>OFFQ01001864.1_pt1 | contig 11552 bp, 9 predicted proteins | sample 1521411 | NCBI WGS metagenome assembly OFFQ01 (sample SAMEA3504110, study PRJEB24116) | mouse gut metagenome | biome: mouse gut; feature: mouse-associated habitat; material: faeces | place: Denmark | collected 2011 | reverse complement strand
TCCGCCTCCACTGCGCTGGCGGTGAGTTCCTCCTCCGGCAGCTCGAAGTCCGCCGTATAGGTGAACTTTTTCAGTCCCTCAACAATTTTCATGGCCCGCAGGCTCTTCTCCGGCAGCTTTTGCACCAGGCTGTAGAGGACCTGGTAATCCATGGCCGCCTGGAACAGCGCCTCGTTCCAGCTCCCCAGCAGGGACGGCTTTACCGTGACCTGGGCCTCCGGGGGCTCAGGCACCGGCTCCTCATCGGGACCCACGGGGCCCGCACCCTCCTGCCGGAGGCCATGGCCCGCGTAGCACTCCGCGTAAATGTCGTACACATCCCCCGCCCGGGCGGAACGGGAGAGGGTGATATATTTGTGCTGCCGGTCGATGGACCCGGCCTCCCGGCCGTTGACCCAGACCAGCATCTCCTCCCCGGCCCCCAGGGTGAAGACAGCCCGCTTTCCCTCCAGTGCCGCCGGAATGACGGCCTGGGTATGGAACCACCCGTACTCCCATTTCTTCCCCCACCGTGCCCCCGGCTGAGCGGGGACAAACCGGCCTTTGACAGCTTCGTCAAAGGCCAGTTGATCCATGGTGGTGAAAAAGGACAGGGACAGAGGGGCACACACCGTAAAATAGTGCTTTTCAAACTGCTCCGACCAAATCCGGAGCCGGTCTTCCCATTGCCTGCCAATATTCATCGTATACCTCTATTACGCCTCAATCTCCAGACACTCGCTGAGAAACAGCATCGCCAGCGCCTGCCCGTAGGGCATGGGCTTCAGGGGAATGTCCCGATAGAACGCCCTGCTCTCCCGCCCCATGGCGGTGCCGTAGGACACCTGCCGGACCACGCCGTCCTCCCCGATGCAGTCCAGCACCGGCTCCAGGGCCTTCAGAGCCACCGCCTCCCAGGAAGCGTCGATGAGCCCCGTATGGACCGCCCGCAGGATGCCGTAAGCAAAGCCGCAGGTCGCGCTGGCCTCTACGTAGGAAGAGGGATCGTCGATCAGGGTGTGCCACATTCCGGACGCGCTCTGATACTTTTTCAGGCCCTCAGCCTGGTTGAGGAGGATCTGGGCCAGTGTCCGTTTCACGGGAGCGGCGCAGGGGACCATCTGCAAAAATTCCGGGATGGCGATGGTGATCCAGCAGTTCCCCCGGCCCCAGAGGGCTCCGGCGAAGTTGTGCCGCCCGCGGAAGGTCCAGCCGTGGTACCACAGCCCGGTTTCCCGGTCCGCCAGATACCGGGCGTGGAGCAGGAACTGGTACTGGGCCTCGTCGATGTAGGCCTGGTTCCCCTCGATGCGCCCCATGTTGGCCAGGAACAGCACGGACATAAACAGGGTGTCGTCCCACAGCTCCTGGTCATTGAGGGTGTCGGAGGTCATGTGCTGGAAGCCGCCCTCCTCCGTCCGGGGGAAGCGCTCCATGATCCACCGGGCGCTCTCCCGGCAGGGGGCTAGGTACTTCTCCTCGTGCAGGTATTCTCCCACGTAGGCCATGGTGAGAAAGGGGGTGATGGTGTTGACGTTCAGCGCCGGGAAGCCGGTGGCCAGCTGCTGGTCGAAGTATTTGACCAGCACGTCCAGATACTTCTCCTTCCCGGTCTTCTCAAACAGCTTCCACAGGCCGTATATCCCCACGCCCTGGGTCCATTCCCAGTGCTGGTACCGGCGGACGTCGTCCCCCGCCAGGTTCCGGCCCTCCATGTTTTTCAGAAAGATCTCATCGTCCTCATAGAGGATAGGGCAAAAGGCGTCGATCAGCTTCGCCAGCTTTTCTCTGATCTCCGCTTTGTATTCGTTTCTTTCCATAGCCAACCTCAACTTTTAATTCTCCAGCTTCGCATTGAGATCGTGGAGCAGGGGGAGCAGCTCCGCCGGCGTCTTCACCGTATAGTCCGGCTGCCAGTCGGGCTCCTCCACCGTGTGGAAATACCGGGGGGACCAGTCCAGCCAGATGGAGGTCAGCCCCTGCCGGTTGGCGCCCGCGACGTCCTTTTTCAGATTGTTCCCGATCATGACGATGCGGGCCTTGTCGGCCTCGGTGAGGCCCAGCTTCTCGTAGGCGGTCTCGAACATCACCGCCTCCGGCTTCTGCCGGCCCACCACCTCCGAGACCACCCAGGCGTCGAAGCAGTATCCCAGACCGTTCTTCCGGTATACGTTCTGGAAGGACTCCCACTCTCCGTCCGCCACCAGGGCAATGGTGAAGCCCTCCTCATGGAGCTGGCGGAGGACCTCCCCCGCGCCGGGGATGAACTGGGCCTCCTGGACGATGCCTCGCTCGTCGTAGACCTGGGTGCCCTCGTCGATGATGGTATCGCCGCTGTCGGTGAAAATGATCAGCTTTTTAGTCGTCATACTGGAATCCCTTCAGCTTCAGCTCCTCCGCCCGATGGCAGGCTACAAAGTGGCCGGGCTCCAGCTCCTTGTACTCCGGCGCGGTCTCCTTGCACTGCTGCTTGCAGTACCGGCAGCGGGTATGGAAGTAGCAGCCCGTGGGCGGGTTGGCCGGATTGGGGATCTCGCCCTCCAGGGGGATGCGCTCCATCTGCTGGGTGGGGTCCGCCACAGGCACCGCGGACAGCAGGCTCTCCGTATAGGGGTGCATGGGGCGGCTGAACAGGTCCTTGGTGGGGGCGTACTCCACCAGCTTCCCCAGGTACATGACGCCCACCTTGTCGGAGATGTACTCCACCACGGACAGGTCGTGGCTGATGAACAGATAGGTCAGGGCGAACTCCTTCTGCAGGTCGTGGAGCAGGTTGATGACCTGGGCCTGGATGGAGACGTCCAGGGCGGAGACCGATTCGTCGCACACGATCACCCGGGGATTGAGCACCAGGGCCCGGGCGATGCCGATGCGCTGGCGCTGCCCGCCGGAGAAGGCGTGGGGATACCGCATGAGGTAGGAGGTGTTCAGCCCCACCTTGGCGGCGATGTCCATGATGCGCCGGTCCATCTCGGCCTTGGGCATCTTGGGGAAGTTGGCCAGCAGGGGCTCCTTGATGATGTCGTAGACCGTCATGCGGGGGTCCAGGGAGGAGTAGGGGTCCTGGAAGATCATCTGGATCTCCTTGCGGTACTTCTTCATGGTCTTGGGGTCGATCTTGGTGAAGTTCACCGTCTCCCCGTCCCCGGCGGTATAGAGGACCTCGCCCTCGGAGGGCTCGTAGGCCCGGACGATGCACCGCCCCAGGGTGGTCTTGCCGCACCCGGACTCGCCCACGATGCCGATGGTCTCCCCCTCGTCCACCGTGAAGCTCACGTCGGTCACGGCCCGGACGCAGACGCCCTTGGAGTTGAAACGCATATGGATGTGCTGCACATCCAGGATCTGCTTCTTGCCGCTCACGCGTCCTTACCTCCTTCCTTGCCGCGCCCGCCGCACGCGCCGTCCTTGGGACAGCCGGTGCAGGCGAAGCACGCTACCTGGTGATCCTCTCCCACCTGGACCAGCGTGGGATCGTATGCGTTGCACACGCCCTCGATCCGCTGGGTACACCGCTCGTAGAAGCCGCACCCGGCGGGCAGATTCAGGGCCAGGGGCACGGTGCCCTCGATGGAGAACAGCTTATCCTGGTTCTTGGTGCCGATCTTGTGGACGGAACCGATGAGCCCCTTGGTATAGGGGTGCTGGGGATTTTTGAAGATCTCCAGGGCCGTGGCGGACTCCACGATCCGCCCCAGGTACATGACCGCCACCCGGTCGCACATCCGGGCCACGGTGCCCAGGTCGTGGGTGATGAAGAGGATGGACATGCCGAAATCCTTCTGGAGCTCCTTCATCAGCTCCAGGATCTGGGCCTGGATGGTCACGTCCAGGGCGGTGGTGGGCTCGTCGGCGATGAGCAGCTTGGGGTTGCACACCAGGGCCATGGCGATGAGGGCCCGCTGGAGCATTCCGCCGGAGAACTCGTGGGGGTACTGGTCGTACCGCTTCTCCGCGTTGGCGATGCCCACCTTCTTCATCACGCCCAGGGATATCTCCTTGGACTTCTTCTTATCCTTGGTGATGTGCAGGAGAGTGGCCTCGTTGATCTGGTTGCCGATTGTATACATGGGGGAAAAGGCCACCATGGGCTCCTGGAAGATCATGGATATCTGCTTGCCCCGGATGGAGCGGATCTCGTCCCCTCTGGGCTTCAGCTTCAGAAGGTCCGTCCGGCCCAAGCCGTCGGCGTCGAAGATGATCTCCCCTGCCGCCGAACACTTCTTGTCGTTGATGCCCAGGATGGCCTTGCTGGTCAGGCTCTTGCCGCAGCCGGACTCGCCCACCAGTCCCAGGGTCTCCCCCTTCCTGATCTCGAAATCCACGCCCCGGACGGCAGTCAGGATGCCGTCGTCGGTCTTGATGTTGACCTTCAGGTCCTTTACCTGAATGATGGTATCATTCTGACGCGCTTCGTTTTCCATCATACGCGCTCCTTTCCGCTTCTTACTTGTAGGGATCCGCCGCGTCTCTCAGACCGTCGCCCAGGAAGTTGTAGGCCAGGACGGTGATGATGACGAAGATCAGCGGGATCATCTTCCAGGGGCACTGGGCCACGGTGGCCAGGGCCTCGGTCTCCTTCAGCAGCACGCCCCAGCTGGTGGCGGGGGCCTTCATGCCCAGGCCCAGATAGCTCATGGAGGTCTCGCCCAGGATGGACCCGGGGATGCCCAGGGTCAGGCTGACGATCAGGTAGCTCAAAAAGCCGGGGACCAGATGCTTGACGATGATCTTGAAGTCACTGACGCCCGCCAGCTTGGCGGCCATCACGAAGTCCTCCTTCCGCAGGGCGATGAACCGGCCACGGACCGTGCGGGCCAGTCCGGTCCACCCGATGAAGGACAAAATGATAGTGATGTACAGGTACATGGCCGTCACGGAGATCCCCGGAGGGATGGCGGCGGACAGGGCCAGCCACAAGGGAATGCTGGGGATGGCGGAGATGACCTCGATGATACGCTGGATCAGGTTGTCGATCCAGCCGCCGAAGTAGCCGGAGATGCCTCCCAGCAGGATGCCCAGCACGAAGCTGATGGCGGCGGACACGAAGGGGATGGTCAGAGACACCCGGCTGCCGTACAGCAGGCGGGAGAAGATGTCCCGTCCCACGCTGTCCGCGCCGAAGATGTTGATGCGGGCCTCCATATTGGGCTCGCCCTGCTCGTCCACCAGGCCGTACAGATGCCGGTCGCAGGGGATGAAGCCGAAGAGCTTATACTCCGGGCCCTTGGCGAAGAGGCTCACATAGTATTTTTCGGACGTATCCTCGGTGGTGATAACGGTGTAGGTCTTTTTATCGTTGACCTTCTGGAGCTTGTAGACGTAGGGGCGGGAGAAGCTGCCGTCCTCATCCCGCCAGTGGATCGTGGTGGGGGCGGTGTCCTTGTAGAGGCCGGTAAAATCCTCCAGCCCGTAGGGGGCCAGGAAGTCCGCGAACAGAGCGCCGAAATATAAGACCGCCAGGACGATCATGCTGAACTTGGCCAGCTTGTGCTTTTTCAGCTTGATCCACATCAGCTTCCACTGGGAAGCCATGTAGCGGGATTCATCATTCTGAGGCTTCTTTTTCTTAAACACAGCCATACGATCAACTCCTTTCCGAGAACCGGATCCGGGGATCCAGCCAGGCCAGGGCGATATCGCTGAGGAGCGTGCCCACGACCACCAGGATGGCCTGGACCAGGACGATGGTGCCCGCCAGATACATGTCCTGGGATTTCAGGGCCGCCAGCAGCACGGGGCCCAGGATGGCCATGTTCATGACGATGGCCGACACGGTGGAGCCGGAGAAGATGGTCCGCAGCGCGCCGGAGAGGCCGGACACCACCGGGTTCATGGCTGCCCGCAGGCAGTATTTGTAGGTGATGGTGGCCTCGGAGCAGCCCTTGGCCCGGGCGGTCAGGGTGTACTGCCGGGCCTGCTCATCCAGCATCTGGGCGCGGACGGTACGGATGATGCTGCAGGTGCCGGAAGTCCCGATGACCAGGATGGGGATCAGGCACCGGCCCAGGAACTCCGGGATGTACTCGGGCCGCATACCGTTCTGGAGCATCTCTGTGCTGAAAAGCCCCAGGTACATGGTGCCCGTTTTCACATAGATGAAGTACATGACCAAGATGGCCAGCAGGAAGTTGGGGGTGGCCGTGCCGATGAAGCCGATGAAGGACCAGATGTAGTCCCCCACGGAGTACTGGTGGTTGGCGCAGTAGATGCCGATGGGCAGGCTCACCGCGTACTGGAAGACCAGGATCACGAAGGAGATGCCCAGGGTCAGGGGCAGGTACTGGGCGATGACGTCCCAGACGGCCCGCCCGTATTCAAAGGAGTAGCCGAAGTCGCCCTTGGTGATGATGTCCGCCATCCAGTTGAAATACTGGATGTACCAGGGCTTATCCAGTCCGAACTGCATCCGCAGCTCCTGGATCTGCTCGGGGGTCATGATCTCGCCCTCCGCAGCCATGGCGGCGGCGTAGGAGGTAGCGTAGTCTCCGGGGGGCAGCTGGATGATGAAGAAGATCACCACGGAGATGATGAAAATGGTCGGTATAAACAGAAGGAGCCGTTTGCCTATGTATTTGAGCATTTCCGCACGTCCTTTCGGTTGATCATTGGGGCCTGCCGGCGCTGTTCAGCATCTTCCCACCCGCGGGTCGAGATGCCGGACAGGCTCCAAAACAAAGCGGGAGGCGCCCCCTATCCAAGAAAGAGAAGCGGCCTCCCGCGTCAGTTTGATGATGCGCGAATGTTTGCCGGGGACTCCCGGGGACAGGACCGCGCGGTCCCGCCCCGGAGAGTTCAAATTATGTGTTGGAACGCATTACGGGTTCTTACTCCTGGATATACCAGCACTGGCAGCGGGCGATACCCATGTCGCGGTAGATGTCGGACCACACCAGGCCATCGGGGAAGTTGTGGATGCGGGCGTTGACGGCGTGGATGGCGGGAGTGGCGGCCACGTAGCCCAGGGTCCACTGGTTCTCCTCGTGGAGCTTCAGCATCTTGCTGACAATCTCGTTGCGGCCGTCGGTATCGGCGGTCTTATCCAGCTCTTCCTTCAGGTTGATGAGCTCCAGCAGGTCGCCGGTGGCAGTATCCTTCTTCATGGTGCCGTACCAGGCCACGTTGGTCGCGTAGCCGGGAACCATGGAGTTGGGCTTCAGAGCGATGGACACGTCGCCAATGGGGGTGACGGGGTAGAGCATGCACTCCAGGGAACCGGCCATCAGCTCGTTGTCGATGTAGCTGCGGTCATAGTCGCGGAAGTTGCACTTGATGCCCGCGGCGCGGTAATAGGTATCCAGCAGGGCGAAGGTCTCGGCGGCGTTCAGCTCAGCCACGGAGACGATGTTCAGCTCGAAGTCGGAGCCGTTGGCAAAATCATAGAAGCCGTCGCTGCCCATAACCAGGCCAGCGCTCTCAAAGAGGGTCTTTGCCTTCTCTACATCATACTCGGTCCACTTCTTGGACCACTCCTCGCTATAGCCCAGGGTGCCCTCCTGAGGAGCGGCCTGGCCGCCTTCCTGCCAGCCGTCGGTCAGGGCGGAGGCCAGCGCCTCGCGGTCCACGCAGATGGACATGGCCTGGCGGAAGTCGGCGTTGTTGAACAGAGCGTTCTTGTTCTCGTCGGCGATGCCCAGGTTCAGATGGAGCTGGTGGGCCGCGCTGCCCCACTCCGCGCCGGCCCACTCATACAGGTTGATCTTGGTGCCGGAGGTCTGCTCGGCCTCCAGAACGGTGGGCGCGTCCTGCACGGCGATGGTCTGGTAGTCCACGGTGCCGTCCAGCAGGAGCATCAGGGTCTGGTCCACATTCTGCACGGTGGTGTAGACGATCTTGTCCATGTAGGGCAGTTGCTGGCCGTTGGCATCGGTCTTCCAGTAGTAGGGGTTGCGGACGAACTCGTAGTACTCGCCCTTGATATTGTTCTTGCCGTCCTCGGTGGACAGCACGTAGGGGTTCAGGGTGGGGATACCGGAGTAGTTCCAGAAGTAGTACAGGGTCTCCTTGCCCAGAGCGCCGGTGTCGGAGAACTCCACGCCGGTCAGCTCCTTGCCCGCGGCAATGGCGCCGGCCTCATCGCCGTCCAGGATCTTCTGGCAGATGTCCTCAAAGATGTGCTTGGGGGCGTAGTGCCACTTCAGGTCCACGGTCAGGGCCTCGATGAAGTCGTACTTGGGGGTGCCGAAGGTGACGGTAAAGGTGGTGTCGTCCACCTTCTCCACCACGGCGGGATCGCCGTTGGCGTCCTTGTGGCAGTTGCGCACGCCCTTGCTGTCCAGCTTGTTGAGGCAGACCACGTTGTAGAACCATACGCAGTCCTCAGCAGTGAAGGGCTCGCCGTCGGACCACTTCATCCCCTCGCGGAGGTGGATGGTGTAGACGGTGGCGTCGTCGTTGACCTCGTAGCTCTTGGCCACGTTGGGCTCGATCTCGGCATGGGTGTTGAAGCGGAACAGGCCCTCCTCGATGGGCTTGCCGGCATCCCAGTTGCCGCCGCCGGCGCTGCGCTTCAGTTCGCCGCCGAAGGTGCCGATCTCCAGGGGCTCGCCAGCGGCGTTGACGGTCTCGACCATGATGTCGTCAGCAGCGGGGAGACGGTCCTCCACCGCGCCGTATGTACCCAGGGCGGTGATAAAGGGGGACTCGGAATAACCCTCGGCCGCAGGGGGCTCCGGGGTATCCGGCGCGGGATCGGGGGTCGTGTCGGGGGTCGTGTCAGGGGTGGTGGTACCGGGGGCCTGGGTATCGGGGGTCTTGCTGTTATCTCCGCCGCAGGCGGCCAGCAGTCCGATACACATCACGGTTGCAAGTGCGAGTGACATCCACTTTTTAAACTTTACCATAGTGTCCTCCCATATAGTTGTTTTGCCCAACAAATCCTATCGGTTCGGCGGGATGTTTTTATCATACTGATGATTTCCGGCGGTTACTACGCATAAATTGCCTTTTTTCTTTTCGTACATTGCATTTTTTGCTTTCTTTTTTCTTGAGAAACCGCTTTTATGTTGGTTTTGCACAGTCTGAGCCGGTTGTTTTTAGTTAAAACAGTCAAAGACATCATTTTGGAGCGAAAGGAACGCAATATTGTGGTTGCTATTTGCTGCCGCCCGTGCTAAAATACTCCTGAAACAAGGCCGCGAACCCACGGGGAGGAATGCCAAAATGGACTACAGCGTACTGGATTTCGGCGCACTGGGAAACGGGTCCGCCGACGACACCGCCGCCAAGTACGGCATCAAGTCCTACGGCAGCGACTGCGACGGCATGATCAAGGACCCCGACGTGGAGGCCGTGGTCATCACCTCCATCGACCCCACCCACCACGACTACGTCATGAAGACCCTGGCGGAGGAGAAGTGGTGCTTCTGCGAGAAGCCCCTGAGCCAGAACGCCAAGGACTGCGAGGAGATCATCAACCGGGAGCTGGAGATCGGCAAGCGGCTGGTGCAGGTGGGCTTCATGCGCCACTATGACCGGGGCTACGCGGAGATGAAGCGCATCATCGACTCCGGCGAGATCGGCGCGCCCCTGGTGATCAAGGCCTGCCACCGGAACGTGGCCCAGGGCCCGGGCTTCAAGACCGAGAACGGCGTCACCAACGTGGCCATCCACGAGCTGGACATCTGCCGGTGGCTGCTGGACGACGAGTATGAGGACGTCCAGTGCGTCAAGGTCCGCCAGTCCGCCAACTCCGACAAGGGCTATGACAACCCCCAGGTCATGCTGATGCGGACCAAGAAGGGCTGCTTCATCGACGTGGAGGTCCAGGTGGCCGACGGCTACGGCTATGACATCCAGTGCGAGGTGGTCTGCGAAAACGGCACCGTGAAGCTGCCCGACCCCTACGCCGTGGTCCGCCGCTCCCGCCCCGCCGGCTGGGACAGCCTGAATCCCGCCGAGTCCATGCCCATCATGACCGACTGGAAGGAGCGCTTCATCGAGGCCTACGACATCGAGTTCTGCAAGTGGGTGGAGTCCGTCCACGCCGGCAAGCTCACCGGCCCCTCCAGCTGGGACGGCTATGTGGCCTGCGTCGCCGGCGACGCGCTGAACGCCTCCCGGGGCACCTCTCAGTTCCTGAAGGTGGAGACCATGGAGAAGCCGGAGCTGTATAAGTAAAGCGCTCCAGCGTCTTGCCTGAACAAAGCGGAGGACCGGCCTGAGCCGGTCCTCCGTTCCCCTATAGAAACAGCGTCGGAACTCCACCTTCCAGGCGCTGGTCCTACCTTTACGCGCTCCCTGCGGGGAGCGTTTTACGTTTCCCGCAGTTGCTCCATCCGCTCATTGGTCCAAACCACCTGGTTCCGCCCAAACCGCTTGGCGTCATAGAGCATGGCGTCCGCCATTTTCAGGTACATATCGTAGGTGGAACCCACCTTGGGAAGCACGGTAATGCCGCCGATGCTGATGGTCACCCATTGGGAGACCTCCGGATTGTGGGGAATCTGCAAATCCTCCACCGCCTGGCGGACCTTCTTCAAATAGGCAAAGTCGTTTTCAGAGCCGCCGCCCAGAATCAGGGCCACGAATTCCTCCCCGCCGTAGCGGGCGAAGAAATCCGTTCCCCGCCGGAGCTTGGAGGCGGCCGTCTCGGCCACGGCCTTGATGACCTTATCCCCGGCGGGATGGCCGAAGGTGTCGTTGTAGACCTTGAACTTGTCAATGTCGAACATGCAGATGGAGATGGGGGCCCCCAGGCGGATGGCGTCCTGCCAGCGCTTGCTGCTGACGGCGTCATAGCGCCGCCGGTTGGGCACGCCGGTGAGCTGGTCCACCGTGGCTTCCCGCTCGATCTGGGTCCAATACTGGAAGAGCTTGACGTGGGTGTTCACCCGGGCCCGGACAATGCCGGGGTGGAAGGGCTTGGTTATGTAGTCCACGGCCCCCAGGGTCAGGCCCTGCTCTTCGTGCTGAATGTCGTTGAGGCTGGTAATGAGAATCACCGGCGTGCGCCGGAGGACGACCTCCTCCTGGAGCATTTTTAAAAGCTGAAACCCGTCTATGCCCGGCATGATTACATCCAGGAGAATCAGGGAATAATCTCCAATCTTCGCCTGTTCCAGTCCCTCCTCGGCCGTATTGACTACAGAAACCTCGTAATCCTCGGTCAGGATGGAGCTGAGGAAATTGGCCTGGACAGGACTGTCGTCTATAATCAAAATCTTTTCCACAACAGATTCCTCCCATCACGGATGCGGCTTCGCGGAGCAGATTTCGCCGCGGTGGAAGACAGCCGGATATCCTTTACTAGAGCGCCATTATATCAAATATTTCCCAAAGAAGGAAGTACTAACTTGGCAAAAATAGAAAATATTTTTCCTATAGGCCGGAAGAGCGGATTTTGCTCCGCCCCGGAAAAAAACCCGGCGGCTCAGGACCGCCGGGCGGTTTTTATTTCTGCGTGGGGTCGATCTCCGTGGGGCTGGGAACCGGGTGTTCCCTATGCTCCACCATGGCCCGGATGAGCTCCACGGTGCCGCTGAGGCCTAAGAAGCTGCTGTTGATGCAGAAGTCATAGCTGTCCACAACGCCCCAGCGCCGGGAGGAATAGTATTCGTAATAGGAGGCCCGGC
>OFFQ01001850.1_pt1 | contig 11588 bp, 8 predicted proteins | sample 1521411 | NCBI WGS metagenome assembly OFFQ01 (sample SAMEA3504110, study PRJEB24116) | mouse gut metagenome | biome: mouse gut; feature: mouse-associated habitat; material: faeces | place: Denmark | collected 2011 | reverse complement strand
AACAAAGAAATAATCCCTCTTTCTTAATAATGATAACCAAAAACATATAGAAAGCCAACACCTTTCTTTCGTTTGCAAGGCAGCCTGTTCAATAGGATGGGTTGCTTTTGTTTGGGCTCTTGCGGAAGATTTCAGAGACCCCAAAGTTCTGTCCCTTTATATCGCACTGCCATGAGTTTACTGAAGTTTATAGCAAACTTTTTTCAGGATAACACAGGGATTCGTTAGGGATTGGCTTTTATTGCTCCGGTACACCTCCGATACTCCTCCGGATGTAAGCCATACCCTGGCCTTCGTGATGAAAAAGATATTGGTTCAGGAGACAGTGTGGCTGGTTATTCTTTTTTTTGGAAAGAAAATTTTTCCATGACGGGAAAAAATATTAATTTAGTCGTCTGTTTGTAGAAAATTAAAGTAAAATCTAAAATATTGAACTTATGAAGTTTGTTGTATCAAGCAGTACATTACTGACCCGTTTGCAGGCGGTGAGTAAGGTGATTGGTGGGAAATCCGTACAGCCTATTCTGGATAATATTTTGCTGGTGGCAACCGGAGGCGTGTTGTATGCGACAGCATCCGACAAGGAAACTACAATGGAAGCCAGGGTAGAATTGGAAAATCTGGAGGAGGAAGGAAAAATAACAATTCCGGCAAAGATATTGCTGGATATTTTAAAAGAATTTCCGGAACAACCTTTGACTTTTGATATTAACACTTCAACCAATGAGGTAAAGATTATTTCAGAAAAAGGTGAATTTTCTGTACCGGGAGAGAGTGCTGAAGATTATCCGGTGCAGGCTGCGTTGAATGAAAGTAGTAATGATTTGACAACAAAATGCGGTCTGGTGCTGGAGGGGATTGTCAAAACCATTTTTGCTACAGCCAATGACGACTTGCGTCCCGTGATGAATTGTATCCTGATAGAAATGAATGAGGATAACTTTACTTTTGTCGCTTCGGATGCTCATAAGTTGGTCCGTTATAAACGTTTTGACGCCAAAAGTGAAAACGGACAATTTTCATTGATTTTGCCGAAGAAACCGGCTTTGATGCTGAAAAACATTTTACCGAAAGATGATTCGGAACTGAGGTTGTCTTTTAATGAAAAGATGGCTTGTTTTGTGTTCGGAGATTACAAAATGACTTCTACTTTGGTAGAAGGACGTTTCCCGAATTATAATTCGGTGATTCCTCAGAATAATCCTAAAAAAATCATTATTGAGAAAAAAGAGTTGTATAACTCTTTGCGCCGGGTGTCGGTGATGGCCAACCAGGCTAGTAATCTGGTCAAATTTGATGTTGCGGAAGGTAAAATCATTATTTCGGCTCAGGATATGGATTACTCCATGTCCGGACATGAAACTTTGACTTGCCAATATGACGGCGAAAATATAGCTATCGGATTTAAGTCGCCTTTTGTATTGGAAATCCTTTCTAATATCGGTTCTGAAAGCGTTGTGCTTGAATTGTCCGACCCCACACGTCCGGGATTGTTCCTGCCTTTTGAAAATGAAGATCAGGATGAAGATTTACTGATGTTGTTGATGCCTATGATGGTATAAACAAACAGAAAAATCTTTATTTCATATCATCAGAGAGTCGTTTGGGAATCCGGACGACTCTTAAAATGAAATAATTATAGTGTTAAAACAAAATTTTCAGGGGAAGAGGACGAAATTTCCGGAAAAATAAATATAGTGGATGTTATGAATTTGAATTTGGCAAACCCGATTGTTTTTTTTGATTTGGAAACGACGGGGATAAATATAGCAAAAGACCGGATTGTAGAAATTTCGGTATTGAAAGTATATCCGAACGGCAAGGAAGAGCAAAAGACAATCCGGGTGAATCCGGGAATGCACATTCCCGAGGAAGCATCAAGAGTGCATGGCATTTATGATGAAGATGTGAAGGATTGCCCTTTGTTCAGGAACATAGCTAAAGAGCTGGCACATTACATTGAAGGGTGTGATTTGGGCGGATACAATTCAAATCGGTTTGATATTCCGTTATTGGCCGAGGAATTTCTGAGGGCAGAAGTTGATTTTGATATGAGTAGACGGAAATTTGTAGATGTGCAGACCATTTTCCATAAAATGGAACAGCGGACTTTGTCTGCTGCTTATCATTTCTATTGCGATAAATGCCTGGAAGATGCCCATTCTGCTGCTGCAGATACGATGGCCACTTATGAGGTGCTTAAGGCGCAGTTGGACCGTTATGGGGATAAACTGGAAAATAATATAGACTTCCTGAGTAAATTTTCCACTCAAAATAAGAACGTTGACTTTGCCGGATTTATTATCTATGATGAGAAGGGAACAGAGGTTTTCAATTTTGGAAAAAACAAGGGAATTCCGGTGGAGAAAGTATTGCAGGAACAACAGGGATATTATGATTGGATGATGAAAAGTGAATTTCCGCTTTATACCAAAAAAGTGTTGACCAGAATCAAATTGCGAAGTTCGGGGTTGGTGAAATAAGACTGCAGAAAGTCGTTGAACGATTAAAACGGAACGGGAATATGGGAGAATTAATCAGGAAAGAGTTGAAGAGTTTTTTTGCTTCCTTATCGGGGTATGTTGTATTGGCGTTTTTCTTGATTACGAGCGGTTTGTTTTTGTGGATTATACCGGGAAGTTACAACATTTTTGATAGCAATATGGCTGATTTACAGCCATTTTTTTCGCTTGCGCCTGTATTGTATTTGTTTTTGGTCCCGGCCATATGTATGCGTCTTTTTGCAGAAGAACGCCGGACCGGCACTTTGGAATTGTTGTTTACCCGTCCCTTAACGGTGTGGCATGTGGTTATAGCCAAGTATTTGGCAGGTTTCATCCTGGTCATTTTGTCCATCCTTCCCACGGTGATTTACCCGCTTTCTCTCTGGATGCTGGCACAGCCTGCCGGACATATAGATATAGGGGGAATTATGGGGTCTTATACCGGTCTGGTGTTTTTATCCGGAATATATGTTGCTGCCGGCGTTTGGACTTCTTCCTTGACGGACAATCAGATTGTTGCTTTTCTGTATGCTGTGGTGATTGCTTTTCTGTTGTATACGGGGTTGGATTTTATAGGAGAAATACCTGCTTTCGAAAATATTCAGGCCTCTGTACAGCTTTTGGGCATCAATTATCATTATGAACCGATGTCCCGGGGAGTTATCGCCTTGGGAGATGTGATTTATTTTCTTTCTTTTATCTTTTTGTTTTTGTGGCTGACAGTCCGGCATTTCAAGGGAACACGTTTGAAATGGTGGCAGGTGGTCATTGGATTGGTGGTGTTGAATCTGTGGGCGGGGAGCGTATATTGGCGGGCTGATATTACCAATGATAAACGCTATACTTTATCTGCTCCCACAAAAGCATTGCTGAAAAAGGCGGACCGTGTCATTCATGTGGACATATTCCTGGCAGGCAATCTGCCCGCCGAAATGCAGAAACTACAATATGCACTTACGCGGATGTTGGAAGAATTCCGCCGGATTTCCGGAAATAATTTTCGTTACAGTATCATAAATCCGGCCGAAACCGGGGACCCGGAGGAGAAAAAGGCCATGGTGAGGTATCTGGTTGAGCGCGGAATCATGCCGGTAAATCTGAACCGTAAGACGGACGATGAGACTTTGTCCCGGCAATTTATTTATCCCGGTGCGATTGTATACGACAAGGAGACGGAGGTCAGTATCCAGTTGTTGCAAAATGTGCCCGGTCAGACGGCGGAGCAGAATATCAACCATTCCATAGAGGCTTTGGAATATGAACTGACCAAAGCGGTGCGTCTGCTGATGCGGCAGGAATTGAAATCGGTGGCTTTTCTGACCGGACACGGGGAGTTGCCTTATCCGGAGGTGATGGATATGGCTAAAATGTTGTCCTGGTATTATCAGGTGGATTTTGTCAGTACCGATTCGCTGGCTATGGATTTAATGCGTTATCAGGCATTGATTATTGCCCGGCCTTCAACTGATTTTCCGGAACGGGATAAATTCATCATCGACCAATATGCAATGAATGGAGGACGTTTATTGTGGTGTATTGACGAAGTTGAAGTGAATCATGACGGACTGAAAGAGCAGGAGACGGTACCGGCACTTTACCGTCCGTTAAATCTTGAAGATATGTTTTTCCGTTATGGTGTCAGGATTAATCCGGATTTGTTGCTGGACGGGAATAGCGTATTGATACCTGTCATCACCGGGATGAACGGAAACAGTCCTGTATATCGTCCCGGGGCCTGGTATTATTCGCCTTTGTTGCTACCCCGCCGGATTCATCCCGTTACGACAGGGCTGATGCCTGTACGGGTGGATTATGCCAACAGTATAGACACAGTCGGTGGTAATGACGGTTTGCGGAAAACTGTGCTCCTGGCAACTTCACAGTATTCGGCGGCAATGAAGACGCCTTGTCCGGTAACTTTGTCGGTGACCGGGGAGAAAATGACCCCGGAAAAATTCAACCGGAAATATATTCCCGTAGCCGTAGCTGTGGAAGGCGGATTCAAGTCCTTGTTCCAATACCGGAACATGCCGGGCGTGGTGAATACTTCTTTCAAGCCGGAAAGTGGTTACAACCGGATGATTTTTATTGCAGACGGAGATATTATCCGCAATAAAGTGAGAGGAGTGGGGGAAAATGCCGTGGCTGTTCCGTTGGGATATGATGAATATGCCGACAAAGTGTATGGAAACCGGGATTTTTTGCTGAATTGCGTGAACTGGTTGTGCGACGATGAAGGATGGATGCAACTTAGGGGCAGAAACCTATCTCTGTATTTGCTGGACAAAACCCGGTTAAAGGCGGAACGGAGACGTTGGGAACTTTTTAATTTGTTGTTGCCGTTGGTGGTGGTGGCGGCGTTGGGCGGACTGTTTATGGTTTTCCGCAGGAAATGATTTCCCTGCGGAAATGTAAAAAAAACTCTCATTTTATATTAGAATCGTCTTATTTTCGGATAATATCCGGAAAGACAGGAGCAAATATGAAGAATGATTTTTAATTTTGAGCAATCGTTTGTGCAATGAATGGCGGGGAGTATTTTGATAACTGCCCCGGATTTTTTTTCAGAATTAGAAGATGAAAGTTAGTTTGTTGATTGTGTGGTGCATTTTGTGTACATGGGTAACGAATGCTCAGAAAATCAGTTTTAGCGGGCAAGTATGTCGGTTTGATACGATTACCGAGTCCGACGGTCCGGTGGTACATGATTTTTATTTCACGAATACCGGGGAAAAACCTTTGAAAATAAAGGAAGTACTGACCAGTTGCGGATGCGTGGCCGCCAGTTTCCCGTCGGGCGAAGTCATGCCGGGTGAAAAAGCGGCAGTCCGCGTGATCTACCGGCCCGAAAACCGTCACGAAGAAGAGGTGCTCGCCATTGCCGATGTATATACAAATGCAGGAGTCAGAACATTGGAAATCTCAGGTGTTGTACTTCGCTCCAAAAAGGAGCGGCAGCCGGCTTACCGGTTACGGGAGTCGGATGTGCGGGAATACGTCAGGCCATCTAAGCCGGCCAGGGGATTCGGGCTGATATTGGAAAGAATGCGTGAAGGCTTGTTGGCACGTGTGAATGTGCCGGAAAATGACGCTGAGGTGAAAGAGCAGGTTGCTGCTTTGGACAGAGGGGGAAAATGGGCGGACTTGGATTATGCTTGTTACGGGCGTACCAACTGGGAACCCATCCGGCATTTGCAGCGTGTTTATCAACAGGTGCTGTCGTATGTAAACCCGGAGAGTATATATTATGCCAATGACACATTATACACCGTCATCCGGGATGCCTTAGGCTACTGGTTGGAATGCAGGCCCAAATGCCATAACTGGTGGTATAACCAAATTGCCGTACCCCAGTGTTTAGGGAATATGCTGGTTTTGATGGAATGCGGTAAAAAGCGTTTGTCCGGTGAATTGCGGGACGGATTATTTAGATTAATGGCCTGGCCGGATCCCCGGAGATGGACGGGAGCAAATAAACAGGACATTGCATTGCATCATGTGCAACGGGGATGTTTGTTGGAAAACGACAGCATTGTAAAGGCAGCGGTTGACGAATTGTTTTATCCGTTGAGATTTACAAATCAGGAAGGATTGCAGGTTGATTATTCTTATCATCAGCATGGCAATCAATTATATATCGGAGGATATGGTGCTGTTTTTGTCGAATGTGTTTTAAAGGCGGCGGAATGGTTCCGGGACACTCCTTATGCTTTGAAAGATGAACAATTGGAGATGTTCAGCCGTTTTTTCCGGGACACTTACCTCAACATTTTTCGCGGTCCTTACCAGGATTTCAGTGTATTGGGACGGGGAATAAGCCGGGAAGGAGCCACTTTGAGCCGCGGGATGGCCGGTGTGTTGGAGCGGATGAAAGAAATCGACCGGAAACATGCGGACGACTACGAAAAAGCGAAAGTCCGTTTCAATGGGGTTGCGGATTCCTGCCGCAGTGACTGCAGCCGGGTTTTCTGGCGTTCGGATTATGCTTTGCACAACCGTAAGGCGTTTGATTTTTCTGTTCGTACTTCCTCCGTCCGTACCTGTAAAATAGAAAGCGGTAACGGGGAAAATCTGAAGGGAGCCTTATTGTCGGATGGTGCCGTCTGTCTGCGGGTGACCGGCGAAGAATACTATGATATTTTTCCGGTATGGGATTGGAACCGGATTCCGGGCGTAACGGCACTGGATTCCAATGCCGGTTTGCAGGCTGCCGATTGGGGAAGACGGGGGAAAGCCGTTTTTTCCGGCGGCGTTTCGGACGGGACATACAGTGCCATGGGCTATCGGATGGATGATTTCGGAGTGAAAGCCCAAAAAGCCTGGTTTATGTTTGATGACGAGGTGGTGTGCCTGGGGACGGGAATTTACGGACAGGGAAGCGGGCGAGTGTGTACCACGGTCGAGCAATGCAGAAATGAAGGGGAAAATGTCATTCGGAAAGGGAATAAAATCCGGAAAGGAAATGTATTGTATTATTTTCCGGCCGGCGGAAAAACGGTATGCCGGGAAAACCGGTTGCAAACAGGAGCTTGGTCGGAGATAAACTATAATTATCCGGTCCGTCAGGTCGGGCAACCGGTTTTTTCGTTGTGGATAGACCATGGGAATAACCCGCAAAATGCCGGCTATGCTTATGTCATTGTCCCCGGTGCGCAGCAGGCGGAGAATTACGATACGGCCCGGATTGAGATTGTCCGGAATGACACGCTGGTGCAGGCGGTCTACCAGAAGCACGCGGATATTTTACAGATAGTATGTTACGACAGTGTCCGTTTTGAAGGTTCGGGAGTCGCTTTGGAGGTGGACATCCCTTGCGTACTGATGGTGAAAGGAATAAAAACACGCCGTCCTTCGCTTTATCTGGCCGACCCGATGCAGGACAAGAAAACGGCACACGTCTGCCTGACGACTTCCCGCGTGAAGCTCAGCCGGAAAGTGGAATTGCCGCAAGACGATTGGAAAGGAAATACAATTGAAATATTAAAATGATGATTAAAATGAAATGGTGTTTACTGTTATTGGTACTGTTTTCCGTTAGTCAGGGAATGGCCGCCGGAAGAACAGTATTGTCTTTCAATGATGGCTGGACTTTTAAAAAGGGACCTTTTACGGAAGATAAGGTGAAATTTAAAGAGATTTTTGACCGGGAATGGGACAAGGTGAAGATTCCTCATACCTGGAATGCCCGGGATATGCAGCAGAAATACAACCAGTTTTATGCCGGGGAGGCTTATTACCGCAAAAAGTTTCCGGTGGACGCCGGATTGAAAGAAAAACGGGTGTTTTTGCGTTTTGAAGGAGTGGGGCAGGTGATGGATTTGTATCTTAACGGGCGTTATATCGGAAATCATAAAGGCGGGTATTCTGCCTGTGTTTTTGAATTATCCAAAGCCTTGAAATACGGACAGGAAAATGAGTTGCTGGTGAGGGTCAGCAATGCTGCTTCGCCGGAAGTAATTCCTGTAAATCATGTATTGTTCGGGGTATACGGAGGAATATACCGGCCGGTGTGGCTTGTAATTACGGACAAGTTGAATATTGCCGTGAACGATTGTGCTTCTTCCGGCGTGTATATTACTCAGAAAGACGTTTCTCCGCAGAGTGCCCGGGTTAATGTCAGGGTTAAATTGGAAAACAAGGAGTTGCAGCCGCAAAAAGTGCTCTTAGAGAACACAATTTACGATTATTCGGGGAAAATCTGCCTGAAAAAGGCACAGGAGATTGTGGTATTGCCCCAGGGGAACCAAAGCTTTGAACAGGCTTTTCTATTGAAAAAACCTCATTTGTGGCAGGGAAGAAAAGACCCTTATCTGTATAAAGTGGTCACCCGGCTCAAGCGGGATGGTCAGATATTGGATGAGATTGTCCAACCATTGGGAATCCGGAAGTTTGAGATTGTTGCCGGAAAAGGTTTCTATCTGAACGGAGAAAAATACCCGATGTATGGTGTATGCCGGCATCAGGACTGGTGGGGATTAGGGTCTGCACTGACCAACGAACATCATGCATCCGATTTGGCGGAGATTATGGGAATAGGTGCTACTACCGTCCGTTTTGCCCATTATCAGCAATCGGATTATATCTATTCGAAATGTGATAGTCTGGGATTGATTATCTGGGCGGAAATTCCTTTTGTCAACCGGGTATCTGCACAGGAGGGACCCAATGCGAAAGACCAGTTGCGGGAACTCATCCGGCAGAGTTTCAACCATCCGTCCATTTATGTATGGGGCTTGCACAACCCACGTGCTCTTCGAGTCCTGCGCCTCCGGGGGCGGCCGCTTTGACCCGGGAATTGCATGACTTGGCCAAGACCGAGGACCCGGACCGGTACACCGTTTCTGTTAACGGTTATGGTATTATGGAACATCCGGTGAATCTGAATGCCGATATTCAGGGTATGAACCGTTATTTCGGGTGGTATGAGAAAAAAATTCAGGACATTGTGCCCTGGATTGAAAATCTGGAAACCAAATATCCCGGTATGAAGTTTATGCTGTCGGAATACGGTGCGGATGCGAACATTGCCCATCAGACCGAATATTTAGGGGAATCCCTCAACTGGGGAAAACCCTATTATCCGGAAACTTTCCAGACCAAGCTCCATGAATACCAGTGGAGTGTCATTGCCAGACATCCTTATATTGTTGCATCTTATTTGTGGAATATGTTCGACTTCGGCGTGCCGATGTCCGACCGGGGAGGCGTGCCCGCCCGGAACATGAAGGGGTTGATTACCATTGACCGGAAGGTGAAGAAAGACGCCTATTATTTTTATAAAGCCAACTGGAGCGAAGAACCGGTGGTACATATCACCCAGCGAAGACTCAAAGAGCGTGAAAAACAGGTGACCGATGTCACGGTTTATTCTAATGTCGGGGAACCGGAATTGTACCTGAACGGGGAAAAGATAAACGGGGTGAAAAAAGGATATACGGATATTCATTACATTTTCAGCGGAGTGAAATTGCGTCAGGGCGATAATACATTGAAAACCGTCGTTAAAAAAGATGGAAAAGTGTATGAGGATTCTATTGACTGGCATTTTACCCGGGAAATGAAAGCCGGCGAGGCGGAATCACTGAATAGCGATAAAGAGCATGTAGGTTTTTAAATCATTAGCGATGAAATTATTAGTTGCTGTTGTTGTTTGTATAGGCTGGATTTTTTCCGGTGTACTCCGTGCACAGGAAGTGTCTGTCATTCCTTATCCGGCATCGGTTCGGATGCTGGATGGGAAATTCAGCCTGAAAGCCGGGAAAATCGGGTATAGAACTGCGGAATTTGCTCCGGAAGCCGGATTCCTGGCCGAACAATTGGAGGATTTGTCTTGCCGGATGAAAGCAGACAAGGATGAAAAAAAGGCGGTTATTCTTTTAACCCAATCGGCCGACATACAAAACCGGGAAGGGTATCGGTTGCAAATTACGCCGAAGGGGGTAACCATTGCGGCGAAGAATAGGGCCGGGATGTTTTACGGCATCCAGACTTTTCTGCAATTGGTGAGAAACGGAGGACGTGATTTGGCCTGTTGTGAAATAGAAGATGCGCCGCGTTATGATTGGAGAGGCTATATGCTGGATGAATCCCGCCACTTTTTTGGTAAGGAAAAAGTGAAGCAATTGCTGGATTGGATGGCGTATTATAAACTCAACAAATTCCACTGGCATTTGACGGATGAACCGGGGTGGCGGATTGAGATAAAGAAATACCCCCGTTTGGCTACAGTGGGGGGAAAAGGGAATTGGAGTGACCCGAATTGTCAGGATGTCCGTTTTTATACCCAGGATGAAATCCGGGAGATTGTGGCTTATGCTGCCGGGCGGCACATTGAGATTATTCCGGAAATAGACATGCCGGGACATGCTACTGCCGCTAATTTTGCTTATCCCGGACTGTCGGGCGGGGGAACGCCTGAACATCCCGAGTTTACTTTTAATGTCGGAAAGGAAAAGGTATATCAGTTTTTGACCGATGTATTGCGTGAAGTGACCGGTTTGTTTCCTTCTTCTCTGATACATACCGGGGGAGATGAGGTAGCCTATGGAATAAAAGCCTGGGAAACCGATGCGGATGTGCAGGGGATGATGAAAAGAGAGGGGTTGACGGAAGTAAAAGAAGCCGAACGCTATTTTACGCACCGGATAGCGGATTCTGTCCGTATGTTGGGAAAAACGCTGGCAGGATGGGATGAATTACTGGATGCCGGCGTACCTGTCGGCGGAACGCTGATATTCTGGTGGAGACACGACCGGGTGAACCAGCTCAAAAAGTTGCTGGCAAAAGGATATGAGACGGTGCTGTGTCCGCGCAAGCCTTTGTATTTTGATTTTATTCAACATAAAACTCACAAATGGGGACGGGTATGGTCCGGTTTCTGTCCTTTGGAGGATGTGTATGCTTTTCCTGACAAGGGAATAGCGGCCTGGGGAATTCCTGCGGAACACCTTATGCACATCCGGGGGATTCAGGCTAATGTGTGGACCGAACGTATGCACAATACCCGGAGACTGGATTTTATGACTTTTCCCCGCATCTGCGCGTTGGCGGAATCTGCATGGACACCTGCCGGTGTGAAGGATTACGATAGTTTTACCCGGCGGATGGAAAAGGCATACCGGGACTTTGACCGTGCCGGCATTTATTATTTTGATGCGCGTGATCCGGAAGCCCGTCCGGAACCTGCGGGACCGCAGCAGCAGAAAAGAAATTTGCCGATGGATTTCAGGGACTAACTGCTTAAAACTATACAACACATGAAAAAGCTGTTGTTGGGACGGGATGCTGACTCACGGAAGAGGGGCATTTCGGGCAAATGATTTTTACAGTAATCCGGGGGACTGGGAATTGAATTTTGTCCGTAAACCGCATGAATTAAGTCATCCGGTGACCCAAGGGGATGAATTGGAAGTTGTCGGACGGATGTTTAAAAAATATCTCCGGTTGGCCGGGGAGTATTATTATACAGCGGGAAAGGCGGATGAGGTTGATGAGGAAAATATTTACGAAAACTTAGGACAATAAAAAATGCGGAAACGAATGAAAAAATGGTCTGTTTTATTATGTCTGGCTTTTCTGTGGACG
>OFFQ01001832.1_pt1 | contig 11675 bp, 14 predicted proteins | sample 1521411 | NCBI WGS metagenome assembly OFFQ01 (sample SAMEA3504110, study PRJEB24116) | mouse gut metagenome | biome: mouse gut; feature: mouse-associated habitat; material: faeces | place: Denmark | collected 2011 | reverse complement strand
CACTAAAGATATATCAAAAATATTAAAAATAATATAAAAAAAACGAAAAGAATAAATAATCTGTTAAAAGGTACAAAGACTAATTTTTGGATAAATATTATAATGATACTACTCTGAACGGGATTTTCAGAGAAGAATCATTATCTAAGGAGGGAGTATTATGCCCAATATTGTTTTAACGAGAATCGACAACCGTTTGGTTCACGGCCAGGTGGCAACACAGTGGTGCGGAAGCATTGGCGCGAACCTGATTCTGGTAGCCAATGACGAGGTGGCAGGCAACAAGCTTCGTCAGGGACTGATGGATATGGCGGCCCCCAGCTATGCGGCTATGCGCTACTGGACACTGGAGAAGACCATTTCTACCATTCATAAGGCATCTGACAAGCAGATGATCTTTATTGTCTGCGAGACACCCCAGGATGTTCTTGCACTGGTAGAGGGCGGTGTGCCGATCAAAAAAGTGAATATCGGTAATATGCATATGGCGGACGGCAAGCGTCAGGTTGCCGGATCCGTAGCTGTAGACGACAGCGACGTGGCTGCCTTTGCAAAATTACGGGAGCTTGGCGTGGAGCTTGAGATTCGGAGAGTTCCCACCGAGGCTTCGGAGAACATTGAGAAATTGTTCAAATAAGTAACCTGTTGAATTATTATGGGAAAGGAGATTGTATAAATTATGGAATTTAATGCAATTCAAGTTTTACTGGTCGGCGTATGGGCCTTTATTGTAGGTATTGACCAGTACAACCTTTTAGAATCTTTGTACCAGCCCATCGTAACCGGTGCGGTTGTGGGAGCCATCCTTGGCGATCTGCATACCGGTCTGGTTGTAGGCGGTACATATCAGCTTATGACAATCGGTAACATGCCGGTCGGAGGCGCACAGCCCCCCAACGCAATTATCGGAGGAATTATGGCAACCGTATTTGCCATCGGTTCCGGACTGGAGCCCGCGGCGGCCGTAGGTCTTGGCGTGCCGTTCGCACTTTTCGGACAGTACATGATTACGCTTGTGTTCACCGTTATGTCTCCCCTTATGTCTACTGCTGACAAGATGGCGGAGAAGGGAGACACAAAGGGAATTGTTCGTCTGAATTATCTGGCTATGGGAGCACTTGGACTTCTGTTTGCAGTTGTATGTGTCGGCGGTCTTCTTGGAGGAACAGCTCTTGGTACTACCCTGCAGGCTATTTCCGATAAGTATGGATGGATTATGGACGGACTGGGAGCTGCAGGCGGAATGATGCGTTTCGTTGGTTTCGCTATCCTGCTCCGTATTATGCTTTCCAATGAACTGTGGGGAATTTACTTCGCAGGCTTTACACTGGCAACTGTTGTCGGATATGTTCCGGGACTTTCCGGTTCCGCACTGCTCCTTGTTGCATTCGTAGGTATCGCAATTGCACTGAATGACTTCCAGACACGCGTTGCTATCAGACAGAATGCAGGAAATGGAAATGGAGGTGACGAGGATGGCATCTAATGCAACACATTACAACAATCTGACACCGGCGCAGCCGCTGGATAAGAAGACTTTGAATAAGATGGTATGGCGTTCCCTGAACCTGCAGGGCTCCTTCAACTACGAGAGAATGCAGTCAGGCGGATGGCTCTACGGTATTCTCCCCGGACTGGAGAAGATCCACGGGGACAATGAAGAGGACCTTAAGATCTCCATGGGACACAATCTGGAGTTCTTTAATACACATCCTTTCCTGGTAACCTTTGTAATGGGTATTGTGCTTTCTCTGGAACAGCAGAAGGCAGATATTGATATGATTCGTGGTGTCCGCGTGGCGGCTATGGGCCCCCTTGGCGGTATCGGTGATGCTATTTTCTGGTTTACTTTGGTGCCGATTACGGCAGGTATTACATCGCAGATGGCCATAGACGGCTCGCTGGCCGGACCGATTCTGTTCCTGCTGATCTTTAACGCAGTACAGTTTGGAATCCGTTTCTGGCTGATGAACTGGTCTTATAGACTGGGCTCCAAGGCCATTGAGTTGCTGACGGCCAATGCAAAGGAATTTACCCGTGCGGCTTCTCTCCTTGGCGTATTTGTTGTAGGCGCTCTGACCTCCAACTATGGTGCAACTGCCATTAAGCTTCAGTTTGAAAACGGCGAAAGCCCCATTATCATCCAGGATATTTTGGACGGTATTCTTCCGAAGCTGATTCCGCTGACCATTACTCTGGGCCTGTACTTCTTAATTAAGAAGAAAGGCTGGACTCCGGTTGCGTGTATCGGATTACTGCTGGTAGTAGGTCTGCTAGGAGCACTTATTGGTCTCTTCTAAAGAGCGGATGAAGCAGGCAGTCGTTTTTGATTTTAATGGTACGCTTTTCCTTGACACATGCTTCCATGAGGAGGCATGGTCAAGGGTTTACCGGGAGCTTTGCAAAGAAAAGGATAAGGAACCGGATCCGTCATTTTTCTGCGGTCCGCCCAATGATGTTCTGCTCTATACTCTTGCTCCCGAATTGACAAAGGAAGAAAGACAGAAGTGGTCCGTCCACAAGGAAGCCATATACCGGAAGATCTGTATGGAGAATTCGGATAAGGTGCATCTGACAGCCGGAGCCAAGGAGCTGTTCCTTAAGCTTAGGGAGCGGCGGATTCCTTATACGCTTGCCACAGCCTCCATAAAGGATAATATGGATTTTTATTTCAAAACCTTTCATCTGGAACAGTGGTTTGAACGTGAGATGTGCGTCTATGACGATGGTGCATATGCGAATAAGGGAGAGATGCAGGTAGAAGCTGCTAGAAGATTGGGGACGACGCTTTCCGAATGTATTGTGATCGAAGACAGCATAAGCGCAATTGGCTATGCAAGAGAAAATAATGCAGGAAAAGTGATAGGTATTGGAAGTGATTCTGTCCATCCGGAATTGATTCGCAAAGGAGCCGTTCACTGTATCCGTGACTTTACGGAATTTGACTTTGAGTGGTTAAATAACTGAAATCCCACAGAGGGGCTGCCGCAATGTGGCAGCCCTTTTGCTCAATTTTATTCCTTTCCGTTCCAGCAGTAGGTGCAGAGCTTTTCCGCCGGAAGGCCCGTGGCTTCAATCATATCATCCAGGCGGTTATAACGCAGAGATGTGAAGTTTAACTGCTTGCGGATTTCCTCCAGCATCTGCTCATATTTCTCCGATTCCGGATCCGCATATTCCTTTAATACCTCCTCTGTTACCTGTCCGCCCTCCAGCTTCTCGATGACCCTTCTGGCAATGAGATCCATTTCAGAGGAGGAACGGGAGAAATTGAGATATTTGCATCCGTAGAGGATGGGCGGGCAGGCCGGGCGGATATGAACCTCCTTTGCGCCGCTCTGATACAGGAATTCCGTAGTTTCCCCAAGCTGTGTTCCCCGTACAATGGAATCGTCAATGAGCAGCAGACTTTTTCCGTCAATCAGTTCATGGACAGGAAGAAGCTTCATCTTGGCAATCAGATTCCGTTTGCTCTGAATGGTGGGCATAAAGGATCGGGGCCATGTGGGTGTATACTTGATAAAAGGCCGTGTAAAGGGAATTCCTGAGGTATTGGAATAACCTACGGCATGGGCAATTCCGGAATCGGGAACGCCGGCAACCGTATCGGGCTTTACATGATCCCTCTCAGCCATCTTTGCGCCGCAGTTATAACGCATCTGTTCCACGCTGATGCCCTGGTAGGAGCTTGAAGGGTAGCCGTAATAGACCCAGAGGAAGGTGCAGATCTTCATATCCTTTCCGGGCTCTGCCAGTGTCTTTACACTGTCAGGAGTGAGAACTACAATCTCGCCGGGGCCGAGCTCCTTATAGTTAGAGTAGCCCAGATTCAGATAGGCAAAATCTTCAAAGGATACACAGTAGGCCTCCTCCTTCTGACCGATAACGACAGGGGTGCGGCCCATCTTGTCCCGGGCGGCATAGATTCCCTTGGGAGTCATGATCAGAAAGGTCATGGATCCGTCAATGAGTTCCTGTGCATATTGGATGCCTTCAATCAGATTTTGCTTCTGATTGATGACGGAGGCTACCAGCTCCGTAGGGTTGATGTCCCCGCCGCTCATTTCCAGAAAGTGGGCGTGGCCGTTTTTGCAGATTTCATCGGTGATTTCGTCGGTGTTGTTGATACGGCCCACGGTTGTGATGGCAAAGGTGCCGTGATGAGAACGGACAATCAGCGGCTGCGGCTCATAATCGGAGATACAGCCGATACCCAGATAACCCTTCATCTCCTGCATGTCTTTATCAAATTTTGTTCGAAACGGTGTGTTTTCAATGTTGTGGATGGCGCGGTCAAAGCCTTTTTCCTCTCCATATACGGCCATGCCGCCGCGTCTGGTTCCCAGATGGGAATGGTAATCTACTCCGAAAAATAAGTCAAATAAACAATCGTTTTTGGAAGCAACTCCAAAAAATCCACCCATAGAATTCTCCTTTATTCTGTAATTTGTGATATGAATTGAATTCCGGCAAAGGATATCTTGCCTATTAAACAACGTATCACAAAGTGGAAAAGAAGTCCAGAGTTACTTTTCAAATCCGCGTTTATTCTGGTATTTATTCTATGGATAAGATCATTGGTATATCCGGAAGATATAATAAAAAGGTTCTATAAAAATTTGAATTCTACATTGATGAATTTTCCGGTTTGTAGTATACTAATCGTAACCGTTAAAATTTCATAAAAAAGTGAGGATGATAACAATGGCTTTAGTAACAACAACGGAAATGTTTAAGAAAGCATATGAAGGCGGCTATGCAATCGGCGCTTTCAATGTGAACAACATGGAGATCGTACAGGCTATCACGGAAGCAGCCGGCGAATTGAACTCCCCCATTATCCTGCAGGTGTCCGCAGGAGCCAGAAAGTATGCAAACCATACGTATCTGACCAAGTTAGTTGAGGCGGCGATCATTGAGAATCCGAACATCCCGATTGCTCTGCATCTGGATCACGGCGCAGACTTTGAGATCTGCAAGTCCTGTGTAGACGGCGGTTTTTCCTCCGTTATGATTGATGCTTCCAAGTATCCCTTCGAGGAGAATATTGAAATTACAAAGAAGGTTGTTGAGTATGCACATGCTCACGGCGCGGTAGTAGAGGCTGAGCTTGGCAAGCTGGCAGGTATTGAGGACGATGTGAACGTATCGGATGAGGATTCCTCCTATACACAGCCGGATGAGGTAGAAGAGTTCGTTACCAAGACAGGCGTTGACTCTCTTGCAATTGCTATTGGTACAAGCCATGGCGCATTCAAGTTCAAACCGGGCACAAAGCCGCAACTTCGTTTTGACATTCTTCATGAGATTGAGCAGAGAATTCCGGGCTTCCCGATTGTTCTTCATGGTGCTTCCTCCGTTCCGCAGGAGTATGTAAAGATTATCAATGAGAATGGCGGCGCTTTGAAGGATGCTATTGGCGTTCCCGAAGAGCAGCTTCGCGAGGCGGCAAGATCCGCTGTCTGCAAGATCAACATTGACTCCGACCTTCGTCTGGGTCTGACTGCAGGTATCCGTCAGGTAATGCAGGAACATCCGGATTACTTTGATCCGAGACAGTATCTGACTGTTGCACGTGCCAACGTGAAGGATGTTGTTGCTCATAAGATCAAAGACGTACTGGGCAGCGCAGGAAAGGCTTAAGTATCGTAAGATAAGATTGTGAGAATTGGGGGACTGCCGTAAGGGTGGTCCTCTTTTGATGGAAGGATGGGAAATGGCATGGAGAGAATTCGCGCGGGGATCCGGCGTCTGGGGAAAGATTTGTATGGTTTGCGGTATGCCTTTTTAGGGATTGCTGTTTATTATTTGACGGCGGCTCTGCTGTTTGGGCAGTTTTGCCCTATGATGATTTTTCTTCATCTGCCTTGTCCCGGGTGCGGCATGACACGGGCGTTTGGATTGGTTCTGACAGGACATTGGCAGGAGGCGTGGAGGCTTCAGCCGTTGGTGTATGGGTGGATTTTGCTCGGTGCTTTGTTTGGAGTAAATCGGTATTTGCTGGATAGAAAGCCGCGGGTGCTTACCGGATTGACGGTGGTGCTTCTTTTGGGGACTGTTTTTTTCTATATGTATCGGATTGGGACTGGGTTTCCGGCTGAATTGATATGGGGGTAGGGAGGGGACTGGGTATATTTCGTATGGAGGAAAAGAGTTGCAGGGTTGGAGAAAAAGTGGTACACTAAAAACGGATATCTGAGAATTCTAAGTCTTAGCCTGAGGAGGTAAATGTTATGGATGATATGTACAACAATTCCGGAAACCAGGAGCAGAATACGTATGGCGGCAGCCAGTATCAGCAGACGCAGCCAAGTATTCAGTCACAGCTTCAGTACCAGTATCAGCCGGCACAGGATAATCTGGAAGAGCCTATGAGTATGGGGGAGTGGATGATCTCTCTGCTTGTAATGATGATTCCCTGTGTGAATATTGTGATGATGTTTGTGTGGGCCTTTAGCAGTACGGAGAAGAAAAGCAAGTCCAATTATTTTAAGGCTTCTCTCATTTTTACCGGTATTATGATGGTATTTATGTTTATTATGACAATTATAATGGGTGCGGCTATTGCGGCGGCTATAGAAAATAGTGCTTACTATTATTAAAGATTGTATGGGATAATATGGGGAACTGCGGCAGGAAGATAAAGGATTCTGCCGCAGTTCTTTCTTTTTTGGAGTATGAGGGGATGTAATTATATTCCTTATGTTTGTTTTGACTGGAATTATGCTTCCCAGCGCCCGCTTGCGCCGCAGGGAAGAACCAGGCCGGTGGAGGATACGGGCAGCCCTACCTCCTGGGAATCAACTGTGCCGTCAAACTGCTTTAAGGCGGTTGCGAGCATATAGGTCAGAACGGCGGGGGCCAGTCCCGTGGTGTAGGAGTTGACCAGAAAAAACAGGGGGTCTTTGCTTAAGAGCTGGCTGCACAGCCGTATCAGAGGAAATATGGCGTCTTCTATTTTCCAGATCTCGCCCTTGGGGCCGCGGCCGTAGGAGGGCGGGTCCATGATGACGGCATCGTAATGATTGCCGCGGCGGATCTCACGTTCCACGAATTTTACGCAGTCGTCTACGATCCAGCGGATGGGGGCGTCCTCTAAACCGGAGGTACGGGCGTTTTCTTTGGCCCAGGCGACCATGCCCTTGGAGGCGTCTACATGGGTGACAGAAGCTCCGGCCTTTGCGGCGGCAAGGGTGGCGCCTCCTGTGTAGGCAAAGAGGTTCAGAACCTTTATGGGACGGCTGCAGGAGTGTATTTTTTCACCGAACCAGTCCCAATTGGCCGCCTGCTCGGGAAAGAGGCCCGTATGCTTGAAGCTGAAGGGCTTTAGCTGAAAGGTGAGGGCTTCCGGGGTGCCGGCTTTGTATTCGATACTCCATTGCTGGGGCAGGTTGAAAAATTCCCATTCGCCGCCGCCCTTTTTGCTCCGGTGATAGTGGCCGTTTTTCTGTTTCCATCCCCTGTGGGTTCGGGGCGTGTCCCATATGACCTGGGGATCAGGGCGGACCAGGATATGGCTTCCCCACCGCTCCAGTTTTTCTCCCTGTGAAGTGTCCAGTATTTCGTAGTCTTTCCAGTTATCTGCTATCCACATAAATATACCTCTCCGGCTTTCTTAAAACAGATGTCTTGTATTGTACTTGCAATCAGTAAACTCCCATATTATACTAAGAACGGAAGAAAGCGTCAAGACGAGGCGGAGACATGCTTTAAAGCGGTTATGCAAATAGTTCCGTTTCAAGCGGTTTACGTATGCGCTGAAGGGCGGATCAGTATCAAACGGGGGCGGTTATGGCAAAACAGAAAAAACAACTGACGAAGAAAAAGATTGTAACGGCGGCCTGGAAGCTTTTTTACAGCCAGGGTTATGATGATACTACGGTGGATGAAATTATTCGGGAGGCAGGCACCTCTAAGGGAACCTTTTATCACTATTTTGACGGAAAGGATGCGTTGCTGAGTTCTCTGTCTTATCTTTTTGATGATAAATATGAAGAGCTTCTGCCGCAGCTTCAGCCGGAGATGACCAGTTTTGAAAAGCTGATTTTTTTGAACCGGGAATTATTCGGGATGATTGAAACCAGTGTGTCCAGGGAGCTTCTGGCTTCGCTTTATTCTTCGCAGCTGATTACAAGAGGGGAGAAGCATCTCCTGGATCAGAACCGTCTGTATTACCGCCTGCTTAATGAGATTGTTTCGGAGGGGCAGAAAAAAGGGGAGCTGAATTCGGAGATGTCCTCCTATGAAATCACTAAGCTGTATGCCCTGTGCGAGCGGGCATTGCTTTATGACTGGTGTATCTGCAACGGGGAATATCCGCTGAAGGCATACGGAGCCAGGGTGATGCCGATGATGCTGCATAAGATTCGGCGGGAAGCAGCGGAGGAGGTTTGACGGAGCGGGCCTGACATTTAAAATTATACAAAATTTTTAAGTCTTTTCTTGGAATTAGAAAATATATAATGCTTGGTATAGTGAAAATCTCTTGTAAATTCAAGGGATTTTCTTATTTGTAAAGAATAACGTATAGACTTTAGTCTGGTTTTTGTCCGGGATCTGGTGTATTTCAGAAAGTGCTGTTATAATCGAACATAGTGATTTAGGTATAAAAGGATGGAGGAGTGTTAGAAATGAGTTCAACAGCTTGGATTGTCGCCGCTTTTGCGGCATATATGGTTATGATGATTGCAATTGGCGCCGTTTATATGAAGAAGACCAATAATTCCGAGGATTATTTTCTGGGAGGGAGAGGCCTTGGAGGATGGGTGGCGGCGTTGTCCGCACAGGCTTCCGATATGAGCGGCTGGCTTCTGATGGGATTGCCGGGAGCGGTTTACGCCTACGGTACGGGCCAGGCATGGATTGCCATCGGCCTGCTTACGGGGACGATCCTCAATTGGGTGTTCATCTCCGGGAAGCTGCGCCGTTATACCATTCGGGCGAATAATTCTCTGACGCTGCCGGCTTATTTTGAGAACCGTTTTCACGATACAAAACGAATTCTGCTGATGATATCCTCAGTGGTGATTGTAATCTTCTTCCTGGTCTACACGGCATCCGCCCTGGCGGCGGGCGGGAAGCTGTTTCATCTGGTGTTCGGCCTGGATTACCGGATTGCGCTGACGATTGGTGCGGCAGTTATTTTGCTATATACCTTTATGGGCGGCTTTATGGCTGTGTGTGTTACGGATTTTATTCAGGGGATGCTGATGCTGGTGGGAATTCTGGCGGTTCCCATTGTAGCTTTGTTCCTGGTGGGAAGCGGAAATCTGACCTCTCTTCTCAATGCAAGCGGTGTGGCGGGCGGTTCGGAATCGTTTTTGAACCTGATGCACAGCGGAGGCAGGGCGTATACAGGGATGGAAATTTTTTCACAATTCGCATGGTGCTTCGGGTATTTTGGGATGCCTCACATTCTGGTGCGGTTTATGGCGGTACGGGACGAGAAGGAGATTAAGAAATCACGTTGGATTGCCATTATCTGGTGTACGCTGTCTCTTGCATTTGCCTGTGTTCTGGGTGTAATCGGCCGGGCTTATCTCTACCCTGTGGTCCTGGGGACGGATGGAGCGGGGTCTGCGGAAAATGTATTTATTGAAATGATTACCAAAGTGTTTACTCAGGATTTGGCCCTGCCTTTTATCGGCGGCCTGTTTCTCTGCGGGATACTGGCGGCTATTATGTCTACGGCGGATTCGCAGCTTTTGGTTACGGCTTCCGCCGTGTCCGAGGATCTGTACCATCAGGTGATGAATCCGAAGGCGGATTCTAAAAAAGTGTTAAGTATCAGCCGTATCACCGTACTGGCGGTGGCAGTATTGGCATATATCATTGCCCTTGATCCGGACAGCAGCATCATGGGCCTGGTGTCCAATGCCTGGGCGGGCTTTGGATCGGCCTTCGGACCTTTGGTTGTGCTTTCTCTTTATTGGAAGAGAACAAATCTTCCGGGAGCTGTGGCGGGAATTGTTTCCGGAGCCCTGACCGTTTTGATGTGGGATTATCTGCCGCTGGCCGGCGGCCGGACGTTGGGAGCGGTTACCGGGCTTTATTCCCTGGCGGTGGGATTTGTAATTAGTCTGGTGCTGATTGTCGGGGTGAGCTTGGCGACAAAGGCGCCTTCGGAAGAGATATTGAAAGAATTTGAGGATGTGAAGTACAAGAATGTGGAGGCGTAAAAAGAAAAAGACAGCGGGCGGATGTAGTGAATACAATGGTTTTCCGGTATACGAAGCTGCACGGGCAAGGCTTGTTCCCTGGGGAGATGAAAAGCCGGATTGTATGTGTGAGCTGCTTCTGACCGAGCTGTACCTGTATGCTTTGGAGGATAATTTTAATAATACCTATACGGAACATTATGTAGTGCCTTTGAATAAAATTACATTTTTGGGAATTACGGCTTCCGTAAACAGGGATAGAGATACGGTTTCGGCAGCTTTTAATACGGCTGCGGCAGCGGTAATGGGAGCGGTTACAGGTCTCTATGTGTATGATGATAAAAGTATGACCGGAAAGCGGAAGGCAAAGTATTATCTTCGGAGTGATTATCAGGATGATCAGGGAAAGAGGGATATTATTTTCTTTGAGGATTTGGATCCGAAGGTTGATAAACTGATAGAATATTGGAATAAAATGCAGTAACAAATTAGCAGACCAATTGTTTGGCAGTGTATGCAGCGGCTGACAAACTCAGGACATATGATTAGAAGGCATGTTTGCTAATTTAGAGTAATAAGGACAACTTATGTCTGTATACAATTTGCACAAAATGAACGGCGAAAAGTTGTTTAAATTCAATAAAAAATTTTCCGCACTTTTTTTAAAAAATCCCTTGCAATTCCCCGAAACTTCCTGTATAATCACAAATGTTGTGACATTGATAGCTGTGAAGCGTGAGGTTGCTGCCCCAACAGGCAGGTTTTTCCGTGGAGCGAATGTCAAGTTAGGAAACTGGCGACAAGTCACTGTACAAGATAACAGTCCACGTCAAGCTGCGGCATCAATAAAGCACCTGATGTCAAAAAGCATGGCAGAAAAGTGGAAACAACGTGTGATTTTCCGTTTACGAACAGGATACACACGGGAGAGTGTACAGTCACCGCTTGTCGTACTGGTCTTAAAAGTACGAAAAGGAGGCGACTTTTTTTATGGCAACTCAGGTAATGAGAATCACATTGAAGGCGTATGACCATCAGCTGGTGGATGCATCCGCAAAGAAGATCATCGAAACTGTAAAAAAGAACGGAGCACAGGTAAGCGGACCGGTACCCCTTCCCACTAAGAAAGAGGTAGTTACCATTCTGCGGGCGGTACACAAGTACAAAGACTCCAGAGAGCAGTTCGAGCAGAGGACTCATAAGAGACTCATTGATATCATTACACCGACCCAGAAGACAGTAGACGCACTGTCCAGACTGGAGATGCCGGCAGGCGTGTACATCGATATTAAGATGAAATCAAAGTAATCCTTCAGCTAGAATGAACGTTTCCTCTGTCTGCCTGTTTTTGGCATAGAGGGACACCTGAAAGGTGCAAGTGCGTTCCGCTGTAGAGAAATAAGGAGGAAGAGAAATGAAGAAAGCAATTTTGGCAACCAAAGTTGGAATGACACAGATTTTCAACGAAGACGGCGTGCTGACACCGGTTACCGTACTTCAGGCAGGGCCCTGCGTGGT
>OFFQ01001831.1_pt1 | contig 11676 bp, 11 predicted proteins | sample 1521411 | NCBI WGS metagenome assembly OFFQ01 (sample SAMEA3504110, study PRJEB24116) | mouse gut metagenome | biome: mouse gut; feature: mouse-associated habitat; material: faeces | place: Denmark | collected 2011 | reverse complement strand
ATGGGGTACTCAGGTGGGTGCGATGACTGGTGCGGATGGGGCGCTCAGGTTGGAGTGATGTCTGGGAGGAGAGGGATTATGGCATCGAGGGAGACTGTGCGGAAAAAGCCGAAGGATACGAAGGGGACGCTATTGCGTCTGCTTCGATATGTAGGAGCGTATAAATGGCTTCTGGCCTTTATCGTGGCGCTGTGCTTCGTCAGTAATTTCCTGGCGCTTCTGGGGCCCAGCATGGCGGGGTCGGCCATCAACGCGGCCTCGGCGGGGGCGGGAAAGGGGGATTTTGGCCAGGTTTACTATTACGCGGAGCGGATGCTGTTCTGCTATGTTTGCTCCTCCGTGGTCACGATCTGCATCAATATGATGATGATGTGCATCTCGAAATGGATTGCCAGGAAGATGCGGGGGGATGTGTTCCGCAAGCTCATGCGGCTGCCGGTGGGGTATTTCGACCGGAACCAGGCCGGGGACATCATTAGCCGGGTTTCGTATGATATAGATGTAGTCAGCACCTGCATCGCCACGGACGTGGTGCAGATACTGACCAGCCTGGTGACGGTGGTGGGGTCGCTGGCCATGATGATCTACATCGCACCCACCATGTCGCTGATGGTGCTGGTGACCATTCCGGCGGCAGTGATCTACACCGCGAAGATGCGGGGCATTACCCAGCCCAGATATTCTAGGCGCTCGAAGAATTACGGGATTATGAATGGTTTCGTGGAGGAGATGTTCTCCGGGCAGAAGACGATAATGGCTTACGCCTATGAGGACCGAGTGTCCGAGCGCTTTGACACCATCAACCAGAACGCGGCGGAGGCCTACTATGACGCGGAGTACTACGGCGTCACCATGGGCCCCTCGGTGAACTTCATCAGCAACCTGGGGCTGTGCCTGATTGCCATGTTCGGCTCCTTCCTGTATATGCTGGGGAACATCACCCTGGGGCAGATTTCCTCTTTCGTGCTGTATTCCCGCAAGTTCTCAGGCCCCATCAACGAGATCGCCAATATCACCAATGAGCTGTACTCGGCTCTGGCGGCGGCGGAGAGGGTGTTCGGCCTGCTGGACGAGGAAGAGGAGCTGGCGGACAGAAGCGGCGCCGCGGAGCTTGCAGGGGTGAAGGGCAATGTGGCCCTGGAGCATGTGTACTTCGGCTATGACAAGGGCCGCACCATCATCCATGACCTGAACCTGGAGGCGGGGGCAGGGAAGATGGTGGCCATCGTAGGCCCCACCGGAGCCGGGAAGACCACCATCATCAACCTGCTGATGCGCTTCTATGACGTGGACGGCGGAAGGATCCTGGTAGAGGGCGGCGACATCAGAGACTATACCAGGAGGAGCCTGCGGGGGGCCTATGCCATGGTGCTGCAGGACACCTGGGTGTTCAAGGGGACCATCTTCGACAATATCGCCTACGGCAGGGAGGGGCCACCATGGAGGAGGTGGTGGCCGCGGCAAAGGCCGCCTATATCCATCCCTTCATCATGCGGCTGCCCTTGGGGTACGACACTGTCATCAGCGAGGACGGCGGCAATATCTCAAAGGGCCAGAAGCAGCTCCTCACCATCGCCCGGGCCATGCTCTACGATGCCAGGATGCTGATACTGGACGAGGCCACATCCAATGTGGACACCAGCACGGAGCGCAAGATTCAGAAAGCCATGCGGGAGCTGATGAAGGACAAGACCTGCTTCGTGATCGCCCACAGGCTGTCCACCATCCAGAATGCGGACTACATACTTGTGGTTGACAAGGGGGACATTGTGGAGCAGGGGAACCATGAGAGCCTGATGGAGCGGAAGGGATTCTATTATAAGCTGTATGTGGCGCAGTTCGAGTGATTCGGGATTTTCGCGCCATAAAGAGCCATATGCAACCGCCGGTTGACAGATTTCCAAGCGCAATTGGTAGTTGTCAACCGGCTTTTTTGCTACGATTGCTCCATCCCGGGGCGGCCGGAAGGGGACGTCGTCCGGGAAAGGGGCACGGCAGGTGCGGAAAGGAAAAGCCGCCGGAGAGCGGCAGGAAAAAATATGATTCTGGCAGATAAGGTCATGACATTGAGGAAGAAGAACGGATGGTCCCAGGAGGAGCTTGCGGAGAAGCTGAACATCTCCAGGCAGTCCGTGAGCAAATGGGAGAGCGGCGCTTCATTACCGGACATCGACAAGATTATCGCCCTCAGCAGCCTCTTCGGGGTCAGCACGGACTATCTTCTGAAGGAAGAGCTGGAGACAGAGCAGCCTTCCGAGACCGAGGACGTCTATGAGGCGGCAAAGGAGAGGGCGGTCTCCCTGGAGGAGGCCAACGGATTCATGGGCCTGGTCAAAAAGCTGGCGGGGCGGATCGCCTTTGGGGCGGGACTGTGCGTCCTCTCCCCCATCCCCATGATCGTGTTCAGCGGCCTGGCGGAGTACGGCGCGGATGCGGGAGTAAGAGGGGCGGCGGCCATAAGCGAGGACATGGCAGGGGGCTTAGGCATGGTCATACTCCTGATTCTGGTGGCCATCGGCGTGGCGATTCTGATCCTCGGCGATATGCACACGGAAAAGTACCGGTATCTGGAGAAGGAGAAGCTGGCCCTGCAGTATGGCGTGGAGGGAATCGTCAGGAAGCGGAAGGAGGATTTCGCGGGGCGGTACCGCTTCTGTATCGTGGCCGGGGTCACGCTGTGCATCATCGGCGTGGTGCCCCTGATGGTGGCGGCAGCCTTTTCCGCGGGAGACCTGGCCTACATCTATTGTACGGCAGTTCTGCTCTCCATGGTAGCTGTGGCAGTGTTCCTGTTCGTATGGGCGGGCAGCATCCAGGGCAGCTTTGACAAGCTCCTGCAGGAGGGGGACTACACCGTGGAGGAAAAGGCGCTCCATAAGAAGACATCCTTCTTCCCTGCGGTGTACTGGTGCCTGGTCACCGCGCTGTTCCTGGGCGTGGGCCTGTATACCGACAACTGGAGGTACACAGCCTTTATCTGGCCCGTGGCGGCGCTGCTGTTCGTGGCGATTCTGTACATCGTGAAGGAAGTGGCGAAGGCCAGGCTGGAGAAGGGGGACTGAGAGGGGACATGATAATCAGCGCAAGCAGGAGAACCGATATCCCGGCATTCTTTTCCGACTGGTTCCTGAAGCGGATTGAAGAGGGATATGTGTATGTAAGGAATCCCATGAACGCCCGCCAGGTGAGCAAAATCAGCCTGGCGCCGGAGGTGGTGGACTGCTTCGTGTTCTGGAGCAAGAATCCGGCCCCCATGGTGGAAAAGCTGGGGCGGCTGGAGGGATATGCGCACTATTTCCAGTTCACGCTGAATGCCTATGGAAGGGATATGGAGGCGAATCTCCCGCCTCTGGACGAGAGGATGGATACATTCCGGCGGCTGTCGGAGCGGCTGGGCAGGCACAGGGTCATATGGCGGTATGACCCTGTCATCGTGAACGGCAGGTATCCGGTGGAGTGGCATAGGGAAAGATTCGAATATATGGCGGACAGACTGGGCGATTTTACGGAAAAGGTCACCATAAGCTTTATCGACCTGTATCCGAAGATCGCGGGCAGCATCCGGGGGAAGGATGTCCATGAGCTGTCCCATGGCCAGAAGGAGGCCCTGGCGGAGAGCTTCGCCGGGATTGCCCATGCCCATAAGCTGAACATAGACACCTGCGCGGAGGACATCGACCTGGATGCCTTTGGCATAGAGCATGCCCGCTGCATTGACGACGGACTTGTCTCCGCGCTGCTGGGATGCGCCATGGACCTGGGAAAGGACAAGAACCAGCGGCCTGCCTGCGGCTGCGCCGAGAGCATCGACATAGGGCTCTATGACACCTGCCAGAACGGCTGCGCCTACTGTTATGCCAACCACAGCCAAACGACCCGCCGCCGCAATCTCCAGGCATACGATCCGGACGCGCCGCTGTTGTGCAGCCGGGTGACAGAGCTGGACAGAATCACGGAGCGGAAGATGAAGAGCCGCCGGGACGGGCAGATGCGGCTGCCTGGCTTGTGACGCAGGACAAAAATATACGAAAAACAAAATATTTATATATAAAAAAACAAGCATTGCCACCCGGAACCGGATATGTTATACTCAAAGCAGTAACCAGATTCTTTGAGCAGGATATTCTAAATCCAGGCCATGTGCCTGCAAGGCTTTTCAATCTGTAATTCCGTCATTCAGAAACCCTGCTTAATACCAGAAAATGAATATGAGGAGGGCAAATGGGTGAGCCGAACAATGCACTGGCGGTATGTATGAACCGTCCTGACAGGATACGTTCAGTGCTGGAGTATTACATCGGAGAAAAGCTGCCGCAGGACTGGCAGTGTGTGGAGGCGAAAGGGTTCTATACTGTCCGGAACGCCAGGGGGAAGCTGTCCTTCCGCCAGAGGGATTTCATAGGGAATGCCAGCATGTGCGGGGTAAGCCTCAAGCTGGCCCTGGAGAATCAGGACTCGGTGAACCTGACCTATCCATGGCGCCTGATGGAGCTGGACTGCCTGGCCTATGGAAAGGGGATTGAGGAGGTACAGGAGCGGAATGTGCTTTCCCGGGAAAAGTATGGGAAAGGGGACGATTTTAAGTACCGCTATAAAAAAGAAAACCGGATTGAGCCTATTCTGCATCTGACCCTGTATTGGGGGAAGGAGAAGTGGCGCAAGCCCCTGACATTAAAAGAGATGATGACGGATATCATGGCGCTGCCGGAGAGGATGGCCGGGCTGGTGGGAGATTACAGGGTGAACCTGATTTCCATGCGCGCCATTCCGGAGAGCGATCTGCAGAAGATGGACTCGGATCTGAAATATGTGCTGGGATTTATGAAGCATACCGGTTCCAGGAAACGGTACGAGAAATATATCCGGGAAAACCAGGATTTTTTCTCAAGGATTCCCAGGAGCGCAGTGGATGTCATCGATGCCTGTACGAATATAAAAGATCTCAGGGAGAGCCTGCGATATACATTGAATGAGGAGAGCGGAGAGGAGGAAGGGGATATGTGCAAAGCGCTGGATGATATACAAAGGCATGCGGAGAAGAAAGGTGAGAAGAGAGGGAATCAGCGCACCAATAAACTGATTCAGCTGCTCCTTGCCGAAGGGCGCCAGGAGGATCTGCTCCGCTCGGCCACTGACAGGGTGTTCCAACAGCAGCTATTTCGGAAATACCATATCTGAACAGGGAAGGCGATCAGAGGAAATCAATCAGAAGAAATTGATTTAGAAGAAATTGATTATAAGAAATCGGATCTGCGGACAAGGAGATAAAAAGAGATGCCACCACTTAGCGTAATGATAAAGCCCTCCTCGGGTAACTGCAACATGAGCTGCGCATACTGCTTCTACTGTGACGAGATGCGCAACAGGACGCAGCCCTCCTACGGTTTCATGACGGAGGAGACCCTGAAGAACGTGATCCGCAGGACGCTGCTTAGGGCCGAAGGCTCCATCAGCTATGCCTTCCAGGGCGGAGAGCCCACCCTGCGGGGGCTGGATTTCTTCCGGAAGGTCATGGAGTACCAGAAACTGTACAACAGGCGGGGCATCCGTGTCTCAAATGCCTTCCAGACCAACGGCTACGCCCTGGACGACGACTGGTGCCGCTTTTTTGCCCAGCACCGGTTTCTGGTGGGCCTGTCCGTGGACGGCACGAAAGAAATCCATGATTCCCTGCGGCGGGGCAGAGGGGACATGGGGCCTACCTTCGACAGGGTGGCGGCCGCAGCAGGGCTGCTGGAGAAGCACGGGGCGGAGTACAACATCCTCACGGTGGTGACCAGGCAGGTGGCGGAGGACATCAAAGAGATATATCGGTTCTACGATAAAAAAGGATGGAGATACCAGCAATACATCGAGTGCCTGGATCCCCTGGAGAAGGAATGGGGACAGGAGCCCCACTCCCTGACACCGGAGGCCTATGGACGGTTTCTGGTTGATTTGTTCACGCTGTGGCATGAGGACTGGCGGCGGGGGCGGATGCCCTACAACCGCAAGTTCGAGAACTATGTGGCCATCCTCCTGGGGCGTATGCCGGAGTCCTGCGAGCAGAGGGGCGTCTGCGGCATGCAGATGGTAGTGGAGGCGGACGGCAGCGTCTACCCTTGCGATTTCTATGTGATGGACAGATACCGGCTGGGGAATTTCAACACGGACCGGGTGGACGACATTGACGCGAAGCGCCGGGAAATCGCGTTCGTGGAGGAATCCGGGAAGGTTTCGGAGGTCTGCAGGAGCTGCGGGTATTACAGGGTCTGCAGGGGCGGATGCCAGAGGAGCAAGCTGTTCTACCCGGAGGAGAAGGGATACAGGAGCTATTTCTGCGAGGGGTACAGGATGTTCTTCCGGGAATGCCTGGGGAGGCTCCGGGAGATGGCGGACTGGGTGGAAAAGGGCGCGGACAAAAGAAAGCATTCAGAATCAGGAAAGCTGCGGCGGTAGATGCTATACTGGCAATGGCATCCGGGACAACCTGTCCGGGCAGATGCCGAAAAAACCGATTCGGAGGACGCGGCTTATGGAAGAGAATATTTTGGAGCATTACAGGAAGACGAGCACCTATACATACGCGGGGGCCTACGGGGAGTATTTCCGCTCCCTGCCGGATGATATTCCCATGCTGGGCAGGCTGGTCTGCGGCCAGGTGATACACAGGGTCACCCTGAAGGAGGGCAACACCAATGCCAATGCCACACTGCTCTACGGCGATATGGACAGATACCCCTGGTACAGGATGCGCTGCGAGGATGATGTCCTGCTGACGGCCCCGGCCATGACGGCGGAGCTGTTCCGCATGGACGGGCGCGGGTTCGTGAGGGACAGGAAGACGGAAGACAAAATAGTAGTCACATGCCGCTATGTGTCCGTGCTCATGAGCGCGATCCTGAAAGCCAAAGGCATTCCCGCCAGATGCCGTGCCGGGTTCGCCCCTTATTTCAGGGAAGGGGTCAGCATGGATCATTGGATCAATCAGTATTACAGCCGGGAGGAGGGCCGCTGGATCACCTTTGACGCGGACGGATTCTATGAGGAGAGCGGCATGCCCCTTACCCAGTACGACATACCGCAGGAGAACTTTGACTGGGTGGCGCAGGCCTATCTGGCAGTGCGCAGGGGGGAGACGGACGGGAAGCAGTTCCTTTATGCGGACTGTCTGGGAACCTGCTCCCTTCCCGCGCTGATTCGCTATCTGATCTATGATTTCCATGCATTGATGAATCAGGAGCTGACATACACCTTCCTGCCCGCTTATCTGGACGGGAGGCTGGAGCGGCTGACGGAAGAGGAGCTGGGGGAGCTGGATCTCCTTGCCGGGTGGATGGCGGAGCCGGACAAGTATTTCGGGGAACTGTGCGGGCTCTGGGAGCGGGAGCGGAAGCTGCGGATTCTGAACAGCCCTTTGGTGGCGATATCCGTATAAAAAAATTTCCACCTGTGCGGTTAGATTTTATAGTCATACCACAAAATTAGGCACACAGATCCAATGGATTTGTTCCTTTTTGGGGCATTATAAAAGAAATCTGTCCCTGTCGGAACCAGATATCCTCATAGTTATTCTGATAGACCATTTCGATAGCAGCAAGGGCACTGCTTCCATGCTTTGACCACGACATGCCATTATGTTTCTGGCGCTGCGCCACCAACATGTCATTTTCTTTTTCCACGGGATTGCTGGAATTGCGCAGGCCAAGCCCTGCCCTCACAGCATAACAGGTTATGCTGCTTTCCTTCCGTTTCAGATAGTTTATCTGTTCATCAAGCCATTTCTGGTTCTTTATCACAGGAGACGGCAGGGATTCCAGGTAACTTACTGCGTTTTTTACATCCCCCACCCACAGAATCCGCAGCAGCTTTTCAAGGGTCTTATTCCGCATGTCCTTCCCTTTTACCGCCATGCTCAGCAGCTCCTGGCATTTTTTCTTTAAATGGTACCAGTCCAGGATCACAGTATATGGATGGAACAGGAACATTTCCTCAATGCTGCTTTTGATGTTTTTTGCGCCATCCGTAAAAAACACCAGCCTGTTCTGCAGCAGCCCATTGAAGGCCAGGAAGGCCAGCATTGCCTTCATTGCGTTTTTCATGCCGCACGCTGTCAGGGCATATGTGCCCTGCCCATGCTGGATATGGACCACTGTATTTTCCACATACTTTGCATCCTTTTGCGCTTCCTGGCTGCGGGAGTCCTTCTGATGTTTTACCCCGACATCGTCTATGGATACATACACACATCCCAATGGTGAGGGTTCCATATCCAGCTCCTGCGCCGTGAACGGTATCTTCTCATCACGGGAGGCGTTGACTGAACCGATGATGCTGGCCACTGCCCGTATGTCAGCCTCCGTCTTTTCCGGGATGGCAGGGGAGGTGATGTTGGCAGAAAGGCAGGCCCCTTCCATGGGCCTGCCGGTTCCGCTGTCAAACCCGTACATTTTAAGGACCCTTTGCGTCGTCTCTTCCAGCCTGGCGGATATCTGTTCCCCGACACGCTCCACACTGTCGGAAAGGGTGCGCAGCTTTACGGCCTCACCGGCATCACGGTGCTGAAAAAGATTGAGCATTTCTGTCGCATTCCGGTAACTGAGCTTTGTGCAGAGCCTGCAGGACAATTCCATATAACCGGTACTGCAGACCCTTTCCTTTGGCCGCAGGGACTGCGCCATATCATCCATGAGACAGACGGGGATTCTGCCCAGTTCGGACTCTACAGCTGTCTCTCTTTCCCGGTTCCGGAATCCGCTGTTTTTTTTAAAGTACCCTTTAGAATCTCATCTGCAGCATCTGCCCCGATCCGGTTCCTTGCTTTCAGCACCGCCTTCTCCAGCAGGTCGAAATCCCTTAAGAATCCTTCCCTGGTGGAAATATCAAATGTTTCCATGGAAGGTATGCCCCCTTCCTCACTGGTGCGTTTTCCAACTACGTTTCCGTCATCATCTATGATTTCTGCAGTGAATTTTATTTTCATCCCAGACACTCCTCCGTTCCTGCTGTCAGCAAATCTACGGAATCATTATAACGCAGATGGAAGAATATAGGAATTATTTTGTCATTTTTTTATTGCCGCTCCTAACCACTCGCAACCGCACAGGTGGAAAAATTTTTTAGTATATTGTAATCGAAAGCCGTATATGCTATAATGTAAACGGTTATGACGACTGAAATATGCATGACAGCACAAAAAGGAACGAAGCCCCGAAAGTAGTCTCAGTACTTTCGGGGCTTCTCCTTCTTTTTGGCGGAGAAGTGAAACGCTTGGGCTGGATTACCGACTACTCATCTCCGTCCAACCGCTTGCACAGATAGTATGCTACTATACTGGCCAACACAGAGACAACGAATGACTGAAATATGTCCATAACAGCACCCCCTTCCTGTCACCAGTATTGGGGCGGTAACAGGAAGATTGTACCATATCAGAACACATATTGCATTGTACGGATAGTCCAAAATGCGCCGGGCGATTCGCTTACCATTCCCTGGTTCTGGCCTCCTTCCCCAGCCGGATCAGCTCAAGCTGGTACAGCGCCAGCGGAACCAAGGAAAATACCGCGAAAACGCCTCCCAACCAGGCCCTGGCCAGTATCCCCAGCGCCACGGACATGGCGAAGAGGAACAGCCAGGGGGCCCGCAGGTTCCTGTAGTACTGCATCCTGTCCTCGTAGGTGGAGTGGAGTTCGAAGGGCCGCCCGTCATTCTCCTTCTCCACGATGAACAGTTCCCGGTTGAAGGTGGTGGAATTGGTGGCGATCCGGCCGCCTTTTTCCGCCCAGGGCCGCAGGCGCACCTTTCCCACGGAGTAGTTCAGATTGATGTTCTTGTAGAACACCCGATAGCCCATGCCCTCCAGAAACGCGCGGTACTGGGCGGCGCTTAGCTTCGACTTCCCGCCGATGAACTCCATGCGGTATCTCGTCCGGGCCGGCGGGCATTCCTCGAATTCATACAGCAGCTTTTCCGTGCGGATCAGCCGATAGCCCTTATCCGCCATCTTGTTCAGCCACCTTTCCTGGGCGATGAGAAAACTGCCGAAAAAGCGATAATATTTTTTTGCCATAACAGAATCCCTCCTTATGCTCTTGACTTCGTTCTTCTTTTTCTGAAAACGGTACGCGGTGCGCCTTATGTCTGCCGGATATCCATGATATGTGCCGCCACATCGGTCAGCTCCTGCAGCCGCCCGTATTCCCTTGCGGCGATTTCTCTGCCCAGGGGCGTAATCATATATTCCTTCTTTCGTCCGTCCCTGCTTTTCCAGGGGGCCGTGCCCCTGTTGCCCGAGGCACCCTGGTTTTTCCGGTGGGTGCTGTCCGACGGAGAGGCATCCTCATTTTCCCGGGGAGCGTTGTCCCCGCATGTGGCGCTGCCCTCCTTTCCCCGGGGGGCGTTATCCTCGCATGTGGCGCTGTCCTCCTTTCCCCAGGGAGCGATCCAGCCCTTATCCGCCAGCGTGTTCAGCGCGCCGTATAAAGTGCCCGCCCCCAGCACGAGCCGTCCACCGGTCTTCTCTTCAATGAATTGCATGACAGCATAGCCATGCCTGGGAGTGTAGAGGGCCAGCAGGATATAGAAGGTCACCTCCGTGAGCGCGCCGCCCTTGCCATAATCTCTCATAGAACCTCCTGCCATATTTATTACGTTTACTGTAATAAATATATCACTAACCGTAATATCTGTCAAGCATAAAACAGCCGCGAAACACAAATCCGTAAGCATTGACGCGGCGTATTTTATATATTAGAATAGAGAGCGGAACAGAGACGCTTTTTATCTGTATCAGAGAGGAACGGACGACTATGAAGACACAGAATGAATTGAGGACATTATTGCGCTCCATCGACCATAAGAGCTACCCGGCCTACAAATCCCTGGCGGGCGCGTGGAAATTCGACCGGTACACGCTGGTCATCGACCATGTGCAGGGGGATCCCTTCGCCGCCCCCTCCAGCCTCCATGTGGAGATCCCCCACGGGCTGGCGAAATTCCCGGCGGCCTATTACGCAAAAGACTGCTCCCGCATCGCCCTGCAGGACTTCCTGGTGAGGCAGGTGGGAAAGCAGTTCGAGCAGTACAATTTCAAGGCCAAGGGCTCGGGGAAGAGCGGCCTGCTGTCCATCAGCCGCTGCGGACAGGCAGTGCTGGAGCGCAGTGCCTGCGAGATCACGGGAGACGGCCTGACGGTGCGGTTCCATGTGGGCTTCCCGGCCTTCGGGCGCACCATCAACGCGGGGGAGCTGGACAAGATCCTTTTCGACTTCCTGCCCCGCTGCGTGGAGTCCAGCCTGTTCTATGCCAGGCTGGACGGAAAGAAGCTGGAGCGGGTGGTGCACCTGGCGGAGGATCAGAGCGCCATGCGGCGCATCCTGAGGGAGGAGAAGCTGGTGGCCTTCGTGGCCAACGGCTCCGTGCTGCCCAGGAAGAGCGGCATATCCGACCTGCCCATGGCGGACAGCGTGGTCTTCACCTCCCCCCAGTCCATGGAACGGACTTTCGAACTGCCCCACAGGGGGAAGATTACCGGTATGGCCATCACGGAGGGCATCACGCTGATCGTGGGAGGCGGCTATCATGGGAAATCCACTTTGCTGGAGGCCATCCAGATGGGAGTGTACGACCACATAGAAGGAGACGGACGGGAATTCGTCATCACCGAGGATACGGCCCTGAAGCTGCGGGCGGAGG
>OFFQ01001830.1_pt1 | contig 11677 bp, 12 predicted proteins | sample 1521411 | NCBI WGS metagenome assembly OFFQ01 (sample SAMEA3504110, study PRJEB24116) | mouse gut metagenome | biome: mouse gut; feature: mouse-associated habitat; material: faeces | place: Denmark | collected 2011 | reverse complement strand
GGCAGCCGCACCTTCACCGACCTGCTGAAAAACGCCGAGTTGGACAGCCCCTTCGACGAGAAGTGTCTGCGGGGCGTGTGCGAGACGGCCAGCGATTGGCTGGACAAGTTCGATTTGACCGGCATCGCGTGACAAAACACAAAGAGAGCGCCCCTCCCCCATGCGGGGGAGGGGCGCTCTTGCTTTGCGTCAGGGCCGGACCTCCAGCACGACCGGCTCACCGCGGCAGCTCAGGCAGCCGCCGGCCACCTCCACGCGGCTGCCGTCCAGCAGGTTTTCATAGCTGCCGTCGGGCGCAAATTCGCCAACGCGTACCAGCGCGGCGGTTCCTTGGGCGCTGAATACGCCCACCAGCCGCCGGTCTCCCTTGGTGTGAACGGCGCACAGTACGTCCCCGGGCAGGGCATGGACCTGGTAGACGCTGTCGGTGAGGAGGGGATGCTTTTTCAGGGCGCACAGCCGCTGGAACAGGGCGGTGCGGTCCGGGCCGGACCAGTCCACGCCGTCCCGGTGGAACAGGCTGGGCAGGTGGACGCAGCCCGTCTCCTGTCCGGCGTAAATCAGCGCCGTGCCCTTCAGGAAAAAGCTGAAGGCGGTCCAGTTGAGCAGAGCCCTCTCGTCGGGCAGCAGGAAGGCGGCGCGCAGCTGGTCGTGGTTTTCCAGGAAGCGCAGCTTGCTGTAATTGCGGGGGTAGATGACCTCCTGCCGGTTGATGGCCTGGGCATAGTGGTCTAAAGAGGTCTTTCCCTCCAGGTAGTCTCGGAATATGTGGTAGATGTCGTAATCGTAACAGAGATCGAAGGCGTCGTAGACTTGGCAGTCGGACAGGCAGTCATAACCCATGGCCCGGATGTGGGCGATGAAGGCGGGGTCCACGGTCTCCGCCAGCCACAGGCAGCTGGGGCGGACGGCCTCCACCTGGGCCCTGGCCTCCCGCCAGAAAGCCAGGGGCACCAAAGAGGCCACGTCGCACCGGAAGCCGTCCACCATGGAGGCCCAGTATTTCAGCGTGTCGATTTGATATTGCCACAGCTCCCGGTGGGAGTAGTCCAAATCCACAACGTCGGACCAGTCCCCCACCCGGTTGCCCAGGCTGCCGTCCGGCTTGTGGTAGAACCAGCCGGGATGCTCCGCGGCCAGGACGGAGTCGGGCGAGGTGTGGTTATACACTACGTCGATGATGCACTTCATGCCCAGACTGTGGGTCTCGTCCACCAGGCGGCGGAAATCATCCAGGGTTCCGTATTCCGGATTCACCGTCCGGTAATCCCGAATGGCATAGGGGCAGCCCAGCGAGCCCTTGCGGGCGGCTTCGCCGATGGGGTGGATGGGCAGCAGCCACAGCACGTCTGCGCCCAGATCGCGGATGCGGGGCAGATCTCGCCGGACGCCGTCAAAGGTGCCTTCCGGGGTGTGGTTGCGGACAAAAACAGAGTAGATAACCTGATTGCGGTAGAGGGTGGTTGTGTTTTCCGCCATGGCTTGATTCCTCCCATTGATAGCGGACTCGCATCAGGCGGGCCGCTGGTTGATTGACTTTGAGCGGCGGAGCCGTTCCCTCAAACTCTATCCCAAACCGGGGCAAAAATCAAGGGGTTGCAAAAAATTTGCGTTGGGGGTGCACGGTTTCGTACAAGAGAAAACCGGAGCGGGGGAGGCCGCAGAGAGGAGGTGAGGAGATGTTTGTTTTGAAGGCGGAAAAGAACCGTCTTACGGTGTTAGAGCGGGAGCTCGTGACCAGCGGATCGGTGGAGGCCTACACGGTCCGCTTTCAGTTTTCTCGGGACTGGGATGGACTGAGCCGGGCGGCGTGCTTCAGGGCCGGGGCGCAGACGGTGTCTGTGCTGCTGGACAGCGGCGGGGAGTGTACCGTTCCCTGGGAGGTGATGGGCCCGGATGGCAAGGGAAAAACGCTTTACGCCGGGGTGTGCGGCACAAAGGAGGGGGGAGTGGTGCTGCCCACCGTTTGGGCCGGGCTGGGCGTTATCCTGGAGGGGGCCAGCGGCGGGGAAAACGCGAGAGCGCCCACCGCGCAGCTGTGGCGGCAGGAGCTGGGGCAAAAGCAGGACCGGCTTGCGGGGCGGCCGGGGCAGCTGGTGGGATTTGACGGGGCCGGCAGGGCGGTGGCAGTGGACGGTGCGGCCGCTCCAACCGGGGCAGAAACGGCCACTCAGGAGGAGACAAACGAGATGCTCGACGAAGTATTCGGCTTCGCGGGAGAGTAAAATGGAGGGAAAAGAATGGCTTACAATGAGAAAAAGCTGGCGAATCTGAAGGCGCTGAAGACGCTGGCGGAGCGGGTGAGACGGGAGTGCGCCGGCAAGGAGCGCGTGGAGGCATTGGAGAGCCGGGTGAACGAGCTGGCGGTTCAGGGTGGCGAGCCCAACGTGATCGTCGAAGTGAAGGTGAACGGCGAGAGCCAAGCCGTGGCGGGCAAGGCGGTGGATATCGCTGTGCCGGTCAAAGCGTCCGAGCTGGAAAATGACGCCGGGTATCAGAGCGCCGCGCAGGTGGCCGCGGCCATCGCCGCCGCCGGCCACGCCGGATTTGAGACGGCGCAGGCCGTCCCGGACGCAGCCCAGGCGAAGGACAATGTGCTGTACCTGGTGATGAACGAGCAGACCGGGCATTACGACATTTACGCCAAGGTGGGCGGCGAGATGGCGCTGCTGGACGACACCACCGTGGACCTGTCCGGCTATGTGGAGAAGGCGGAGGGCAAGGGCCTGTCCTCCGAGGACTTCACTGCCGCGCTGAAGGCCAAGCTGGAAAGCCTGAGCGCGGCCACTGACGAGGAAGTGGCGGAGATGCTCAGCGATGTTTTTGCTGCGCAGGAGTAAAGGGCCTGGGGGGCGGATGAATCCGCTCCCCTGTCTCTAAAATAAAAGGCGAAGGGAACGCATGATGAAGAAAGTGATCAATTTAGAGCAGCTGCGCCAGGCCGTGCTGGAGTCGAAGCGGCTGACCGGAGAAGTGGCTCAGGCGGCGGCTCGGGCCATCGGGGAACTGGCGGCGGCCATGCAGGGGGGAGTTCCCTCCGGCTGCATCCTGATCTGGTCGGGGGCGGAGGAGGAGCTTCCAGAGGGCTGGGCGCTGTGCGACGGGCAGGATGGACGGCCTGATCTGCGCAGCCGGTTTGTATTGGGAGCGGGGAGCGGATATGCGGTGGGCGTCACAGGCGGCGAGGAATCGCATATTCTGACAATGAGCGAGCTGCCCAGACACAACCATACCAACTCCGACCACTACCTGAATTTCAAAACAGGCAGCAATGGCGCCAGCGCCGGTGATACTACGGTGGTCGTCAGCGGAACGCACCAGTATTCCAACAAGGCGGTGGGCTATACGGGTGAGGATGCCGCCCATAACAATATGCCGCCCTACTATGCGCTGTGCTATATCATCAAGCTGTGAAGGAGGAGCATCAATGCAGGAAGGCTGTAACGTTAACAAGTGCCGCCCGCTCCCCGCATTGAGGCGGTGGAGCGGGAGAAGGAGGACAAAATATGTATGAGATAGTGATAAGACGGCTGGGGAATCTGCTCAGTGTGAAATCGCTGGTGACGCTGACGCTGACGGGGGTATTTGCGGTGATGACCATGCATCAGGCCGTCAGCCAGGAGTTTATGACGGTGTACTCCGTGGTGATAGCGTTCTATTTCGGCACCCAGGTCCAGAAGGCGCAGGGCGCAGTGGAGGGAAAAGCATGACGGCCCAGGAGCGGCTCATCGCCGCAGCCCAGGAACAGGAGGGCTATCTGGGGAAAAAGACCAACGCGCAGCTGGATGATTTCAAAGCCAACGCGGGCGGACTGTGGAACAAGTTTGCTCGGGATATGGACGCCCTGGAAGACTTCTACAACGGCCAAAAGAATGGCTACGACTGGTGCGATGTGTTTGTGGACTGGTGCTTTGTACGCACCTTTGGGGTGGAGCTGGCGCGGAAGCTGACCTGCCAGCCCAAGTATTCCCTGGGGGCGGGGACCAAGTATTCCATGGACTACTACAAGGCGCGGGGGCGGTTTTTTATGACGCCCCAGCTGGGAGATCAAATTTTCTTCGGCACAGCCACCGTGACCAGCCACACAGGGCTGGTGGTGGCGGTGAAGGACGGGTATGTGCACACGGTAGAGGGAAACGCGGGCAGTCCCAGCGCGGTCCGCCTGTGCAGATATTCCCAGCAATACGCGAAAATCAAGGGCTATGGGCGGCCGGACTGGTCGCTGGTGATCGGGGAACCGGAGGAGGACGATGAGATGGTGATTTATAAGGCGCTGACCGATGTGCCGGAATACTACCAGGCAGCGGTGCAAAAGGCGGTGGATCAGGGTGCGCTGAACGGCACCGGGGACGGAGAGCTGAACGTGTCCGAGGACCTGTGCAGGACGCTCACGGTTCTGGACCGGTTGGGCGTGCTGGACAAGGCAGCCACCTGAAATAAAAGGAAAAGCCCCCCTTAAACCGTTATGGTTTAAGGGGGGCTTTTGGCATCCGTGCGGTGATTGAAGCGTCCGCTCCCCTCAGGAGCGAAGCTGCTGTGGGAAACGGGCGGCGTTTCGCTTATACCTCATCCTCCACATAGGAGTGGCTCATGATATAGAATTCCTCCTGACTGGGCCGAAATTCCTTCGCCATAGGCTCCAAGGTGTCGTCATAGCGCCGGGCCTGGCCCTCGTCGATGCTCATTACGGGCTGTTCCGATAGACCCACCTGCGCCCGTCCAATGCGCCCGCTTTCAGCTCCTTGCCCATCATAGCCGATGGGAATCGGCCGTTTTCTGTGCAAATGTTAAATTTTTTGCAGCTTTTGAAGCCCAGACCGACATAGTTAGCGGGACTGCCGAATATGACGATCACGTTCCAGCCCAGCTCCGCCGCCCGCCGGAAGGAGTGTTCTAACAGCCGCTTGCCGTAGCCCTTGCGTTGGTGCTCCGGCGCGATGGACACCGGACCAAAGGTGAGGATGTCTTTGACCGTCCCATCCTCGCCGGTGAGGGTCGCTTTGGTATACATCACGTTCCCGATGACGCGGCCGTCCAGTTCGGCCACAAAGTCCAGCTCAGGGATGAAATCCGGGTGGTCCCGCATAGTGCGGACCAGGTAATGCTCTACGCAGCCGGGGGCGTAAATGTTGTAAAAGGCCCGGCGGGTGACGTCCTCCACGGTCTGGCGGTCCGCCGCAGCCTCTCTCCTGATGGTCAGCATAAAATGTCCTCCGCTTCGTCTTTTGCTGTGGCTATTGTAACATAAAGCATCGCCAAAGTCGAGGCGGCTGATTCCAGGTATGATGAAAATTTTTCTTGTGGGATGCAACGAAAGAGGCGTCACAAACGTATTATAATTGTATGGTATGTGGGTGTGAGGAGAATGGGACGAAAGGATGTTTATAAGAGCGGATTTCACAGTTTGATGTGGTCTTAAAAGAACTTTAACAATTTCCAGTTAAAATGTTACAGGATTGTTGTTGTTTCTCAGGGCTGGCCCGATTATACTAAAAAGGAACTGCAGCAGGCGGCTCTATGCCCGCCTACGGTTGGAATTTGCCTGCACAGGCTGTTTAGACAGGAGGATATCATATGCCGGAGATTTATACGCCCGACGCGCCGGAAAAAGCGCCGGTGGAGCAGACCGAAGGGGTGGACGTGGACTCTGTCCAGGGACAGGCCCCGGCGGCGGAGGGGCAGATTGCGGTGAAGGAAAAGAAGCCGCGCCGCACCGCTGCGGAGAAGAAGAAGCTGGTGAAGCGGATCATCGCCATCGTGGTGGCGGCGGCAATTTTGAGCGGTATCGTGTTTGGAATGTGGTTCCTGGTCTTTCGGGAGGACGATTCCCTTGGGGACATTTACGCCGAGCCCGCTTACATAGGCTCTATTCAAAGCGTGGTCCAGGGCAGCGGGAACGCCAACGCCAAGGAGACCTCCACCGTCAGCATTCCCGCCAACGGCACAGTGCAGCAGGTTCATGTGTCTGGGGGAGACGTGGTGATGGCCGGTCAGCCCCTGTTTACGGTCTATAGCCAGACGGCTCAGGATGCGCTGGCCACCGCCCAGGAGACCATGAACTCCCTCAATGAAAAGCTGGCGAACCTGAGCCTCCAAGCCCCCTTCAGTGGCAAGCTGATGGAGGTCTCCGAGTTCTACCCCGGCGACAATGTGGGGGAGGGGGCCACCGTGGCCACCCTGGTGAACGACACCAAGCTGAAGCTGTCGCTTTACTTCAGCTACGCCTATGAGGACCAGGTCTGGGCGGGGCAGACGGCCTCTGTTTCCATCCCGGCCGTGATGTATACCGGCGAGGGCGTGGTGGAAAAGGTGAACAAGGTCAGCTTCATCACCCCCGAGGGGGGCGTGTATTTCGAGGCGGTCATCGTATTCAACAACCCAGGCACCCTCACCGCCGAGATGGACGCGTCCGCCGTTCTCACCGCCGGGGACGGCACGTCCATCTACCCCTATGAGGCGACCCAGACCCAGTATTATGAGACCCGCACCCTGACCACCAAGGCTGGGGGGCCGCTGGTGTACAGCAACCTGCTGAACTACGCCAACGTGCAGGCGGGGGAGGTGCTGCTGTCCATGGGCTCTGAGAGCCTGGACGAGCAGATCGCCGCCGCCCAGGAGGCGCTGAACGAGGCCCAGGCCAATGTGGACGCGCTGAACGCCGTCGCCCCCATCGACGGCACCGTGATTTCCTGCACCCTGGTGGAAGGCGGCGAGGTAAAGGCGGGGGATGCGGTGGTCACCATTCAGAACACCACCACCATGGTGGTGACCATTCAGGTGGACGACCGAAACATCGGCTTTGTCAAGCTGGGGGATACCATTGAGCTGTCCGACTACAATGGGAACTTCTTTATGGGCTTGGTCACGGATATCAAGATGCAGGGCGAGGTAGGTCAGGGGATGTCCACCTTCCCCGTCACCCTGGAGGTGGATAACTTCGACGGCTCGCTGTACGCCGGGGCGTGGCTGGACTATTCCTTCGTCACCAGCCAGTCGGACGAGTGCGTGCTGGTGGCCACCACGGCGGTGAAGTCGGTGGCGGACGCCGAGGGGAACAAGCAGACCGTGGTGTTTGTCCAGCGGGAGGAGCGGCCGGACAACGCCGTGGACCTGGATTACACCGCCCTATACGGCGTGCCCAAGCCGGAGGAGGGGTACTGGCCCGTGCTGGTGGAGACCGGAATCTCCGACGCCAAGCAGGTGGAGATCAAGTCCGGCGTGGAAGCGGGCGACATGGTATTCATCAACTATACCACCGAGCAGAACGGCATGGGCGGCGGCATGATGATCGGCTGAGGTGGCGCCATGCTCATTGACATCAAAGACCTTTACAAAATTTATAACGAGGGACAGGAGAGCGAGGTCCGGGCGCTGGATGGCGTGTCCCTCCAGATCGACCGGGGGGAATTTGTGGCCATCGTGGGTGCGTCCGGTTCGGGCAAGTCCACCATGATGAACGTGCTGGGCTGTCTGGACGTGCCCACCCATGGGCAGTATGAGCTGAATGGGACCGATGTCACCTCCTTGAAGGACAAGGACCTGGCCCGCATCCGCAACCGGGAGATCGGCTTCATTTTCCAGGGCTACAACCTGCTCCAAGACCTGGACGCGCTGGATAACGTGATTCTCCCTCTGATCTACCGGGGTACCTCCATTTTCGAGCGGGAGGAGCTGGCTATGGCCGCCCTGGCGCGGGTGGGGATGGACGACCGGGCCCACCACCGCCCCAGCCAGATGTCCGGCGGCCAGCAGCAGCGGGGGGCCATCGCCCGGGCCCTCGCCACCCATCCCCCCATCATCATGGCGGACGAGCCCACGGGAGCCCTGGACTCCAAGACCGGGCGGCACGTGCTGGGCATTCTCCAGCAGCTCTACCGGGAGGGCACCACCATCCTGCTCATCACCCATGACGATGGCATCGCCGCCACCGCCCCCCGGGTGGTGCGGCTGTCCGACGGAAAGATTGTCCACGATGGACGGCAGGAGGTGGACTGGCTGTGAATTTTATGCAGGCATTCAAAATGGCCTTTAAATCCATTGCTTCTAAAAAAACCCGGTCCTTCCTCACGATGCTGGGCATTATCATCGGCGTGGCGTCGGTGGTCATCATGGTGTCGGTGGTGCAGGGGCAGAACAAGAAGCAGATGGAGTACCTGGAGGCCATGGGCGACAACAAAATCAGCGTCTACGCTTACCAGCGCTACGAGACCTCGGGAAGCGTGTCCGGGCTGCTGTATGAGTACTGTCTGGGAATGCAGGACCTGGTGGTGGGGGTCACTCCCCAGATTGAGGTGTGGCAGGAGATCACCATCAAATACGGCGCCAAAACCTTCAACACCCAGAATTGGGACGACTGGGAGAAGCGCATCTCGCTCAAGCTGGGCTCCGACCAATTCGGCGTGTGCAATAATTACACCCTGGGAGGCGGCCGGGAGCTGTCCTTCCTGGACATTGAGAAGACCAACCAGGTGTGCGTGCTGGGCGGCGGGGCGAAGACGCTGCTGTTTGACTTTGTGGACCCGGTGGGGGAGACCATCTTCATCAACAACCAGCCCTTCCTGGTGGTGGGCTGGTATGAGCCCACCGGGGTGGAGGGCATGAGCGACATGGATAACGTGGTGCTGCTGCCCTACACCTTCAACCGAACCCTGAACAACAACGAGCAGATTCGTCAGTACGTGGTGAAGGCGCGCAGCGCCTCGGCCACCACCCTGGCCATCGCCAAGCTCAAGGCGTTCCTGGGGGGCTTCATCACTGAGGACAACGGCTTTTACGATGTGAGCAGCAACAACAACTGGGCCGACCAAATGCAGCAGCAGAGCCTGATGCAGTCCCTGGTGCTGGGGGCCATCGCGGGCATCTCCCTGCTGGTGGGCGGCATCGGCATCATGAACATCATGCTGGTCACTGTCACCGAGCGCACCCGGGAGATCGGCATCCGCAAGGCCATCGGCGCGGAGCGCAAAAGCATCATCGTCCAGTTTCTCATTGAGGCGGCGGTGATCTGCGGCATCGGCGGCATCATCGGCATCGGGCTGGGCTGTATGGGCTCGCTCATCGCGGGAAAATTCTTGCTTCAGGGCATGATTCTGTGGCCCAGCATGGTGATCACCGTGGGGGCGTTCACCTTCTCGGTGGTGCTGGGCGTGCTGTTCGGACTGTACCCCGCCATCAAGGCGTCCAGCCTCCAGCCGGTGGACGCGCTGCGGGCGGAATAAGGAGGAGAGACAATGAGACGAAATTGTAAGCGAGGGCTGGCCCTGCTGCTGTGCGTGGTTACGGTGCTGTCGCTGGCGGTTCTTCCCGGCTATGCCGGCCAGTTCCATGACATCAAGGACAGCCAGACCTCCATGGCGGCGGATGTGCTGTCCGCCCTGGGGGTGGTGAAGGGTACCGGCGGCGGGGGCTTCTCCCCGGAGGGACACCTCACCCGGGCCCAGCTGTGCAAAATGGCCATTGAGGTGCTGGGCATGGGGGAGGAGGCCAAGGCCCAGGCCTACCGCACCATTTTCAAGGACATGAAGGGCGGGCACTGGGCCAGCGGGTATGTAAACCTGGCCGCCGTCACCGAGATTCCGGAGGGCTCCAAGTCCCGGCTGATGCTGGGCCTGGGGGACGGGAATTTCGGCCCCGACCGGGAGGTCACCTATCAGGAGACGGTGACACTGTGCCTGCGCATTCTGGGCTACAGCGAGGAGGCAAACCGGGCCTGGCCTCACAGCGCCCTGGAGGCCGCCAGCCGCCTGGGGCTGGACGAGGGAGTGTCTGTGGAGGTCCCCTCCGCCCCCGTCACCCGGGGACAGACCGCGCTGCTGTTTTACAACCTGCTGACCACCCCCTGCAAAGCCAGCGGCGAACTCTTTGCCAAGGAAAAATTGGGTGATATCAAGGACGACGCCATCCTCCTGGCCACCGACGCCACCATCAACGGCAAGTCGGGCTGGGTAGTTACCGCCAAGGACGGCGCCACCACGGCCTACCGCAGCGCGGCGCCGGTGGACACGTCCATGCTGGGCCTGCGTGGTTCGGTGCTGCTGGATCAGGAGGGCCGCTTTGTCACCATGCTGCCGGATGCGTCCAGCTACATCACCGCCGCGGTGAGCCGGAAGCAGGGGTCGTCCTACCTCCATCTGGCGGGGAAGGGCCGGTACACGATGTCGAAGGACACCCCGGTGTACACCGGCGCGGCCGCCGGCGCGGAGATCACCACCTATGAGGAGTATATGGCCAATTTGCGGACCGGAGACATCGTGACGCTCTACCTGGACGGGCAGGGCAAGGTGGCGGGCCTGTACCGAGCGAAGGAGACGGCGGAGTCCCGCTTTGTGGTGGTGCACAGCGCCTCGGCCACCTCGGGGATGTTCCGCTCCCTGCTGGGGGAGGAGAAGGACTATACCATCCGCAAAAATGGCGTGGCCATCTCCATGAGCGACATCCGGCAGTATGACGTGGTCACCTATGATCCCATCACCAAGGTGCTGGACGTGTGCGACGCCAAGCTGGCCTGCGTCTATGAGAACGCCGTGCCCACGCCCGGTTCCCCCAACGAGATCGTCGCTGCGGGAGGCAACCACTTCGCCGTGCTGGCCGATGCCATCGAGGACTTCACCGGGCGGAAGCTGGGCGAGCACATCACGCTGCTGTTTACCGCCAACGGCATGGTGGCGGGCCTGATGCCGGGGAAGACCGACATCTCCACCTCCAACGCCCTGGGATTTGTGAACAAGGACGGGCATTTCGAGCTCCTCAACTGCCGGCTGACCCTGACGGAGAACATCCCCTCCGAGAGCTACAACCGGGGCAGCATCTGGAACCTGGGTTCCTCCTCCCGCGGCTCGCTCAAGCTGCAATCCAAGGGAATCTATAGCGGAGGCTTCCTGTTCAACCCCAAAACCATGACCCTGGGCGGCGTGAAGGTGAGCCCGGCCGCGCAGGTGTTCGAGCGCAGCCCGGAAGGCGATTTGGTGGCCCGGGAGCTGTCCAGCCTGAACGTCTCGTACCATGCCGACTACTACCACCGCAGCAGCACAGGCGTGGTGGACATGATTATCCTGGGCACCGGCCGGGGCGGCGGAAAGGTATACGGCCGGGTGGACTCGATCAGGTCTTATAGAGCAAGTGGGGCAGGGTCTACGTTCACACGCACGACCAGCACGCGGACGCTGCTCAACGGGGAGGACTGTGGTTATTCCTTTGCCAACGGTCTGCGCATTGCCAGCGGCTACTGCGAGTTGACGGTGTCCGGCGACACGATCACTGCCGTGAGCTACCTGAAGAAGATTGAAAACGTGCCCTCCACCGCCTTCTTCACCGAGGACGGGACCACCTTTGTGCGGGTGGGCCAGGACGTGTACGAGGTGGACAAGGACGTGCACTGCTTCAACATCGCCGCCTCTTACACCGAGCCCGGTAATAATCCCCCTGCGTGGATGGACCTGGAGTGGACGAATGGGTATAACAATAATGGCGTGTGGACGGAGATTTGGACAGGGCCTGCAGGAAGCGAGTGGGTCTGGGGAGATAATGAGGAGTGGAGGCCCAACGCTCCAGAGATTAAGAAATTCGACACCCTGAGCCAGTGCCGCAACTTTGCCGACACGCTGACCATTTACCTGGACAACACCGAGGGGAAGGTCCGCGTGGTGGAGGCGGTGTCTTAACCGCCCAGCTGAGGCCA
>OFFQ01001829.1_pt1 | contig 11685 bp, 6 predicted proteins | sample 1521411 | NCBI WGS metagenome assembly OFFQ01 (sample SAMEA3504110, study PRJEB24116) | mouse gut metagenome | biome: mouse gut; feature: mouse-associated habitat; material: faeces | place: Denmark | collected 2011 | reverse complement strand
TGTCCTGCTTTTTCCTCCACTCGGCGCTTTCCTATCTTTAGCTACGGAAGTAATATCCGGCAGAGGACGGGACCGTTGAGCGCATTGCCTGCAATAACCGTCAGCAGTTGGTGTCTGTGGGCCGGACCAAAATGTTGCGATACAGCTATGTCTGGAGAGAACCGCTGGATCAGATTACAAGCACACCCACTGTTTTGGTTACCGACATTGAGGGCAGAACTATTGAGCCAGAGATTGATGGCAATCTGCCTTTAAAGGGCGTTCTGCGCATACAGGCCCCTTACGATGGGAGCATTGCTGTCAAAAAGTCTGGCCGTATTGTCGAAAAACGTCGGATAAGAGCGGAGACGTTAAGTGAGATCGGTCCCATTCAATTCGGCTGTGAGGTTCAAGTCTTTCAGGGCCTGGACTGCGTTTGGTCCATACAGTTTCAGAAGCAGCTGCCGTTACCCGATCAGGAAGAATCCCTTCTCCTGCAAAAACTGCAAAGCAGTGCCGGACCACAGATAGCGGTTCCCCACGTATGGGGAGCGATTGCTGAACGGTTGGAAGCATACCCACGGGTCAAACAATGGCTATATGCAAGAATCAGAGAGGGAAGAATGCCGGAAAGAGCTTACAAAGAACTCCGATGCTTTATAGAGCGGGAAGCGGCAAAATAATTGCTGGGAGGGATATTCTTGGATCATATTTCTAAGCTGACTGACGAGGAAGTAAAAACCGTTTGTGGGATGATCCCTATTAAATATTTCCGAGATGCTTTCAAAAGCAACACGCAGAAATTCCACAAGCTCTGCCCCGGCCATAGGCCCGAAAAGGTTCTTCCTGACACCGTAGGAAAGCTTGTGGCCAGCCACCGTGACGATCCGTTCCTGTCAGACGTTCTGAACAATGGTATTCGGTTACTCCTTGACATCGTGCAAAAGGAGCTTTCCAAATTCACAGATGCCGGAGATGATGACCAGACCGCATTGCTCCGGGCTCTGCCGGAGAGTGATTTTCACGATCATATCGCGCTTTATCTAAAGCTCTCAATGGAGAATTGTCCTGCTGAGTATGCCAGACTGCTGGAGAGCGCCATAAAAGAGATTTCAGCAAGACGCAAGTCCGTAGAGACATACGAGGAAATGAAGCAAACGCCGGGCGCAGATACAACTGCGGCACTGATGGAAAAGCTGACTGCGCTGGAGCAAAATACTGAGTTAGAGCGGGAAATGCACTCGCGGGAGATAGAAGCACTGACGGCGCAATGCGCTGGGCTCCAGGAAAAACTACACGCTGTCCAGGCAGCATATGAAAAGAAGGAGCAGGAGTTATCAGTTCTTCAAGAGCTGATTGATCTTGTAGACCTTCCGACAGAGAGTACCATGGACAACACCTATCCGTATATATCCCTCTGTAGGGCAGGGGGACAGAGCGGAAACAGCTTTGAGCTTTTCAGGCTGGCGGATATAGTGGATGGTACGATTTGTCTTCAGCGGCAAGCGGATGCGCCCAACCGCGAAAAGCTGTTTACAAAGTCCTACAAACCGACAAATTTCATCGGTATATGGCGCTGGAGGACTGAGCCTAATTTCAACCCGGAGAAACTGGATTACATCGTGTCCGAATTTCAAGCCGGGCAAGTCCCCACCGAAATTATTATAGTCCCAGACTGCGATTCCACAGATGACTTGAAAGAGCGTCTGACACAAGGAATCGAAAACGGGCCACAGGGAGAACGAGCACTTTTCGCTTTTCCGGTGGATGGGAAATATACCGGATTTCTTTGCCGCACTCAGGACTTTTCCTTTCAAAACGGAAGGACCATACTCAAACCCACGATAGCAAAACTTCCTCTGTACGAGTTTTCGGACCAGGAAATTGTCAAGTTCGGTCGCTCGTGGTTTTACTACCGCATTAGCCTTGGCGTACCGCGTGCAGTGTTTCCAATTATTGATCCATTTCAAGCAGTAAAAGATGCGGTTCTGCGGCGCGTGCCGTGGTCCAGAATGAAGACACGGTTTTCACGAAAGGATACGCAAAAATTCCAAGACCTGCTGCGGGAACTGCCGGCAGAGGGCATTTATCAGGAAATTGCAGACACCTGCGCTTGCTCTGCTGATGAGGCAAGGAGCTATGTGGACAGCTTCATCCAGCAGGCCGAAACCTACTTACAGCAAGAAGATATAGAGAGTGATGTCCTCCTGCTGGCCCTGGAGCGCAGCCCTGCTTTTCTGGAAAAATGTCAGGGGCTGATTGAGGAGGAATGGCGAAGGAAGCATTCCCAGCAGATCAGGGAAGCTGAAGCAGAGTTTTCCCGTGTCTCTAAGGACACGCAAGTCCAGCGGGAACAATACGAACAATTAGCTGGGCAGCAAAAGCAACTTCAAACTCGCTTGGAGCGTATAACAGCCGAACTCGCCGAAAAGGAGCAGTTGGCGTCAGATGTTGAGGAGAAAGTGGCACAGCGCATTGACGCAGCCAAAAAGAGCGCGGCGGATTTCATCTGCGAAATGGCGTTCAGCCAGCCAAGCATCACAGCGCACTCCACGTATTCGCCTGAGGAGCATTACCTGTTTCAGCCCGGGATTCCACTCAATAGCAAAACACTTGTGGAAAACGAAACCTGGGAGGATCTGCTGGATACCATTATGATAGAACTTGAAGAGGCCGGTGTTTCCTCAGAGTATTCCCTCGCGTTTGCCGCCTATCTGTACGCCGCTTACCATGCCCGTATCCCGCTGCTGTTGGCAGGACCGAATAGTCGTGATATTGCGGATGCCCTTTCAGCGGCAGTGTCCGGCGAGACAGCCTCTGTATTGTACTGTGGCGGCGTGTTTTCCCAGAGCGCGGTTGATGAGTGTATCGGCAGCAGCGGTCTGATCACTGTTGCCATGGATGCCCTCAGTGCCGGTTGGGTCAGTCATATCGCGGAGCTTTCTGCTATGCAGGGCAAATTATTGATTGTGGCGCATCCTTTCGCGGAGGATCTGCTGATTGAGCCGCGCAGCTTATACAATTACGTGCTTCCCGTGTTGACTGAGTTGGTTGTGGACAAGCCCGCTGCCAGAGGATTCAAAGGCGGGTATATGCGTGAAGGATTCCAGTACTATGCCAGCGAGGAACCAGAAAGGAAGCTGCCGTTTAGCAATCAACTCATGCTTAGCCCTCTCATCAGCCATCGCCTAAGGCAAGTCAGGACGGATATGAGGACGCTCTTACACGGTAACAACTCGAAAACAGACCTGCTGTTTGATTTGTTTCCCTATGCCTACGTCACGGGAAGGGCAGCGAACCTATGGGAGGAAATGCAGGGCGCGCTTTCGAGAGAGGCCAGAGAACTCGTCCGTGCGTTTTTAGGTGAGTCCGAATGAAGAAATATAATGGTCTGCTGGCGGAGATTGCCCGGGAATTTCATATTGAGCAGGGCAAAACTGAATCCGGAGAGCGTTGGAAAGCAAGAATTATCTACAGCCTTTTGGGCCGAATGACCTACGCCAGTCTAAATGACCATTTGGAGGAGAACGAGGAGCTGCCGGAGGATCAGTCCATCTCTGTTACCCACTTCAAGCGGAGAATCAGTACTTTGCTGGATACATATTTGCATCTCTACCCGGAAATTCGCTCCACATTTCCGCCTGAAAGTGCTGAATTATACAGGGAGATTTACGATGTTTACCTGAAAACAGGGTATATGTTCCACACCCCCTATCAAATCTCCCCTGCCGCCCCTAGCGCCGCCCATCAGGGTGACGTACAGTTCGAGCGGGGAATGGCTCTTGACCAGGTGCAATTTATGAGCGGGCTGGGATGCTATCTGCCAAAAAACCGTCATACAAACGGAGTACAAGTATACCCTTCTGTGCAGGAAATGTATGGAATGCAAGAGAATCAGCTTTCCATATTCTGGGACGATTTGCTTGCCCAAAGCATCTGGCAGCCGCTGCATAGTGATGCAAGCATGCTCTATTTCTTACCTGCTTCCTGCCGATGGAGCAACGCGCCGGGGGATGGCGGAATTATCTCCATAGCAAGATCCGGGCAGCCAGGCGGATACATCTATTATCTATACCAGCTGCGGAACGGACAGCTTCTGGGCTGTCAACTTCCCCACTGGCTGGTCAATGACCCATTCTACCCTGATATCGCCCATTGGCTTGTAACGAACGCCTGCATGGCGTCCTACTCTTTCCTGCCGAAAATCAGATATCACATAGACGGCTCTATCGTCGAGGTTCAGATGCGGTATCCCTTGCCGCCCGCTGAATTGTACTGGGTCAAATTGTACAGCTGGCCTCAGTCCTTTCACACAGTAACCAGCAACTTTAAGCGAACTTTCAGCCTGCCGGTATTCCAGGCCGTGAAGGCCGTATTGGAGCAAACCGGCTATCCATTCACAGAGGAGTGACGTCAATGTCCAATGGAGCAAACTCGATTCACAAGCAGCTGCGGTCAGAATTGGAGGACTATATCAAGGCGCAGTATTTCGGGAGATCGCCCCTGCTGCTCTCCGCCGTTGAAGACCGCCTGGATGATGAGGGCCTTCTGTATCAGAAGCCCTACATCGAGTCGTCCCCCGTTTATGAGAGCAGTGCGAATGGTATCCAGGGCCTTAAGCTGCCCGATTGGCAGAAATCGTTCTTTTTGCAGCTTTCCAAGGCAGGGCTGGGGGTGCATCCCACGCCGTTTGTCCATCAGACCGATGCGCTGCAAGCTGCCGCTGATGGACGGGATGTGTTTGTGTCCACAGGGACTGGCTCCGGTAAGACGGAGTGCTTTATGTGGCCCATGCTGGGAAAACTGACAACGGAGGCCCATGATTCTCCCGAGACATGGAAGATACGGGGCGTGCGGACGATCGTCATGTATCCCATGAACGCGCTGGTCTCCGATCAGGTGAGCCGCCTCCGGCGTTTGATTGGGGACACCCAGGGCCAATTTATCCGGGCTTTCCGAGATGTCTGCGGGGAGAATGCCCGGCGTCCGCAGTTCGGTATGTATACGGGGCGTACCCCCTATCCGGGACCTATGCCGAAAAAAGATCAGGACCGGTTATTGGAAAAGACTTTGGCGCGGATGTCCTTCCCCAAGACACCTGCTGAGCAGGACTATTTTGACGAGCTGATCAAAGAGGGCAAGATACCCGCCAAAGCGGATATGAATGCGTTTTTGCAGGGACTTCACGAAAGCCGCCATGTTCCTGACCCGGAGGATGCAGAGCTGATTACCCGGTTTGAGATGCAGGAAGTCTGTCCTGACATCCTGATTACGAACTACTCTATGCTGGAATATATGCTGTTCCGCCCCCGTGAGGCCCCGATATGGGCGGGTACAAAGGCGTGGTTGGACAGCAACCCATCCAACAAGCTGCTGTTCGTGATTGATGAGGCCCATATGTATAAAGGCTCTGCCGGCGGCGAAGTTGCCCTGCTGATCCGACGCCTGTTTCACCATCTGGGGATCTCACGGCAGGGGGTGCAGTTCATCCTGACCACAGCCAGTATGCCGAACAGCGGCAGGGGTGATTCGGATGCCGTTGAGAAATTTGCGATGGATTTGACAGCGGCGGACAGTGCGGACAATTTTTGTTTCATCACAGGGAAGCAGGAAGTGGTTACCGGGAAGATGAAATACGATATTTCTATCGATCGCTTCCTGGCCTGTACTGCGGCTGAATTTGAGGAGGCCGAGCAGAACCGTCTGACGGCGCTGAATCAATTCTGGGCAGGGCTTCCGGACAGCGCCGCTCCATTCCCGAGCGCGGAGGATGCCTATGCCTGGATGTACAGTCATCTTATCTTTTACCGCCCGTTTTATGAAATGATCCGCCAGTGCCGTGGCTCCGCAGTTTCTCTGGCGGAGTTGGCAAAAAGCATCTTCCCAGGCTCCACAGAGGAGGATGCCCTGACAGCGGTCAGCGTTTTGCTGGCAATCATTCCGTTGGCGCAAAACGCAAAGGGCAATGTGCTGTTCCCTGCCCGGATGCATATGCTGTTCAGGGGCATTAAAGGTGTCTACGCCTGCACCAACGAGGAATGTCCCCACGGACATACGGACGGGACACTGACCTTGGGAGAGATCTTTCTGTCGGACAGCAAGCTTGTCTGTCCCCACTGCGGGGCCAGCGTTTATGAGCTATATAATGACCGGCGCTGCGGCGCGCTGTTCTTTAAGGGGTACATTATATCAGGAAAGGATAACGCGCCGGTCTATCTCTGGCACTATCCGGGCCAGGTAGTGCATCAGTTGATGCGGGAGATTCACCTGTTCCTTCCGGCAAAGGGTGATAGAGTAACGAACAAACAGGGGAAACCCTGCTACTTGGACACGCAGAGCGGGTTTCTCTATATGGACGATGACTCCCAGGCAGGAAAACCGGGGATTCGGAAGCTATACTATTCAGACGCCCGCGTCAGAGGATATCCACAAATCATGACATGGACCAGCTGCCCCCATTGTCAGCGCCAGTTTTCCAAATCCCAGCTGACCTCTTTCAGCGTCAAGGGAAACCAGTCCTTTTTCAATCTGATCAAAGCCCAGTTCCAGGCTCAACCGCCGGTTCCCGGAAAGGATCATGACCCGATCCATTTGCCCAACGAGGGGCGCAAGGTGCTGTTGTTCTCGGACAGCCGACAGAGAGCCGCCAGACTGGCGCGGGATATGTCCAAAGCTTCCGACGACACAGCGGTGCGTCAACTGTTTGCGCTGGCGATTCATGAGATGGAGCAAGCCGGCAAGGGCGCGTCTATGGATGTCCTCTACGACTACTTCTGTCTCGCCGCCGCCCGCCAAGAGCTGCAAATCTTTCATGAACCATCCAGGGGCAAACTGCTGGAGGACAGTGCGACTGCTCGGAAGGAGTTTGACCGCAGTGTACGCCGGGGCCGGGATTACACGCCCCGCTTCATGATCTCCAATGCGCCGGAACAGATGCAGGAGGCGTTGCTTCGCCTGTTCTGCGGAGGGTACAATACGCTGTATGACTCCGCAGTCAGCTGGATTGAGCCAACAGAAACTGCCCTGAACACGGCAGTTGACGACCTGGATGATGCGGGAATCACGGTTTCGGATGCAGAATTTATGGAGTTGTTCAACGCCTGGATCATATCCATTTGCGACAGTGCGGCCGCCCTCGGGCACACGATTCAGGATACCGTTCGTGAGGAAGTCCGGCCTGCTTATGGCGGGTATGGCCTGGATAAGGATTGGGGCTTTTCAGAAAATATCCGCAAATCCATGGGTTGGGCCAAGAAGTCCCCTATGATGGAAACTTGGCAGAGGATATTGAAGGATAACTTCCTGGATTCCGCTCAGCCTGACAACGGAAAGCTCTATGTGGATGTTTCCCGGATTCGGCCGCGCTTTGACCCGAACCACACATGGTATCGCTGTGAGCAATGTTCCGAGATCACCCCGTATCTGCTGAACGGGAAGTGTCCCAACTGCCCCAGCACCAGGATTCACCCCATAACTGCGGATGAATATGACTCGCTGCATTTCTGGCGCAAACCGGTCGAGGATGCGATGTCCGGAAAGAAAATCAGAGTCATTGATACGGAGGAACACACAGCCCAGCTCTCCCACAAGGACCAGCGGGACGACTACTGGTCCAAGAGTGAAAATTATGAGCTGCGTTTTCAGGACTTGGTCCAAGCCGAAGAAAACGAGGCCCCGGTCGATATTCTGAGTTGTACGACTACGATGGAAGTGGGGATCGATATTGGCTCCCTAGTGGCGGTTGGTCTGCGAAACGTACCGCCCATGCGGGAAAACTACCAGCAACGCGCCGGACGTGCCGGGCGCAGAGGCTCCAGTCTTTCGACCATTGTAACCTTCTGTGAGGATGGGCCTCATGATACGCTCTACTTCCGCGCTCCAGTTCCTATGTTCCGAGGCGATCCCCGCAGGCCGTGGATCGACATCCACAGCGAAAAGCTGTTACAGCGGCATTTGGCAATGGTCGTGTTTCAGGAATTTCTGAAAAGGAAGCAGCAAACTGTAGCCGACAAACCGGTCAGCCTGGATGCTCTGTCGGCCGCCACGTTCCTGGACGAATACCTTGAGGAATTCGAGCGGTATGTCCGCGCATACATTCCACCGGCGGCAAGCGTGTTGCTTCCGGCAGGCACTCAAATCGACCTGCCCGCGTTTCAAGATGAACTGATGGCCGCGCTGAACCAAATGAAAGAGAAGCGTGACCGGCATCCGGAGCTGTTCGGCGTGAGGGAGGATGGACTTGCGGAGAATGCCAAATCTCTGCTGGACGCACTGTATGAGGATGGTGTCGTCCCAACCTACTCCTTCCCGAAAAACGTGGTCAGTACATATATCTCTGCCGCAGGCGATTCCAGCGGAAAAATCGAGTACCAGGTCGAGCGCGGTCTGGATGTGGCAATCAGCGAATATGCCCCCGGACGTTCCATCGTGGTGGACAAACAGACTTATCAGATCGGTGGCCTGTATTACCCCGGAAGTGAGCGCAGAAAGGGGCAGGGATTCAAACCGGCCCGTCCTTTTGTGGAGGATCCCAATTATTTGAAGGGCATCCTATACTGCCCGGAATGCGAATGGTTTGGTTTGCAGGATAAGCAGATCAACGACTGCCCGTTCTGCGGAAACACCGGCTTAAAGCTCCGGCGGCAAATGTTACGGCCATGGGGCTTTGCGCCAAAGAACGCACGGGCTATCCAGGACGCGCAGCTCTCTGAGGCATACTCCTACGCACAGCCGCCATTCTATTCCACGCTGCCCGCCTCAGACAATATGAAACAGGTCCCGCAGTGTGCCCATATCCGAATGGCCTCCCGCGCGAACCAAAGGATCATCATGGTCAACCGTGGACTGTCCGATCACGGTTTCGCGGTATGTCAGGACTGTGGCGCCGCTATGCCGGGCGAGGATTCCAGCGCATTGATCGAGCCGCGGAGCAAGAGGCTGATCGGGCGGCCCTACCGTTCCAAGTATGCTCCACCCTGTAAGCATATCAGCACCATCAATGTGGATCTGGGCTACGATTTTGTGACAGATATGCTGGTGTTGGAGTTTGCTTTGGACAAGGAGAAAATCAACGTGAGAAAAGGAGACCCTCTGTGGCTGAACCGTGCCGCGCAGTCTCTTTCTGAGGCATTGCGTCTGGCTGCCTGCAAAGAGTTGAATGTGGAATTTTCTGAACTGATTACGGGACATCGTGTGCGGAGAAATCCATCGGGTGTCTTTGTGGACATCTATCTGTACGATAATTTGTCCAGTGGAGCTGGGTACGCGGTTAGTGTCGCATCGGAAATCAATACACTATTGGACCGAACAGAGAAGCTATTGGAACGCTGTGACTGTGAATCTGCCTGCCACAACTGTTTGAAGCACTACAGAAACCAGTTCATGCATGGTAATTTGGATCGCTTTGCGGCGTTGGATCTGCTCAGATGGGGAACACAGGGAATACTTGCGGGAAGTATTCCTCTTAAAACGCAGGAAAGCTATATCGCCCCTCTGCGCAACATTTTGGATTCATCCGGGTATGCGATCAGCTTTGAGCCTGCAGGGATATTTGTTTCCAGCCATGCGAGGAAGAAAGAAATCATTATCTATCCGGCGATGTGGACTACGCCTCCCAACAACGGGAAGATCTATATCAGCGACATTCTGCTGAAAATCGCAAGGCCGTATGCAGTGCGTAAAATCATGGAGGCGTTTAACAAATAGGCTTAATTGAAAAAGAAAGCAAGGGCGTCTCTGGGATGATTTCCTGGAGGCGCCCTTTGCTGCCTTTATGCTGACATTGCTTTAAGCTCACATATGTCTGGCATTCTGATTGATGCTACTGCCGCTGATACAGAGGGCAGCTTAGGCGGAGATGTGCCGTTTGATACCTCGTTCGAAATAAATCATATTCTAAATCTCCCGCAGAAGGTATTTGCTTGATAGCCTTCTGCGGGAGACTTTTGTCCGGAGAGAAAACTGAGCCTATTTCTGCTGTAGAACATCTAAAAAGCGGCAGATTGAAATTAAAAAAATTGCAAAAATTTTTCCTAAAATCTTCGATATTTTTCGACCTGACTGCATATTATCTATCACCGGGTGAAATTCTACAGAGAGTTATCAAAGTGCAAGCTCGGATATACTTTATTACAAAACAGAAAGGAGACATAATTTATGTCGAACAAAAATCCGAATGAAATCTCCAAGCTTTGGAAAAACGCGGTGGATTGGCCCTGCCACGATGGGCCCCATACTTACAATGGTATTCACGCAGATGCATATATCAATATGTACTAAGGCGAAACCTCCTGTTATAGCGAAGCGGATGCTTTTGCGTCAGACATCGCGACGTCCGTACCTTTTGTAGACCCTGAAGACGAGAACAGAAGCGTTGACATGGACGTATTCGACCAGATGCACACGCTGTGGGAGGTTGCAAGGCTCCCCTTCGCCGAGTTCCTTTCCTTGCTCAAACTCACGCCGTCCCTATGTGCCACTCGTTTTTGTATCCCCTGGAATACAATGGAAGATTGGATGAATGGTACTACAGATGTGCCTCCGCACGATCGATTGATGATGGCAGAAGCTATGGGCATCTTGGATATTCGCTCTCGCTACAGTACTGATTGAGGCGCTGCTCCAGAACGCCTGATGACTGCAAGCAGTTCCCCGGTTGGATGAGCCATCTGGGGAACTGCTCCTGGGGCAATTGCAAGACAGTGAATTTTCTCGGCGTGCAGTATATATCTCTTGCTCCCCGGCCAACAACTCGTTTTATAGGAGGTGGATCGACATGAATTGCGCCCACATGGATCATTCAGCATCGGACGATCTCTTTTTGCCAACGGATTATATCAAGCTGCGGCAGGATTCCAAAATAACCAGTCTCTACACGCTTCTCCCTCTTCCACGAGAAGTCAATTCTCCGGAGGGGCCGGCAGGGAGTGCGAAGAGGGGTCCGGGACGTCCGAGGAAAGCGGATGCTCCGCTAAAGCTGGATGAGCTGGAAAAGGGGACATTCAAAATCACGCAAGGTGAAGAATGTATCTACATTGATGATTATAAGGAAGTAACTGCCCATTCTAAAGGCAGTTATCGGCTGAACACCTACCGGTTGCTGGATTTCCTGATCTGGCAGTTGGACGGGGCAAACCGTCCAACTGCCAGCAAGGGCGGATATATGACACCACTCTGTACGCAGCTGACCCTGCCCTTGGAACAGTACATACGCTGCTGCGGGTATGAGGCTGAAATCACTGCCTCCAAGCGGAAGGACACACAGAAGGAAGCACAGAAGGATCTTCGACTCCTCTGTGCAACGCAGGTCGGGTGGTATGATGGCGGAGCAGTCCACATTTTGGAAGCCGGATGTGTCCAGAACGGGCAGATCATCGTCAGCTTCTCGGAACGAATGGCGGAGCATCTGCTCCAGGAATGTCCCTATATGTGGTATCCACTGAAGCTGATGCAGCTGAGCGGCAGATATCCGCTCTCTTACAGTCTGGGACGCTCCATGGCCCTGCACAGCAGTATCATCAATAATCAGCGGCGTGGAACGGACCAGTCCTACAGCGTAAGAAGGCTTTTGCGGTATTGCCGCAGTCTCCCCACGCCGGAGGAAGTACGGACACGGAACGGGAACTACCGGCAGGCAATTATCCGTCCGTTTACGGCGGCGTTGGACAGGCTGGAAGACCTGGAGATCATTGGTTGGAATTGGAAGAT
>OFFQ01001821.1_pt1 | contig 11746 bp, 9 predicted proteins | sample 1521411 | NCBI WGS metagenome assembly OFFQ01 (sample SAMEA3504110, study PRJEB24116) | mouse gut metagenome | biome: mouse gut; feature: mouse-associated habitat; material: faeces | place: Denmark | collected 2011 | reverse complement strand
CACAGAATACTTCACTGATAACTGCCCTTTGTGACAGATATTCTAATAAATCACAGAAACCGTATTTCATGATTCCACCCTGTTTCTTGTCACCTTTTTCTTTTGATGTCCAGATCATACGCCCCATACACCGCTTTCTCCCGAACGGTTAAATCCGCTTTTCCTAAAAGATCCGGCCGGTATTGTTTGGTACGCAGTATGGATTTCTCCCTGCGCCAGGCTTCTATTTTTCTATGGTCGCCGGACATCAGCACATCCGGTACTTTTTTTCCGTTCCACTCTTTTGGCCTGGAATACTGCGGATATTCCAAAAGGCTTCCCTCAAAGGATTCTGACGCGCCCGACGCTTCGTTTGTCAATACCCCGGGCACCATCCGCGAAATCGCATCCACCATTACCATGGCGGGAAGCTCTCCTCCGGTTAACACATAATCGCCGATCGAAATATAATCCGTTACAATTTCCTCCAGCACCCGCTCGTCCACACCTTCGTAATGGCCGCAGAGAAAAATCAGATTTTCTTCTGCGGCAAACTCTTTTGCCGCCGTCTGGGTAAACGTCGGTCCCTGCGGCGTCAAATAGATGGTTCTCGGACGATATCCGATCTGCTCGGTCACTGCGAGATACGCATCATAGATCGGCTGCGCCTGCATCACCATGCCCGCGCCTCCTCCATACGGATAATCATCGGTCTTTTGATGCTTATCTTTCGTATAATCCCGGATATTTACCGTCCGGATACAAAGCAATCCCCTCTCCTGCGCTTTTCCGATAATGCTGGTATGCAGCGCCTGTCCGATCATCTCCGGAAATAATGTCAAAATATAAAAAGTCATTGTCCGCTCTCCTGCTCCTGTGTTAAAATTCCCTCTTTCGTCAGCGAAGTACCCAAAGCAGAGTGACTCTGCATAAAATCCAGTACACGCTGTTTTTCGGTTTCCTCCGTAATCAAAGAGGTTTTTAAATTCTGCTGGATACACGGAAGAAAGCTCATCGTAAGCTCTCCTGTTCTGCTGATCGTAATCTTCGCAAGCCCCGTATCCAATGTCCCGCTGCTAAACCAGAAATTTCCAAGGCTGTAAATAATGGGCACGCCGTCCATAATCTCAAATCCCTGCAGACAATGCGTATGTCCCCCGACAATCGCATCTGCGCCTGCCAGAACAAACTCCTTTGCCAGTTGGTACTGGTCTCTTCCGTAGTTACTGTCTCCCTCGGTTCCCCAATGCACAACCGCAATCACATGGTCGCTGTTCTTCTTCGCTTTCTGAATGACTTTTACGAACTTCTCCGCGTTCAGTGTTTTTAAAACTCCCGGCGTATCCTCGGTAGCCTCTTTTGTATAATTTAATGAACGCTCGATCTGCGTCGCCGCCACAATGGCAATTTTCCTGCCGTTACAGACAAAATAATGGGGCTGCTCTGCTTCTTTTAGATTTGCTCCGGCTCCCACATGAGGAATCCCTGCTCCATCTAATGTAGAAATCGTATCCAAAAGCGCATCCGGGCCAAAGTCATACACGTGGTTATTCGCAAGATTGACAATATCCGTTCCAAACGCCTCAAGAAGCGATACGCGCGACGGATCCGCCCGAAACGTATATGCCTTTCCTTTCAAAGCGCTTCCTCTTGTACTGTAAGTGAATTCATTGTTCACCATGATAATATCCATATCGTTCATTACAGAAAGCAGGTCTTCGGAAAAACAGTCGTAAATCCCGTTTGCACAGGCATCCATATGCCTTGTCGTCACATAACCTTCCGCAAAATTGATATCTCCGGTAAATGCCATGGTAATCTCATCTGCAGAAGCGCAGTCCTGCCATGTGACATGTTCTAACTGATACTGCTGAACACCCGTCTTCCGGCAGTAAAGAAGCCACAGTACATGAATCGTATTTCCGGTCAGATCATACCAGATCTCAGCATCCTGCCTGCCTGCCTTTACCTCTTCCGCTGTCTGAATCACGCATTCCCTTCCGTACTCGGATGCAAGCCATGCCAAAAACGTATCGTCCAGCGGATGATATCCGATAAATTCTCCCGTTGAAATTTCTAAAATCGTCTCACACGCTCTCTCAAACGCCTCTGCCTGTTCCTGTTCTTTTTGCGCCTCCTGCAGACGGCTCTCTTCCTGTTCTGCCAGGACTTCTTCCGTCACCTGCAGTTCCCCCGTCTGTACTATCTCTAAAACCGCCGTTTCCAAAAAATTCGTCCAGTTCTCATCCTGCGCACATCCGCAAAGACAGAACATCACAACTGCAATTATCACAATAAAATAAACTCTGTGCCTTCTCTTCACATCACATACTCCTCATTTGTAACACTAAATACAGTATAACATCATTTTTCTTCCGAATCCAGAAAATTATTAAAAATAAAATATATGCCTTTTCTCCCATCTTCCGCATAAAAATAAAACCAAACAATAAGAATACGCCCCTTCTAAACGGCAGAGATCTGTTCCGGGACTCAATCTGTCGATAAAAGGCAGGGATTCCGGGCAAATCTATAAGCTTCCATCCATTCGCTTATCCGCTTAGAAAAGAGCGTATCTAATTGTAACAACTGTTCCTGTTATGTTTATTTATCTTTCACATACCCGATGAATTTATTCTGATACAAAATGCGGATATATGCGGTAAGACGTTCTATGACCGGTTCGGCTTCTTTCCCGAATCTTTCGGTCACCTGTTTTGAAATATCATAAATACTTTTCCTGCCGTCCATCTGACGCCATACAAAACTTCCGTATTCGTCCAGCGCAATGTGACTGACCAAAGGCCTGTGAAATAACTTCTGCGCAATACGGTTGTAAAAACCTTTATTTACCACATGAACGGTAACGATCCCCTTTTTGTCCGCATCCCAGGTATAATCCGGATTGCAGACCGGAATAAAATCCAGGTAATTTTTCTTTTTTCTGCCCACAGACACTCCTTCTTTTATGCTTTCTTTGATCTACGGAAGCAGAAGGTCCAAAGCGACAGCGTCAGCAGTGCAAATGCTGTCAGACCAACGAGATTTCCCACATTTGCATCGGCAAGCGCAGGAATCATGTTTGGAAGAAATCCTCCGATTACATCTCCCACCGTCGATTCTTTTCCTGCCGGAATAATCGCAAGAACCGCCAGGAAAATACCTACCAGTCCTTCTCCGGCAATCAGGCCGGAAGAATATAGGATACCGTTTGCATCCGCATCCTTTTTATCCGATTCCGCCGAATTCTTTTCCACCAGCCATTTCACAATGCCGCCGACCATCATAGGCGTGCTCAAATGAATCGGCAGGTACAAACCGATGGCAAACGGCAGCACGGGAATCCCTAAAATCTCCACAACAATCGCAATAAACGCTCCGATTCCGACCAGCGCCCACGGCAGATTACCGCCCATAACGCCTTCTACGATCATTTTCATAAGCGTTGCCTGAGGAGCCAGAAGTTCCGTAGAACCGTATCCCCATGCCATATCCAGAAGGTACAATACACCGCCGATGGCGATCGCAGACGCCACAACACCCACAATCTCACCGATCTGCTGTTTTTTCGGCGTTGCTCCCAGAATATATCCTGTCTTTAAATCCTGCGACGTATCTCCGGCAATCGCGGCAATAATACAGATAACGCCGCCGATGGCAATGGCTGCCGTCATACCTGCCTGTCCCGTCATACCGGTTGCTTTTAACGCAACGGAAGCTACTAACAGCGTCGCGATCGTCATACCGGAAACCGGATTATTGCTGCTTCCTACAAGACCTACCATACGGGAGGACACCGTCGCAAAAAAGAAACCGAACAGGACAATCAAAAGCGCGCCGAATAAATTGATCGGAATGACCGGAATGATCCAGATGGCAAGCGCAAGGACAACGATTCCGATTAAAATAACTTTAATATTCAGATCCTGATTGGTACGCTCGTCCGTCACGGCTCCCCTGCCGAACCCTTTCAGGGCGTCCCGGAATGTTCGGATAATCAACGGCATGGATTTCACCAGGCTCAACACGCCTCCGCAGGCGACCGCGCCGGCGCCGATATATTTAATATAACTGGACCAGATCCCAAACGAACCTTGCTTTGCATATAACTCGGCAATGCTTACGTCCACCGGAAATAATACCATATTGGCGCCGAATAAAACGATCATCGGCATTAAGACAAACCACCCCAGGATACCGCCGCAGAACAGGTAAGAAGAAATCTTCGGTCCGCAGATGTACCCGACTCCAAGAAGCGCCGGCAGTACGTCCATACCGATGCCCGACCCTTTGTATGCCGGAATTTCATAATGCACTTCACTCGGAAATACCTTTAATCCGTCCGTAATAAATTTATATGCCGCCGCAATGCCAAGACCGGCAAATACGGTCGAAGCTTTTGCACCGCCTTCTTCACCCGCTACCAGCACTTCCGCGCAGGCCTGTCCTTCCGGATATGGCAGCGTGCCGTGCTCCTGCACGATCAGCGCTTTCCGCAGAGGAACCATAAATAAAATACCAAGCGCGCCTCCGATAAACGCGATCGACGCAATCTCAATCAGAGAGGGGGAAGAGGTTCCCCATTCCGCCGCCCATAAGAATAACGCCGGCAGCGTAAAGATTGCACCGGCCGCTACGGATTCTCCTGCGGAACCGATGGTCTGAACCATATTGTTCTCAAGAATGGAATCCTTGCGCAGAATCTTACGGATAATACCCATGGAAATCACCGCCGCCGGAATCGACGCCGATACTGTCATACCTACGCGTAATCCTAAGTAGGCATTTGCCCCGCCGAATACCACTGCCAAAATGATGCCGAGGATAATGGAAGTCGACGTAAACTCCGGCAGCGTCTTACTGGCGGGGACAAAAGGTTTGAATTCTTTGTTCTCACTCATTTGTAATGCTTCTCCTTTATTTTTTTATAAAAAGATTTTAACAATTTTTTAACAATTTGTCTACTTGATCCGACGGAATTATCTCACAAAATAAAAATCCGATCAACCGGAATGAATTACCAGCCGGCGTCCGTCCGCAAAATCCGGGATATATCATTTCTGCCGGTTTGTGCACCATTTAGAATCGAATGTCATAAATTAACAAAAAAAGGATTTTTTATGAAGAAAAAAATACTTTTGTTTCTCACTCTTATACTCATTTTAACGGCGTCCCCGATCCCGGTCTCTGCCCTTCCTCCTGCATCCGAACACCAGCAGGAAGGAATCGACGTCAGTCAATGGCAGGGCAGCATAGATTTTAAACAGGTGGCTGCAGCCGGAATACGTATCGTTTATATTCGCTCCAGTATGGGCAGCGGTTATGTGGATCCCTATTTTGAACAAAATTACCAAAGGGCGAAAGCTGCCGGACTGAAAGTGGGTTTTTACCACTATGTAACCGCCCGGACAGCCGCACAGGCCAGGTATCAGGCACAGTTTTTTGTAAATACGGTTCGGGAAAAACATTTTGACTGCCGCCTTGCGATGGACTTTGAAGACCTCATCCGCTTATCGGCAGAAGAAGCAAATCAGATCGGCCTTGCTTTTATTTCGGCCGTAGAAGAATTCAGCGGAAAAGAAGCCGTTGTGTACAGCGACATATCCAATGCCGCTTCTGTGTTCAGCGGTCCACTGACCCAATACCCCCTCTGGATCGCACAGTACGGCGACGCCGTGCCTTCCGCAGTTGTAAACTGGTCTTCCTGGGCGGGATGGCAGTATACCGACCGCGGAGTCATTCCCGGCATCGAGGGCGTCGTAGACCGCGACCGCTTTACGGACGTTATGCTGCTGCAATCCCCCGGGCCGGTGCAGTCCGTATCCCGCCCGCAGCCTTCCTCGGATACGGTAACGTATCAGGTTCAGCCCGGCGATACCCTGTGGGCCATTGCCCGGTTGTACCGGACCAGTACGGCTTCTATCGTAAAAGAAAACAATCTTTCCGATCCGAACCTGATCTATCCCGGAGAAACCCTCCGTATTACCATCCGGGATAATGACAAAAAAGCAGACGATCATTTTTATACCGTACGTCCCGGAAATACTCTCTCAGGTATTGCCGCAAAATACCGGACGACCGTATCGCGCCTGGCAGCCCTCAACGGAATCAGCAATCCCAATCAAATCGATACGGGAGAACGGCTACAAATCCCTGGAGACTCGGATTTCGGCATGCAGACCTATACGGTAAAGCCAAAAGATACCCTAACGCAAATCGCCGCAGCATGTCATGTCTCAGTCTCCCGGCTTGCCGCAAAAAACAAAATAACCGATCCGAATCTCATCTACCCGGGAGAAGTCATCCGGATCCCCTGACGTGCCTGTGTTCAAACATTCAGAAACGGATGCCGTAAAATTTCGTTGGCTCTCATTTTCTGACACGCAAAACACCCGCGTTCTGCAGACCCTCTTCTGCAGAACGCGGGTGTTCATTATAAAACGTTACCGTTTTGAGCATGCAGCGTTTCCTTCTATGTTTTCATAGAACGGATATGTATGAGTCCATATGGCCGGCATTATTTTACCGTTGCCTTTTTCGGCAGGCCGGCTTTTTTCAGCAGGTTTTTATATTTGGCTTTCTTCGCCGCAGGTACGGTTACTTTCGCTTTTGCATTGATTTTACGAAATGCCTTTTTCCCGATCGAAGTAATGCCTTTTGCCTTCTTCATATTAATATTCGAAAGCTTACTGCATTCCGCAAATGCTTCCCTGTCAATGTTTTTGATGTTTTTGCCGAACGTTACTTTACGAAGATTTTTAAACCCTTTGAATGCTTTTGCCTGAATCCGGACAACTTTATAGGTAACGCCTCCGATCGAGACCGCAGGCCGTATCGTCGCCGTTTTTAAATTCTTGTTTGCTGCTCCGGTTACAACCGCCGTCTTTTTATTGGCATCTAAAATCCGATACTCGATTTGTTTCACGGTTGTTGTCGATGCAGATTGGGACGGATCCTTATAGGCTGCAAGCTCTTTTCGCTTGGCTTGTGCCGACTGATCAAGTCCTGCCTGCGCATTTTGTTTTTCTCTTGCCGCAGATTCTTCCTGGGATGCTGTCGTTTCCAGACTTGTGATTTCCGTATTTTTTGCGGCAGCGTCTTGTGTGTTGCCATCCAGCGTTAAAATCCGTGCTTCAATTGTCAGGGCAGCCGCTTTTAACCGCGCTGCCAAAGCGTTCTGTTTCGCCGCTTCCGCTGCGAGTTTATTTGCTTCGGCACGAGCGGTGTAAAGTCCTGCTTCTGCCTCCAGTTTCTCTTTCGGATTCTTTGCGGCAGCTGTCTTTTGTTCTGCTTCCGTAACACGACGTTCTGCATCCGTCAGTTTCGTCTGCGCCTGTCCGGCATCTGTCTGCGCATCGGATGCCTTTCGGCTGGCCTCCTGCAGCTGCTCTTGTAACTGCAGGATCTCCTTCATAGCGTTGACCGCTCCTAAAACATCGGCTTCTGCCAGCGATGCCGCACTGGCAGCATTTGCAATAAAATCTTCATAGGAAACCGTCTGTTCTGCTGACGGATCATAATTCCATACGCGGTAACCGAATGCTTTCAAATCGGTCATCATATCCCTTAAAATCACGTCGGCTTCTTTGGCATTGGCGTCGTCGCACCAGACTGCCATACATGCCCCGCGGACATTTTCAGCGGCTTTTGAGCCAGGCTCCAATTCAGAATTTCCGTGAAATATCAATGGATTCCATGTTTCAAATACCTGTTTGGGGTTCACAAGCCACCAATCGCCGCTGGCTTTTAAAACATAATACATATAGTCGCTGTTAAAATTGACTACCTGATAATCGGAAGCGGCAGAGCCGTTGCTGTCCCAGTCGTTGACTACTACGCTCTTTTTTAACAAACCGGAAGTAACGGACTGTCCGTCTACCCAGGCATACGCCGTCATCCCTTTGCTTTCCACATATTCTGCCAGCCCGTTTACATATGCTGCAATCGTTTCGTTTGTGCTGTCGCCTTTTTCAAACTCATCTCCGCCCACGCAAAAACCCGTGCATCCGTTTTCATAGAAAAAGTCGATATATTTCTTTATCAGAGCCGAAGCAAAATTTTTCGCTTCCTGATTCTCCAGATTTAATCCATAGCAGGGGTTGGTAGCGATTCCCCATTTTCCCACGTTGCGGTATTCCGGAAAATACCATAGAAGCTGTCCGGTATGCCCGGGGCTGTTAAATTCAGGGATGATTTTGACGCCGTAAGCATTCGCATAAGAGAGAATTTTTACCATATCACTCTGCGTCAGATATTGATTACTGTCATAGCTTAAGACCGACTGCGCCACATCCGATGCGCCCTCATTGCGCTCTGCCAGAAAAACAGAATCCTCAATCGTATGCGGATTGTCCCCAAGATGCTTCATAAACTCATGATCGTACGTTTTGGTTTCACCGTTTTCATCCTCAAAAGAAACGCTCATGTCGTCAAGCAAAAAACGGAATCCCTCGTCGTTGGAAAAACTCAAATACAGAGTATTCATACCGTTCCATGCCATCTCCCGGATAATGCTTTCAAACCACGCCACGTCAAAGTATTTTCTGGCGCAGTCTACGAACAGCGCCCTCACATCCTGGAAAGGCTTTGAAATTTCCTTCTCCGCAATCTGTCCGCCGCTCTCTAACTGTTTTAAAACGTCCCGCAGTCCATAAGAAGCGCCTGCCGTTCCCGCAGCTTTGATCGTAATCACCCCGTCATCAGACGAAATGCCGTATCCTTCCGTCCCGTACGTTGTTTCATATCCGCTTCCCTGCGTGTCTACCAACAGATCTCCGGTCTGTTCCTCCGCGTTGTATACCAATTTTACCTCCTGGTTTTTCGCGGCAAATTCCTGACGGATCACCAGATAGGCAGCCGATCGCTCTCCCTGTACATTAATACGCGTCACCTTACCCGCAGCGGCTGCTTCTGCAGATGCCGCAGACGGCAAAACGGTCAATACCATACATGCGGTAAGCGCAAAAGCAGTCATTTTTGTTTTTAAACCCATAGCATATCCTCCTTTTTGCTAAAAATTTTATTACTTTTAGATTATCATATCAAAGCAGGAAAGACAATATTGCTTTTATAATTTCTATTTCATATTTTGAATCCTCTTTTCCTTTATTTCTCAGCCTGATCTTTACCTGTCTTGATTTGTTAAGGTTCTGTCTACTTGTAAATAAACAAGAGGCATCAAAAGAATTATCTTCTTTTAATACCTCTTGTTTATAGTCTTTTTAATAATTAGATTTTTGCTATTTATAATTCACAATCTTCCCAAAATCCGGTTTCAAAGAAGCCCCGCCGACAAGTCCGCCGTCGATATCCGGTTTGCCGAACAGCTCTGCCGCATTGCCTGCATTGACAGATCCGCCGTACTGGATACGGATCGCTTCTGCCGTAGCCTCGTCATATACTTCTTTGATGCAGTTACGGATTGCCAGGCAGACTTCTTCTGCCTGATCGGAGGTAGCGGTCTCGCCTGTTCCGATCGCCCAGATCGGTTCGTAAGCAATGACTGCCGTCTTCGCCTGGTCAGCCGTTACATTCTGGAATGCGATCTTGATCTGCATCCGGATCCAGTCGATATAAATGCCCTGTTTCCGCTGTGTCAAAGATTCTCCGCAGCAGATGATCGGCGTAATGCCGTGCTCGAATGCCTTCAATACTTTTTTATTTACCGTTTCATCCGTCTCTGCAAAATATTCTCTTCTCTCGGAATGTCCGATGATCACATATTTTACGCCGGCGTCTACGAGCATATTCGGAGCGATTTCTCCCGTGTACGCGCCGCTTTCCTCGTAATACATATTCTCCGCGCCGATCTGAATGTTGGTTCCTTTTGCCGCTTCCATAGCCGGAATGATGTCGATTGCCGGTACGCAGAATACTACGTCTGCCTCATCGTTTGCTACCAACGGAGCCAATTCTTTTACCAGTGCAACTGCTTCGCTCGGAGTTTTGTTCATTTTCCAGTTTCCGGCGATAATCTTCTTTCTTGCCATTTTTCTATTCTCCTTTTTTATTCTTCATATTGCGCCTTCCGCCTGCCAATCGTTAAGTGCCGCGGGTTGTCCGCCTTACTATGCTCACCTCTCGCCTCTGGCTCGGCTTCGCTAAGTGCGGCGGACTAAGTACGCACTAAACTCTGTCTGCGCCTTCGGCTTGCCAATCGTTAAGTGCTTTACTTATCGTCTGCAGCTACTACGCCGGGGAGTTCTTTGCCTTCCAAAAATTCAAGCGATGCGCCGCCGCCTGTGGAAATGTGGCTCATCTTGTCTGCAAATCCCAGCTGGTTTACGGCTGCTGCGGAATCCGCCGATGATCGTCGTTGCATCGGTTGCCGCCAACGCTTTTGCTACCGCAATCGTTCCTTTTGCAAGGATCGGGTTTTCAAATACGCCCATCGGTCCGTTCCAAACGACCGTCTTTGCGCTTGTTACGGCGTCTGCATACATTTCTGCCGTCTTTGGTCCGATATCGCAGCCTTCGCGGTCTGCCGGCATATCTTCTACTGCGTAAGTCTCTACGTCAATTTCTGCGTCGATCGGATTCGGGAATGCCGTTACGGTTACGGAATCTACCGGAAGCAGTAATTTCTTGCCGAGGTCTTTCGCTTTCTGAATCATTTCTTTACAGTAGTCGATTTTGGAATCGTCTACCAGAGAGTTTCCGATTTCGTATCCCTGTGCTTTTAAGAATGTATACGCCATACCGCCGCCGATAATCAGGGTATCGCATTTTTCCAGCAGGTTGGAGATTACGTTTAATTTATCCGCAACTTTTGCGCCGCCCAAGATGGCTACGAACGGCCGGACCGGATTTTCTACGGCATTGCCGAGGAAATCGATTTCTTTCTGCATCAGATAACCTACTGCCGCAGTATCCACATATTCTGTTACACCGACATTGGAACAGTGTGCCCTGTGAGCTGTTCCAAAAGCATCGTTCACAAATACTTCACACAGAGAAGCAAGCTCTTTACTGAATGCTTCGCCATTCTTAGTCTCTTCCACACGGTACCGTGTATTCTCTAACAATACAACCTCTCCGTCCTGCATAGCCTCTACAGCTGCCTTTGCATTCACTCCTACTACCTCAGGATCCGCCGCAAATTTCACTTCCTGTCCAAGCAGTTCAGAAAGACGTACTGCAACCGGCGCCAGGGAAAGTTCCGGTTTCGGCTCTCCCTTAGGCTTGCCCAGATGTGAGCAGAGGATTACCTTTCCGCCGTCCGCGATTAATTTTTTAATTGTCGGAAGAGCTGCTACCAGACGGTTCTCATCTGTGATTTTCCCTTCTTTTAAAGGAACATTAAAATCACATCTTACCAGAACTCTCTTTCCCTTTGCGTTGATGTCATCAACGGATTTCTTATTCAAGCCCATTTCTTAGAACCTCCCTATATGATCTTTGATTAAAGTACTGCTTCCAAACGGAATCTTCATAAACAGAGAAGGCAATATACCCTTCTCCACTGCATGCCTCCAGCCCCCGCCGCCAAACCGGCGACGCGCATCCTCCGCATGCGCCCGGTATACGGAAAAAAGGAGTCCGGCCCATAAGACCGGACCCCCACAAGGTCGTCACTTGTGGAAGAACGCCGTCCAAAGAGGATACCTTTGCCTGCCTTCTTCCGTGTGAGATTCACCTATTTCCGGACATTAACATAATGCCTCGGAACTTCCTCTCACTTATGCCAGCTCGCTGAAATACTTGATGGTACGAACCATCTGGGAAGTATAGCTGTTCTCATTGTCATACCAGGAAACAACCTGTACCA
>OFFQ01001820.1_pt1 | contig 11747 bp, 6 predicted proteins | sample 1521411 | NCBI WGS metagenome assembly OFFQ01 (sample SAMEA3504110, study PRJEB24116) | mouse gut metagenome | biome: mouse gut; feature: mouse-associated habitat; material: faeces | place: Denmark | collected 2011 | reverse complement strand
TTAGGGATATATTATCTTACTTAGAGCTTTTGTAATAAAAAAGCATCAATTAACTATGATTAAATTTTATAATAAAAAATAAATTTTGTCAAGTTGCACAAATAAATAAAAATATAATTTAGATTTATTGTATATTATACACAATATTACAAACATAAAATTTATAAAATATAGAATAGCATTTGTTATTAAATCAATAAGAAAAAGGGCGGTAACGCCCATAATAGGGTGCCAGATATGGCACATGTATAAAAGACTCTTTTTGTGCAGCCGAAAGCGTGTTGGCTATGAATTTACGCTCCCACATGTGTTAGTTGTTGTTTATTTTGTTAAAGTTTGTGCTTGTCAGCCCAAACCTTAAAAAATAACCAACAACAAGAGCATCGCCTACTACGCCCTTTATTGCTTCCAAAGGTCAGCATATATTTTTAGTAAGCTAAAAATATATATCTTCCCAATGGAAGCAAAATTAAAAATATTTTTTTCATTTCCGTTGTAATAAAAAAATGATATATAAGAGCTTAAATAAATTTATTATACGAAATGTATTAACGAAATTTAAAAAAAGATATTGACGAAAACCTATTTCTATAATAGAATTATTTTAGGTAGAGAAAAGGTATGGATTTTGTTTTTTAAGTTTTTTGTAAAGGACAGATCTATGCTTTTTTTGTTGCCTAAATCATAAGCAAAAGAGGATATCCTCTTTTATTTGTATATTACATATACAAATAAAACCTCTCTTGCAGTCTATAAATTATTTGGTATTGTCTCTATTATCCTCTTATATAAAATCCTCATATATAAAAGTCAATATCAAGAAATAGATTGAAAGGAGAATTGAATTGATAAAAAAATTTAATCAAGTATTTTCAGCAATTTTAGCAGCCTGTGTCCTATTTACATCTGTGCCTGTTAATGCTTTGTCAGCAGGAGAATCGAACACAGAGCAGCAAACGCTGGATGAATTAAACACAGAAAACATAGCAAGTACGGAAGAATCTAATGCCACTTCTACAGAGGTGGCAACAGATTCAAATGCAACAGAAGATACATCTATATCAGACATATCCTCTAACGATATAGATTCTTCTGAAGAAAAATTGAATAATGAAATACCATTACAAAATGATGAAACAGAAGATGGTGAAGAACCATCCACAGATAACTGGGAATTAGGACTTGTGTTCTATGATTCTAGTGTAGATAATGGGAAAACGCCGCTTACAGAAATTAACTGGGACGCTTCAGATGGTGGGGCAGGAATGGGAGAGCCACGAGTAATCACAGTGCAGATAAACTATAAGAATACAAATGCTATAACGACTTATGAGCCTGGGGATTTAAAAATAAAAATTTCCAACATAATGTTTGACAGGAATGGTTCTTTTGGATCTAATGGACGAGCAGATTGTAGATTAAAATGGAGTGCTGTAGTGGGAGCGAATGATTATGCACATACGGGCTATGACTGGGATTATACGACTTGTTATTATAAAGAAGATGGCTCTATTGGACAGAGTTTTAATTCTTTAAGTTATTATTCGGATGATATTATCTTTACAAATGCTAATACTATCGAGGAAAAATCAGACTTTGAAGGAAGTATCCAGATAGTATATACATTAACCCCTTGGCTAGAGGTGGGAAGATATCCTGTTACTGGCAGTAGTTATACAACATACAAGCCAGAAAGATATGAAGATGAATGTACTCATTCTTTAAATATGGATTTACAGGCTGAAATTGAAGGAATTGCCAAAAGCAATAAAGTAGTTTTTGATTATACAAGAACATATATTCATCCATGGGAAAAGCCTCCTGCCAGTATAACTAAAAGTGCAGGTAAAATATCCTCATATGATGGACTTGGAGAAAATGCATCCGATTATATATGGGTGGAATATAGTTTTCGATTAGGATCAGTAACTGATGAATATCCCAAAATAGGGATGGATCATAGCACTGCCCTTGTGTATGATGTATTTCCAAAAGAATGTGTCCTCTATAAAGCAAATGGTGAGAGGCTGACTCCAGCAGATGAAAATGGACTGTATATTTTAGATAATACGTGCATGGGAGGCAGCATTAGCAATAATCGAATAGTATATGCAGGCTACCCTAAATCAGTCTTTAATGAGGAAAATGGAAATTTAATAATTACCAATACGGCAGATTATTATGGGTATTATAAAGATGATTTAACAAAGCTGGAATATTTAGACACATCCAGTGTAACGATAAACCTTGCAGAATTTGATTTTATTTATTCAGGAGATTTATACAGGGTAGATAAAACAACTAGCTATCCAGCGACAAAAGATTATGTCTCAATGCGATACCAAGATATTATAAACGGCTGGTCACGTAATTCTAGCTATTGGTATTTGTATCCTACAGCTATTTATACAGGAACCCCAATGACAGTAAGGGTTGGAGATGATCTTTTATATGCTACAGATAAGAATAACAACTATGTAAAACTTAATGACGACGAGTACTACTTTAGTTCTATTAACCATGTTAATTTGAAAAATGGGAATGGGAATCGTATTCCCAGTGGAAAATATGATTGTGAATTATTTGTAAGATATGCAGGGGAAACAGAATATGTTTCTTATGAAAAGTTTAAAAATGGATATGGCGGCGATAAGTCTTCTTACTATCCACAAGGGCGAGGAGCTTGGTCTTTTTCGGAGGAAGATAAAATTGTTGGGTGGTATATTAACATCTATGATATGACAGAAAGTTTAGTCCCAACATCAGTCAGTTCTACTAATGGAGCTGCATACAGTACATATGTCTGTTTGAAAAAGAAAGATATTTCTGAAACGGGGACACTTTATAATTTTGATTATATACAAGTGTACTTCAAAGATAAAGATGGAAATTATATCCTGCAAAATACTGTGGGGGAAGATTCTTATAATACACCTATCACTAAGAAGGAAATAGCGAATTACGATTTAGAGACTTACGGGCATTATATGCAAAGAGACTGTGCATATCAACTATGGGAATACTATTCTGTTAAGAAAGATAAGAATTATCTTTATAGTCCAAAATCATTTAACGGAGTAACGCAAGATGTAGCGAATGAACAATTCCTGGGAAGTTTTAATATTGGCGGATTAGTAAAATTAAGCGAAGCATTTGGTAACAGTATTGGTTATAATTATATAGAACAGTATGATGAAAATGATGCAATAAATGGGTTTATATTTTATGATTTATTACCTGTAGGAATGGAGTTACTTTCAAATGAAGAAGAAATCCAAAAATCAATAGTAGCGGTATACAGTAGGGATACTGATAGGATAAGCTCGTCATTAGGTCCTAATTCTTCCGTTAATTCCGATTTTTTATTGTATAAATTAGATGGCACAAAAGTTAGCGTGTCTGAACTGATAGAAATAGTTAAAAATCAATCCGCTGTAAAAATAACAAAGAATTGGAACAATACAGGCAGGACAAAAGTAGAAGTGAAAGTTGATTTTTCTGATTCCCCTATAATATTTGGAACATCTAGTTTTAAATATTATATAGGAGCAATGGTCTCCTGTAGATATGCTATTTCTTATGACTCATTCTTAGAATATGGAAACGTGTGGACTAATTATTGTTATGGGAAATCCTTGGGAGGGAACCTTAGTGAAGGCATGTCTATTTCAGATAATGGGTATTATGATAAAGATGCATCTGATATAAATGAAAATGGCGATACAACAGAAAAAATTTCATACCAGAAAGCAACGAAAACTATAACCTCTGTAATTTCAACTCACCAAGATGTAACAAAATACGTGCAGACAGATAAAAGCAACTATTCGACAGGAACTGTAAAAGCATCTCCTGATTCAGAATATACTTATAAATTAAGGGCAAGGACAGGTTCAGCAAATGTTACAAATCTTGTGATTTACGATTCTATAGAAGAATATGTACAAGATCCATACTCTGCAGAACAAAATTTTATAACGGCTTATGGAACGAAAAAACACTGGAATGGTGAATTTTTAGGAGTAGATACTTCTTATGCTGAGAATAAAGGATATAAAGTGAAAGTATACTATTCAGAAAATGCAAAAGCAGGAAATCTTTCCGATGATGATTCGTGGAAAGAATATTCTGATTCAGTGGATAAAAGTAAAGTGAAATCGCTTGCTTTTGAATATTTGAATAAAGATGATGAATCGCAAAAGGCTGTTTTGCCTGCGAACTCACAAACCTATGTATTGGTTAAAATGAAAGCACCACCAGAAGAAAACAGAAAGATTTTATCCTATAATGGATGCCGTACACAATGGCAAGCACTTGATGATTATGATAGACCTGTAGATTTTATTACTGGTATTAATTCAAATATCGTAAAAGTCAGTCTTAGCGATTATTATGATTTGGCTGTCAATAAAACGTGGGAAGATGAAAATAATAAATGGGGACTTCGCCCAGAGTCAATAGATATTATTCTAAAAAAGGATGGAAAAGAAGTAGAAAGAAAACAGATCACAAAAGATAATTTGTCGGTAACATTTACAGACCTTTTAATAGAGGATTCGGATAGATATACTATTGAAGAAGCACCATTGTTATTGTACTCAAGCTCTATAGAATACAATGAATTAGAAGATTGTTATGAAATCACAAATACTTTAAGAAATGATATTTTCACAGACATATCTGGAACTAAGACTTGGGTGGGAGATACTGAATCCAAACGTCCAGAAAGCATTACTATTAACCTTTTAAAAGATGGAAAGGTTTATAGAACCACAACAACAAATGCAGATAAAGAATGGAAATATTCATTCGATAAAGTGCCTATTTATAATGCAGATGAAACAAGATGTATTTATTCTGTAGAAGAAATTCCTATTGAAAAATATACAACTCAATATACAAATGGAAACGGAACTGATAACAGAAATGGTTTGGCTATTAAATTTAATAGCCAATGTAGAACAGAAAGCGCAAACTATGACTATGTTGAAATATATTACAAGCAAGACGGACAGACTTTTAAATTAGGTAAATGGGGAGGAACAGCGCTTGCAGGTAAAACTGTGAATGTTCCTACAAAAGATTTTTACCTTTATTGGAGAACAGATGGTTCACAATGTTCTTATTATGGCTTTAGTATTGATTCTATAGAATCGGCAGAAGTTAGTGCAACTGGAACTGTGGCAACATTACCTAATTATACAGCAACAGAGATAACAGGAACAGATTATCCAGAATCACCTAATCATGGTAACTATGGAAATAATGTAAAGATGTTATGGCATTATACAGGAACCTTATCCTCTGATGTGCCAGCAGAAGGATTATTCAATATAGTTAATACTTATGAAGGAGTAGATTCTGTTAATCTTAGTTTTGTAAAAGGGATAGAAGGAACAGATGAAGCCTTTGAAAAGCTGCAGCTTAAAAGGGATGATTTATACAAGTTCCAAGTATCTATGAAAAATAGGGAAACAGGGGACACTATTTCTGTTCAAATAGATAATAAAAACACTGTTACTGTTAGAGAGGTTCCTATTGGTACATATACGATCACAGAAAAAGATGATATGTACTTTGATTTTGTATCTATGGAAGCACTTAATTCTGTAGAGGGTATTACTTTTGAGAAAGTCGGCAACGATTATGTTCTTACAATAACGGATGCGGCATCTGATGAAGAAACGCTACAAATCAAAGTCAATAATAAAATAGAACCAGATAGACCATATGAGGACAAAGAAGAAAAGGAAAATCTATTTCGAATACATAAAAAGGAAAGACCAGAGACAAGTGAAACAACAAATACCTCTGAAACAAGCTCAACAAGTGGGAGTGCATATACATCTAGCTCTTCAAGTTGGAGCACAACAGGCTCATATACCTCTGGTACAGGATCAGGTTCTTACACTACAGGATCAGGTACTTATGATACAGGTAGAGGAACATACATATCAGGAACATGGACTGTAGTATATGATAGGCAAGGAGAGATATTTAGTCCAGAAGTACCGCATAATTAATATAAATAAACTATAAAAATATTGGCTCAATTATTCTTTATACTTTTAAGGAATGGCAAATGATAAAAAACACAGATAATAGTATTAGTTATATTGCTACATATGCACAAGTTCCCATTAAAGATCCAGGCTCTATAAAACCAGAAATACCAATTCCTACAACTTAAAGCGAAAAATAAACCATAAAAAATTTCTTATGGTTTATTTTTATGCGAAAATTATTTTAAATAAAAATAAAAGTTTTTATTGACATTTAGTGCCGTTAGCGGTATAATATTATACATAAGGTTAAGAGATATTCTTAATACTACGAATAAAAAGGAGGACTTTTAATGGAAAAAAAGTTAGGGCTACAAAGCTCACAAATTGAAGATTCAAAGAGAAAGTACGGTTCAAATAAGCTTCCTGAACAGGAGCCAGAAACATTTTGGGAGAAGTTTAAGGGTAACTTGGATGATCCTATGCTAAAGCTATTGATTGCTATTGCAGGTATTATGATTGTAATGTTCTGTTTCGGTCAAGCTGAGATTTATGAACCAATTGGAACAATCATTGCAATTCTTTTAGTCGCAAGTATCGGTGCTAAAACAGAAATGTCCAGTGATGCCGAATACAGAAAACTAAAGAACAGCACAAAGAAAGATACATGTAAGGTTTATAGGAATGGTGTAGTGACTGTAATTGATATGGATGACGTGGTAGTTGGAGATATTGTTCTTTTACAATCAGGAGACAAGATTCCAGCCGATGGTGTACTTATTGATGGAGCACTTAGAGTCAATAACTCAGCACTTAATGGTGAAACTGAAGAATGTAAGAAAGAAGCAGCAAGTAACGACTTTGAAATGCCACTTGAAATCACAGGAGATACCTTCGTAGATAAACATTCACTATTTAGAGGAGCTGTAATCTATAATGGTGAAGGTCTTATGGAAGTAAAGAGAGTAGGTATTGGCAATCCAGAAACCAATTATCCAGGCACTATGATGGGTAAGATGGCAGAAGAAATGAATACCGAAGAACCAGATAGTCCATTAAAGGTTAAGCTTGCGAAGCTTGCTAAGCAAATCTCAACATTTGGCTACGTTGGTGCTATCGCACTTGCAGTTGCTTACATGGTTCACTTTGTAATGGTAGCTGGTGGCGTAGGTGCTTATCTTGACCTTGGATGGCTTCATATTTTGAAGGATTTCATTAAGGCTGCTGAGCTTGCTATTGTAATTATCGTTTGTGCTGTACCAGAAGGTTTACCTCTTATGATTTCAATTGTTCTTATGAGTAATACAGGTGAAATGTTAAAGCACAATGTACTTGTTCGTAAGGCAATTGGTATTGAAACAGCAGGTTCACTTAACACATTATTTAGTGATAAGACTGGTACTATTACAAAGGGTGTACTTGAAGTAGTAGAATTCTTTGATGGTAGTGGAGTTTCAAGCGATATTAGATCAAAGGATTGTAAGATTAGAGATTATCTAAATCTTGCTATTGGAAAGAATACAGGTGCTATGTTTGATGATGAACACAGAGTAATTGGTGGAAACATGACAGATAAAGCACTTATGGAATTTCTATCAGAAGATGTATTTAACAAACTTCGTGATGATAAGGATTGTGTAATCACAAAACAGCAAGGCTTTAACTCTGCTAACAAGTTTTCATCTTCATATATTGCTTCTCTTGGAAAGACATTCTATAAGGGTGCTCCAGAAAAGCTACTAGCTAAGGCTACAAAATATGTAGATGCAAACGGAGAAATCAAGCCACTTGATAGAAGCGTAATTGATACAAAATCTGTACAACTTGCAGAAAGAGCAATGAGACTTCTTGCATTTGGTTACTCTGAAAAGGAACTTGTAGAAGACGCAATTAATGATGATCTTGTTCTCATTGGCCTAGTTGCTATTCGTGATGATGTTAGACCTGAGGCCGTTGAAGCTATCAAGGAATGTCATAGAGCAGGTGTCCATGTATGTATGATTACTGGTGATAGAAAAGAGACTGCTCTTGCTATTGCTAAGGAATCTGGACTAATTACTTCTGAAGAAGATGTAGTGCTTACTTCTGAAGAACTTAATAAAATGAGCGATGATGAAATTAAAAATATCTTTGATAAGATTACATGTATCGCAAGAGCACTTCCAACAGACAAATCAAGAATGGTTCGTATTGGACAAAGCTTGAACAAAGTATGTGGCATGACTGGTGATGGAGTAAACGATTCTCCTGCACTAAAATCAGCTGATGTTGGTTTTGCAATGGGTTTATCTGGCACAGATGCTGCTAAAGAAGCCGCCGACCTTGTTATTACAGACGATAACTTTAGAAGTATTAAAGATGCTATCTTGTTTGGTAGAACAATCTATTTGAACATTTTGAAGTTCTGTAGATTCCAGTTAACAATTAACGTAGCTGCTGTACTTGTTTCAGCAATACTACCATTCCTTGGTTTTGAATCACCTTTAGGGGTAAATAAAAATACTTATTATAATTACAGGAAATAACCTACTGTATAATAAAGATTTAATAAGTAATGCCGTCTTATAAGAAACTGGCAAGTATTATAAGATAATTAGTGAAGAATTAAGCTGGAAGGGTTTGGTTATCCTGATCAGAACCGAAGGCTAAGAGCAAAATCTTAGTCAGGGGCAACGCATAGAGATTGAACCTAAAGTAAAATTTAGAATATAATATCTCCACGAGGCTTCACTAACGGTCAGTATATTAAATTGATGATTTTAGTTAATTTAGTATGTTAAAAAGATATGCTAACCTGAATTGGAATTGACCAATTGATGAAAATGAGAGAAATCTCCAGATTGCAAGATAAAAAGCTTGCAGATAAGAAAGATGTGAGTTCAAATGTTATTTCTTAACCTAGTTATGGATAGTTTAGGTGCACTTTTACTCGGCAAGGAACCCACAAGGGACAGTTATATGAATCATGCCCCCAAACGTAGAGATGAAAGCATTATCTCTAAGAATATTTTTATCCAGTTTGTAACGATGGGACTATATGTAACAGCACTTAGTATTATTTGGTTTGAAGTACCTGTATTTAGAACATTTTTCGATACAGAAATGCAGTTTAGAACTGGTTACTTTGCCTTCTTCATCTTCATTTCCATTATGAATGGCTTCAACGTGAGAACAGATGGATTTAAGATTTTTAGTGATCTTGATAAGAATGAAAACTTCATGAAAATATGGCTAGCAATGTTGGGAGTAACAGTACTACTTTGTATGATTGATATTATCCCTGGACTTGGCTTTATTGGTGAAATGTTTGAAACAACTCACTTTGGTCTTAAGGGATGGGGAATTGTACTAGCTATGGCAGTAACAATTATCCCAGTAGATATGCTTAGAAAGGCAATCTTCCAAACACAGAAAAATGAATAAAGAAAGGAGTAATAACCTTGGTTGCACGAATTGTTCAAAAAGATAGCAAGTATTATGTGCTATGTAATGATGGAAGTATGAGTGCATGTAATGAAAAGGAGTTTACTTCATTCTTGAAAGCAAATATACAAGGTCTTACTGAGAGGTGGGACCTTGTATATGAAAAAATGGAAGATTATCCTGGAAAAGATATTGCACAAATTAATGATGATAAATCGTTGTTAATTTTTGATACAACTCCATTTGAATACTTGCTTAAAGAAAGTGAAAATTCTATGGAAAAACAAAATGATATTTCCGCAAAAGAATATGCTGATAAACATAATAAATCAGTAGAACAAATAAAGGTATTATGCAGAAGCGGAAGAATAGAAGGTGCAAGGAAAATAGGAAGAGATTGGTTGATTCCTGAAAATGCACCATATCCAACAAGAAAAGGAGTTAGGACATAAGTCCTAACTCCTTAAATTTTTGTTCTAAAATATTTTCAATTTCATTAAATTTAGTATAATGAATCCTTATTAAGGGAATTTTATTTTTTTTACAATATTCATTTTTTATATTATCTCTTATCCTAGCTATTTCAAATTCTTTTTTTACCTTATCTTTATCTTTACATCCAAAATCTATAGCTTTATCGTGAACAATTCCATCATATTCAATTAAACATACCAAAATGTTTTTATCATCAAAAATTGCAAAATCAAATCTTAGTTTTAATTCATATCTACAATCATCAAAAGAATATTCTGATAAGTGTGATATTTTATTGTTTTCCAAAAACTTTTCAATTTTTTTCTCTCCCTTACTTGCATTACATTTAGGACACCTTGCCCCTCTAACTAAATGATCAAGACTTCCTTTCCATTGATGATTACAATCTGGACAAATTAAATTGACTTTTTTATTTGAACGAAAGCCTAAAGTTTGAACATCAATACCATCTTCTTTATTCTTTTTATTATCTATATATTCTAATAATTCATTATCGTTATTTTTAGCGTATGTAACAAAATCATTAAATCCAGGTTTTATTTTTTTAGGAGGATTACAACAATAAGGGCAATTATTTTTAATACCAGTCCTATTAGATATTGTTGTTTCCCATTCGTTCCCGCAATTATTACATTTCCACCAAACTTTTTTGTTACTTTGTGTAAGAACTTCATCTGGTTTTAATTCATCATTTTTGTCATAATTCCATTCTTTTGCAATTTCTGGATAGCAAGAAGCCAAATCGTTATATCCTTTTAAAACAGTTCTAGCAGGAATAGAAGAATAAGGATCTCCAATCCCTAATTTTCTATGCCTTATAAGAGCTTTCCATGAAGCTTCAAAAACTTTATCATCTTTAAAAAGAAGTTTTTTCCACCAAACATATTTTGTCCCACCATCAAGACAATCCTCAGGTTTTAAATCACCATTTTTCTCATAGTCCCATTCCTCTAATAAGTCTTTTCTATTATTATGTATGCACCAAGTTTCAAAATCATTAAAACCTTTTAAAACTTTTTTATTTGTCAAATAAGGACACCCTGCATTTTGAATTGTTCTGGTATCTATTCTATCTTCCCATTCCAAAATCCAAATTTTACCATACCTTTCAGCCTCAGTTCTCCACCAAACCTTTTTATTAGAGCCTGCTTTGTAATCCTCTGGCTTTTTAATGTTTCTTTCACAATTCCACTCTTTAGCAATTTCAGGATGAGTTATAGTTAAATCATTTTTTCCAATAATTGATTTTTTACCACCACAATATGGGCATCCTTTTCCTAAAACAAAAACATTATGAGTATTAGCTTTCCATTCATGTCCGTTTTTACAAATAAACCAAGATGGCTTAAGAGAACCCTCAGAGATATTATCTAACAAAACTCCTTCATCCTTATTCTTTTTTTCATTCCATTGAATTTTATTTTCTCCATTAAAAAATTCTGGATATTTAGTTTTTAGATCATTAAAACCAATCAATATTCTTCTTCCTTCACAATATGGACATTTATTTTCTCTATCTTTTCTAAGAATATTCCCAAGGGTAGTTTTAAACTCATGATTACAAGTAGTTCCAATAAACCATAATTCCTCACTATTAGCTAACTCTAATTTCTCTGGATTAACACCATCATTTTTATCATAGCTATATCTAATCTTACTAGTACCATCAAATAACTCAGGTCTCAATTCTTTTAAATTTCTTATCTTACTCAAATATTTCCCTCCTTTTTATTTTTATTTATTATAATAATTATACCACAGAATAAACGATTCCGCTATAATTTTATAAAATAACAATAAAAAGAGACTATTTAACATAGCCTCTTT
>OFFQ01001812.1_pt1 | contig 11787 bp, 10 predicted proteins | sample 1521411 | NCBI WGS metagenome assembly OFFQ01 (sample SAMEA3504110, study PRJEB24116) | mouse gut metagenome | biome: mouse gut; feature: mouse-associated habitat; material: faeces | place: Denmark | collected 2011 | reverse complement strand
TTCACCACGCGCATGGGGGCGATGGGGTCTCCGGCGCTGGTGGCCAGGGAAGTGGTGCCGTTGAGCACCTCGTCCAGCTCCTTCAGGCCGGCGGCGTCCAGGGCGAAGCGGACCAAGGTGTTCTTCACCACGGAGTACTGCATGTCGTTCTGCCGCAGCTCAGCGCGCAGAGCGGTGTCCTCGGCCACGGTGATGCCCTTGTAGTCCACCAGCACGCCGCTGGCAGCGCCCTTCAGCTGTTCCTCCAGAGCGGCCACGATGGCCTTCTTCTCAGACAGGACCTTTGCGTTAGGCATTTTTGGTTTCACCTCCAGATAATCTATACGCGAAACAAAAAACCTTCCGTCGAAAAGACAGAAGGACAGCACAATCAAAGTATGTTCCTTTGAAAGCACTCTCGGCAGGAATTATGCCTGTAACGGCCCCTGCTGTCTTTGAACGCGAGGTGTATTATATAAGAAGGAACGAAAAATGTCAATATATTTTTCGGAATTTTTTTCTTTGCTGGACAAGATGCGTTCTTTGTGCTACAATCCCTCTTGACGAGTTTCTACATCTCGTCCAAGCGCGAAGGGTGAGACTTTTCGCGTTCGTTCGGGGGCGGTCCGCCGCCCGCCGTTCTCTAAACAAAAAATGGAGGTTTTTTTATGCAAAAATTCACTGTCCGAGACCTGACCCTGGCCGCCCTCATCGCGGCGGTGTACGTCGTACTTACCTTTGGAATCCCTCTGCCTCCCTATGCTGGTATCCAACTGCGAGTGGCCGAGGCCATGACGGTGCTGCCTTTCCTGTTCCCCGCCGCCACGCCGGGACTGGTGGTGGGCTGCTTTATCGTCAATCTGTTTTCTCCCTACTCGCTGGACATTGTGTTCGGCACCGCGGCAACACTGATTGCCTGCCTTATTACTCAGCGCGTGCCCAACCGCTGGCTGGCCCCCCTGCCCCCTGTGCTGTGCAATATGATTATAGTGGGCGCGGAGATCGCTTGGTATCTGGTGGGCTTCGGCTCCGGCTTTTTGGCCGCCTATGCCCTCAATGCCTTTACCGTGGGTGTGGGTGAGCTGATCGCCTGCGCGATTCTGGGGCAGCTGTTGCTCACTGCTTTGCCCAAGGTGCCCGTCCTGCGCCCCTATATCCCGGAGCAGAGACTGGCTCGTATTTGAATGCAAAAGCCCCCTGATGTAGGAAAATAGAAGTTCTACATCAGGGGGTAATTATATGGAAAAGCGGAGATGGACAAACATCAAGGCGGTGGAAACAGAGATTATAAAAATGCGTGAAGAGAGACAGTTACTCTGAACCTAGGAAATGGCAATATGAAATCGCGATGCTCTCCCCCATTGCCGGTATGGTCACGGGGATGTCCCGGCAGCGGGACAGGGTGGTCTCCACCGCCTGCCACAGCCCCTCCGGGTCGTTATTCCGGGCGGGCAGGTGGAGGAGCACCAGCTGCTCAGGGGCCAAGCGCTCCACAATCCGCCATGCGGCGGGGGTGGCGGCATAGGCAAAGGGGGCAAAGAGTACATCCGGCCGGATGGGGCTGCCCTCCCACTGGGTGGGGGCGGCGTCCCCCGCAAAGAGGAGCCGCCGGGAACCCTCAATGAGCAGGCTGCTGTGCTCCAGCGTCCGATAGGCCGCCCCGATGTGCCGGGACGGAATGGGGGTCACGGTAAGGCCCCCGGCGGACACATGCTCCCCCACCGTCACCGGCCAGGGGGACAGAGTCTCCGCCACCGCCCGGGTACCCAGCACCGGTGGGCCTCCAGGCAGTCCGCCAGGGACAGGGCCGGGCCCTGGGCGGCAATGATGCGTTCCGCCTGATCTGTGACCAGCTCCTCCAGCAGGGCGGGCGAGGTGGGCAGATAAGGACCCACTCCGCCGCATATCCCGTCCAGCAGGACGGCCATCCCATCCAGCTCCAGCAGTCCGCCGGCGTTGGCCGTCCGGGTAAATCGAAGCTGTGCTCCCACCCCCTGCGGGGGTGGGAGCACCATACTTTTACACACCTGCCTTGGCCTTTCTCAGCTGCTCGGCATCGGTAAAGCTCTGCTGGGGCACATAGCCGGGGATGGGTACGATTCTCTCGTGGATGGCGTCGATAATCCAGGAGGGCTGGGGGAAGAAGTAGTGGTCGAACTCGTAGGGGGGAGTGATCCAGTTCTTGGCACCCACCACCACGGGAGGCGCGTCCAGGTCGTCGAAGCACAGCTCGGTGATGTTCCGGGCCACGTCGTCCAGGAAGGAGCCCCGGGCACAGGCGTCGCTCACCAGCACCACCCGGCCGGTCTTCTTCACGCTCTCCAAAATCTTGGTGTAGTCCAGGGGCACCAGGGAGTGGAGGTTGATAATCTCGGCCTCCATGCCGTACTTCTCCTTCAGCTCCTTGGCGGCCTCCACCGCCCGGTAGAGCACCGCGCCGATGGTGAGGATGGTCACGTCCTTGCCGGTCTGAATCACGTTCACGTCGCCGAAGGGAATCTCATACCGGCCGGCGGGCACGCCGCCCTCGTGGAACTGCTCGCCCATGTCATAGATGCGTTGGCTCTCGAAGAAGATCACCGGGTCGGTGCCGTTGAGGGCGGTCTCCATCAGGCCCTTGGCCTCCCAGGGGGTGGCGGGGAAGCACACCTTCAGGCCGGGGATGTGGGCGCACAGGGCGGTCCAGTCCTGGCTGTGCTGGGCGCCGTATTTGGAGCCCACCGACACCCGGACCACCACGGGCATCTTCAAAATGCCGGCGGACATGGACTGCCACTTGGACAGCTGGTTAAAGATCTCGTCGCCGGCGCAGCCGATGAAGTCGGCGTACATCAGCTCCACCACGGCCCGGCCGCCGCACATGCCATAGCCCACGGCGGTGCCCACGATGGCGGCCTCAGAGATGGGGGAGTTGAACAGGCGGCTGTGGGGAAGGGCGTCGGCCATGCCCCGGTAGATGGCGAAGGCTCCGCCCCAGTCCCGGACGTCCTCGCCGTAGGAGATCATGGTGGGGTCCTCATAGAACTTATCCAGCAGCACCTCGCTGATGCCGTCCCGCAGGTTGAACAGCTTCATCTTGCTCACGGGCTTGCCGTCCTTGGTGAAGGGGGCCCGCTCCTTGCCCTGAATCTTCTGCCACAGGGGGCACTCCTCCTTGGGGGTGAGGGCGTCGGGGGTGCGCTCGGTGTCGAAGGAGGGCACCTTCCCGTTGGAGTACATCAGCCGCTCCACATAGGCGGGGTCGTTGTCAAAATCGGCGTAGGGGGACACGGCGGGGTCGGCGGCGTGGCGGCAGATCATGGTCATGCGCTCCACGGTCTCGGCCATAATCTCCTCGAACCTGCTGTCGGGGGCCACGCCGGCCTCCACCAGGCTCTGGCGGTAGGTGACGATGGGGTCGATGGCCCGCCAGGCCTCGATCTCCTCCTTGGTGCGGTAGGCGTTCTGGTCGGAGGTGGAGTGGCCGGACAGGCGGTAGGTGATGGTGTCCAGCAGGACGGGGCCCTTGCCGGCCCGGAGCAGCTCCAGCTTGCGCTCCATGGCGTCGATGACGGCCAGGGGGTTGTAGCCGTCCACCCGTTCGGCGTAGAGCTGGGTGGGAGACACGCCGGAGCCCATGCGGGCCAGCATGTCATAGGCCATGGTCTCGCCCCGGGTCTGGCCGCCCATGCCGTAGGAGTTGTTGAAGATGTTATACAGGATGGGCATGCCCTGGTCCTGGCCCTTCTCCCACAGGGTGCGGAACTGGTCCATGCAGGCGAAGTTCATGGCCTCCCACACGGGGCCGCGGCCCAGGGAGCCGTCGCCGATGTTGCACACCACGATGCCGGGCTTCTCGTTGCACTTCTTGAACAGGGCCGCGCCGGTGGCGATGGTGGCGGAGCCGCCCACGATGGCGTTGTTGGGGTAGACGCCGAAGGGCAGGAAGAAGGCGTGCATGGAGCCGCCCATGCCGTGGTGGAAGCCGTTTTCACGGGCGAAGACCTCGGCCAGGGCGCCGTAGACCACAAAGCGGATGGCCAGCTCCTTGGTGTCCTTCACCGGCCCCAGCTTCTCCACCGCCCGGAGGGTGCGGCCGCCCAGGAAGCTCTCCATGACCTCCATCAGCTCCTGGTCGGTGAGCTTCTCAATGCAGCTCAGGCTCTTAGCCAGAATCTCACTGTGGCTGCGGTGGCTGCCAAAGTTGAAGTCGTTGCGGTCCAGCAGGTAGGACTGGCCCACGGCGGCGGCCTCCTGGCCCAGGGACAGGTGGGCGGGGCCGGGATAGGTGGTCTCGATGCCGTTGTAGACCCCCTGGGTCTTGATCTGGTTCAGCATGGACTCAAATTCCCGCAGGATGGTGATGTCCCGCCAGATGCGCACCAGGTTCTCGTCCCCCAGCTTCTCCCGCTCGCCGGCCACGGTCTTGTTGTAGGCGTTGACGGGGATGTCCTCAAAGTGGATGGTATTGGGAGCCCTCAGCTCGTTGGGATCAACAAATAAACATTTCGGCATGACGATCGTCCTCCCTTAAATTTGGAAAATAGCTTCGCGGATCACTTCCGCCACCGTGGGGTGGGGGAAGACCAGTTTTTTCAGACGCTCCGGGGGCAGGCCGGTGTCGATCATCATCACGGCGGTCATGACGATCTCGGAGGCGTAGGACCCCACCATGTGGCAGCCCACCAGGCAGTTCCGGTCCGTGTCCACCACCAGCTTGATGAAGCCCCGTCCGCCCCGGTTCTCGGCTACGTACCGCCCCGCGAACAGCATGGGCAGCTTGCCCTCCTTCACGGTGAGGCCCTTGGCCTGGGCGCTCTCCACGCTCTCGCCCACGCAGGCCACCTCCGGGTCGGTGTAGATGACGGCGGGGATCACGTCATAGCGCATCTCGTCCCGGACGCCCAGCATGTGGTTGACGGCCACCTCGGCCTCCCGGTAGGCGGTATGGGCCAGCAGGGACTTGCCGTTGCAGTCGCCGATGGCGTACACCCCGGCCACGTTGGTACACAGGTGCCGGTCCGTGACCACGGCGGGGCCGTCGGTCTCGACGCCCAATTTCTCCAGGCCCAGCCCGGCGGTATTGGGACGGCGCCCGGTGCTGACCAGGACCGCGCCGCACTTGAACTCCTGGCGCTCGCCCTTCTCCTGATAGATCACGGAATCGCCGGTGACCTCCAGGACCTTGCAGTCCAGTTTGAAGGTCATGTTCCGCTTCTTGTAGTCGTCCATCAGCACCTTGCAGATCTCCGGGTCCGTGTTCCCGGCCAGCTTGGGCAGCATCTCGATGACGGTGACCTTCACCCCCGCCATGGCGAAGTAGTAGGCCAGCTCCAGCCCCACCACGCCGCCGCCGATGACGGCCACACGCTTGAGGCCCTCGGTCTCGGTGGCCCGGCCCAGAGGACCGACGAAGTCCTGAAGGTACTCGCCCTCCTCCTTGTGGTTGAGCTTCTCCGTGGTGGCGCCGACAATCTGGAAGATGATGGTCACGGTGCCCTTCTCCCGATCATAGGCCGCGATGGTCAGGGGGACGCGCTCGCCGTTCTCATCCACGCGCAGGATGATGAACTGGCCGGGCTCCGCCTTCCTGGCGACGGCGGGAGCCTCGATCTCCATCAGGGTTACGGTGGGATTCAAAACTCTCTTTTTGACGATCCGATACATAGTGTTTCCTCTTTCCACTTAGATTCGGTTGCTTGCCTGTCTGGCTGTATGCGCTGTGTCATACGTCCTTATTCTAGCACAGCCCGTCCGTTCCGTCAATGACCATAACAGCGGATTCCGGGGCTTTTTCCGCCGCTGCGGGTCAAAATTTCCCGGCCTACATAGTACTTGATAATTTCCCGGAGGGATGATACAATAATAAACCATAATGGGGGCGTAGGGAGTTCAGCTGTCCACAGAAACCGCGGGAGCAGGAAGGGGATGGGTCATGTCAATCTTTGATCGTTTTATCGCCAAAGACGCCGCCGAGCCGGAGCGGGAGCCCTTCCATCCCATTCCCTACAGGAAGCGGTTCGCGGAGCTGGACAGGAGCGGTCAGGAGGCCGTGGAGCGGTACCCGGAGGACCGGAAGACCATAGAGGACTTCCTCTGGGCCATCAAGGCCTCCAGCCGGGAGCGGCACACAAAGTCCCTGGAGGGGGAGCTGCTGCCCATGAAGGCGGCGGCCCGGTTCTTCCTGTCCAGGGACCGGCTGCTGGCCTACGCCTGCCTGCTGCCCCCGGAGAACGACGGGGAGGGGATCACCCTGGAGGAGTTCCTGGGGGATCTCCACTTTGAGGGCGTCCACCACGGCATTCTGGAGGGGGACATCCCGGAGGACTTCGCCCGGGGCTATCTCCACGTCTTCCCGGTGGCCCGGGGAACGCCCCCCCAGGCGGGGGAGGACGGCGGCGTCACCGAGCTCTTCCCCCGGCGCAGCAGCATGCGCCTGGAGGTGCAGAGCGGCAGCGAGGTGGAGTTCGGCCAGGACGTGCAGCTCCAGCCCATCCGAAAGGGGACGGTCATCTGCCAGATCCGGCCCCCCACGCCGGGGATTGACGGCATGGACGTGACGGGGCAGGTCCTGCCCAGCCCCCAGGTGTTCGGCGCACAGGTGGCCCAGGGGGAGAACACCGCCCTGAGCCGGGACGGGCAGGCGCTGGTGGCCTGCGCGGACGGGATTCTGTACATGGAGAACGGCGCTTTCTCCATCCACGCCCAGAAGATCGTGGACGGGGATCTGGACCAGTTCCAGGGGACCCTGCGGATCTCCGGCAACCTCTACATAGGGGGCAGCGTGGACGGCGGGGCCTCCGTGGAGGCCACCGGGGAGATCGTGGTCAACGGCCGGGTGGGGCAGGCCAGTCTCACCTCCACCGGCGGGACCATCCGGGTCCAGCAGGGGATTTACGGCACAAAGGAGAAGACCCGGCTCACCGCGGCCGGCCAGATCCAGGCTCCGGTGGTGGAGTGGGCGGAGATCGACGCGGGAACCAGCCTGATTGCGGAGACGGTCTCCAACAGCTCCGTCCGCTGCGGCGGCACGGTGTACGTGATGAGCGGCCGGGGGCTGATTACCAACAGCGTGATCCGGGCCGGGGACAGCATCCTGTGCCGGCGGGTGGGCAATCTGGCGGGGGGCCGCAGCCGGTTCTCCGTGGGGTATCCCCCCCAGCTGCTGGAGGACCGGGAGCGGATCCGGGAGGAGCTGGCCCAGATGCAGCCCACTATTGACATGCTCTGGGACACGGTGACCAACCTGCGCCGGAAGAGCGCCCGCCTCTCCGAGGGGGAGAAGCTGCTGCTGGCGCGGCTGGTGGAGCAGCGGCGGCTCTACACGGAGAAGCAGGAGGCCCTGACCGCCGAGCTGAAGGCCCTGCACAAGGAGCTGGACAAAAAGACCAAGGGCCGGATCCGGTGCGAGAAGGTGTACCCTGTCCTGGAGATCCAGATCGGCAGGCTGAAGGAAGAGATTCCCCTGGAGGATGAGAACTGCAACATCCACTGTGAGCAGAGCAGAATACTGATGAGATAAGGTCCTGTATTCCCAAGGGAATACAGGACCTTATCAATTCCTATTCGCCTACTCCGCCAGCAGACCCATGCCGTCCAGCAGGTCCTCCAGCGCGTCCCCGTCCAGGACGTGGGTGATCCGGAGGGTGCGGTCAGGGATATTCACCGCAGCCTCGGAGATCCCCTCCCGCCGCAGAAGGGCCGCAGCCAGATCCGCGCCGCAGGCCTCGCAGCGGTTCTTTGCCGCGCAGAAGCCGCAGCTGAGATAGGTCACCCTCAGCGTCTGGGTCATGGCTCCACCCGGACGCTGGGGAACAGGCCGCTGTCCGTGTGGGGCAGGAAGCAGGCGGCCACAAACTCGTCCATGTACCCCGGCTCGTTGCTCAGCTCCAGATAGGTCATGGACCGGCCCAGCTCAAAGACCTTCTCCCGGGCCTGACTGCTCAGGAGCATGGCGTAAGCCCCGGTCTGGGAGGAGTTGCCGATGTAGTGGAAGTGCTCCAGGGGGATGTCCGGGAACATGCCGATGGTGACGGCGTTTTTCATGTTGATGCCGCTGCCGATGCCCCCGGCCACGTACACCCGCTCGATCACCGACGCATCAAAGCCCAGGGAGGCCAGCATGGTCTGGGTGGCGGAGAAGATGGCCCCCTTGGCCCGGATGAAGTTGTCAATGTCCACCTCGTTGATGACCACGTCCTTCACCCCGCCGGTGTCCTTCTTCCAGGCCAGGACATAGGAGCCCATGCCGTGCTCGTCGTGGAGGATCCGCGCCCCCTCCCGGATGAACTTGCCCTTGCCGTTGATGATGCCGCAGCGGAAGAGCTCGGCGATCACGTCGATGATGCCGCTGCCGCAGATGCCCGCCGGGGCCGCGCCCCCCACCACGGTCATGGAGGGCTCCATGGTCTCCTTATCAATTGTGCAGGCCTCCACCGCGCCGTCGGTGGCCCGCATGCCGCAGGAGATGTCCCCACCCTCAAAGGCGGGGCCGGCGGAGCAGGCGCAGCTCATGAGGAACTCGCTGTTGCCGAACACCAGCTCCCCGTTGGTGCCCAGATCAATGAACAGGCTCATCTCCGGCCGGTTCCAGATCATGGACACCAAGGCGCCGGCGGTGATGTCCCCGCCCACGTAGCTGCCGATGTTGGGGGCCACGATGAGCTCCGCCAGGGGGTTCATCTTCAGCTGAATGTCCCGCACGTACAGGTGATCGGTGCGGAAGAAGCTGGGCACAAAGGGCTCCATGCGGATGGGGTCCGCGTGGAGGCCCAGCAGCAGGTGGTTCATGGTGGTGTTCCCCGCCAGAACCATGCGGTAGATGCGGCGGGGGTTGACGCCCGCGGAGCGGTACATGGAGGCCAGCATGGGGATGATGGACTCCTTGATGACCGCGTCCTGGAGCCGCTTCCGGCCCCCCACCTTGTCGGATTCGATGATGCGGTTGATAACGTCCGCGCCGTAGCGGATCTGGCCGTTGCCGCCGCTGGCCTTGGCCAGAATCTTCCCCGTCTCCAGATCCACCAGCACGCCGGCCAGGGAGGTGGTGCCCAGATCCAGGGCAAAGCCCACCATAGGCTCCGTGCTGCTCTGGGGCAGCACATCCCGCACCAGGATGCGCTCCCCGTCCCGGGAGATGACGCACTTGACCCGGAACCCGCTCTCCCGCAGCACCCAGCTCAGATCCTTGAGCACCGGATAGGGCAGCATGATGGCGCTCTCGTCCACCCCCGCGGCCGCCTCGATGGCCCGCAGCAGCCGCTCGTTGTCCGGCATGGTGTCCTCCAGGGTGGGCTCGGTGAGCTCCAGGGGCAGAAAGCTCAGATCGCTGCCAAAGGCGAGGCCCGCCTCCTCCAGCTGGCGGCGCAGGTCCTCAAAGAGGGCGATCTCCTCCGGTGAGGAGAGGTCCGCCATCTTCATGCGGCTGCGGTAGGCGGAGGCGATGTCGGGCACCTCGATCTCCGCGTCGCCGCTGATCTGGGCCAGGCAGGCCAGCCGCCAGCCGGCGGCGTACTCCTCGCTGGTGATGTGGCGGTTGATGGGCGCGTCCAGGTACCCGGAGACCAGCCGGACCCGGCACTTGCCGCACACGCCGTTGCCGGAGCAGGGGGCGTCGATGGCCACGTTGGCCTTCCGGGCCACGTCCAGAAGCTTCTCCCCCGCGTTGGCGGAGATGACGACAGGCTCGCCGCTCTCAAAGCGGAACGTAATGGTAAACATAGCGGTTTCCTTCCTTATATATAGAGGATTTCGGCGCTGGATGATACCTTGATTATATCCGCGCTCCGCCACTTTGTCAAGAAATAAACAATCCCGGCATTCTCACATAGAGCCCCTGTCCAGCGCCAGCCCGGCGGCCTCCGCCAGACGGCAGAGGGCCACGGAGGCGATGGTGACGACGCTCTCCACGTGGATGAAATCCGTGGCGCTGCGGTCAAAGAGGAGGTTGGCCTGGGCCTCGAACTCCTCGTCCCCCTCCCAGAAGTGGAGGCGCATGGGGATGCAGGCAAAGGCGGGGAGCTGGAAGCCGCTCTCGGAGATCCGCACCCCCCGCAGCTTCTCCACCGCCGCCGGCAGCAGGTCCCCGCGGCCGGAGAAGGTCCTGGCCAGGGGGAGGACCGTCCCCCGCTGGAAGGCGGCGGCAAAGGGGGAGGCGTGGCGCAGGTCCCGGAAGGGGAGCCACTCCCCGGTGAGATGCGCGCCGGGGGCGCAGTAGTGAAAGAGGGTGTAGATGTTCATCTGCTCGTTGTAGGACACAGGCCCGTCATCGCTGAGGCAGCGGATGGCCCCGTCCTCCCTGCTCACGGCAAACTGGCGGCCAAAGTGCCACAGCCGCAGCTGGTCCGCCGTCTCCTCCAGCTCCGGGAGCTTTTGGCGCAGCGCGGCGTGGTCCATGTCCAGGAACCGCCGCTGCCACTGACGGCGCTGCAATTCGTAGTTGGACACCTTCTCCATGTCTCTCCCTCCTTGTCATCCGCCAGGACGCCCGGGAAAAATCTCCCCGCCTGACGGCAAAAATCCTCGCTTATCCCCTGTCCTTTCAGTCCCTGTACAGAATCAGGCTGAACCAGGTGACCACGTTTCCCCCGGCCTGGAAGTCCATGCCGAACCGCTCCATGGTGTCGGTGAGAAGTACGCCGTGGCTCTCCACGCAGGGGAACATCCGGTCCGGATGGCGGCAGGGCCCCTCCGGATACGTACACTGTTGGCAGATAGCGCAGGACTCGGTGGACAGGGGGTAGGTCTCCACCCCCTGGTCCCGAAGGAGGCCGTTGACCTGCCGGGTGATCTCCTCGTGGTCCGCCCGGGCCTCCAGGGTCCCCTCCAGATCCGCGATGTCCGCCACCTCGCTCATGGTGACCAGCAGCAGGACCCGGGGGTAGGTCAGGCACCGGGCCCGGCATTCCTCCACCGTGCCCACGGCGGGGGGACAGGCCCAGCTGGTTCCATACCGGGGGCAGTCGGACTGACACACCGCCCGCACCCTCTGGGAGAAGGTGAGGGAGGCGGTTTCAAAAAATTCATACTGGACAATGGGCAGCTCACGCAGCTGCTCCTCCAGCAGGGCGCGGTCCATCACAGCGGGCCCTCCTCTCAGCAGCGGTTCAGGCAGGCGAAAATCTCCTGCCGCCGGGGCATGGCCAGACCCGAGGGCACGGTCCGCTCCCCGCAGATCCCCGCCAGACCCTCCGTCTCCAGAATCCGCTCCACATGGTCCGCCACGGCCTGGATATCCGCCTGCTGTCCGGCCCACCGCTCCCGCACATAGCGCAGGATGCAGGCCAGGGCCTGGGTCTGCTCCCCGTCCACCAGCTGCTCCACGTACCGGAGATCCAGATCCTCTCCCCCCAGGGAGAAGGCGGTCTTCCCCAGCCGCCGCACCTTCAGCCGCTCCTGGACCGTGCCGCTGCCCCGGTAGTTCCGCCGGGTCTGGACCGCGCCGGCAATGGGCAGGGTCCGCCGGTCCGCCGGCAGGCGGAAGTCCGGGGCCGGCTCCACGCCCGGCCGGCCCTCCAGCAGGGCCCGGGTCCGGTCCGTGATGTCCAGGGCCCGGTAGGCGTCCATCTGGAGGACCGTGTCCGCCGTGTGGAAGTAGTCCCCGCAGCTGCCCACCACCAGAATCACGGACACCCCGGCCTTCCTGTACAGATCCGAGACCCGCTCCAGGAAGGGGGTGATGGGCTCCTTGTCCGGCGCAATGGCCAGCCGCATGAGGCCGTCCCGGGCCATCAGGTTGGCCGCAGAGGTGTCCTCGTCAATGAGCAGCACCCGGCTCCCGGAGGCGATCCCCTCGATGATGTTGGCGGCCTGGGAGGTGCTGCCGCTGGC
>OFFQ01001803.1_pt1 | contig 11827 bp, 7 predicted proteins | sample 1521411 | NCBI WGS metagenome assembly OFFQ01 (sample SAMEA3504110, study PRJEB24116) | mouse gut metagenome | biome: mouse gut; feature: mouse-associated habitat; material: faeces | place: Denmark | collected 2011 | reverse complement strand
ATTCAGTTGTCAATTTTCAGTTAGAATCACATTCATTGAGATTCCGAGAAGTTATCTTCCTGGCATTGGCCATCACGGCAGATAACCGTAATATTGTGGGACTCTGCCCGGACCACACATTGCAGATTCTGAGCCTGGAAAAGCTGAAATGCGTAAAAAGCATCCCCATACCGTCTGCGAAAGAGCCGGTTGGCATAACTTTGCTGCCGGACGGAACCCAGTGTCTGGTCTCTTTTACCGGTCATACCCAGGTCTGGGATCTGATGAACGAACAGCTTCTCGGCACTCTGGAACATGCCTCCGGCGAAACAATTATTTCACCGGATAACCGCCGGTGCATCTGTGCGGATGATTCGCTGAATGTCTGGAACCTGGAGACATATGAAAAAATATGTGATGTGGAAGATGGCTATATCTCTATTTCAGCGGTGGCCATCACACCTGACAGCCGGCAATGTGTCAGTGCTTCAAGCGATGGCCTGGTGCGTATCTGGGACATTCGCCAGGGACGTCTTGCGGGCTTTATGGAAGATCCATGCCCGCACATATATGCATTGACAGTCTCGGAAGATGGCCGCCAGTGCATTGCCGTATCCAAATACGGAATCGTACAGACATGGGACATGGCAACCAGAAAAAAAATAAATTCCAGGAAACTTTGCGACATGTGGTTTCTGTCGGCCGCAGTCACACCGGATGGACGCTGGTGCGCCTGCTCCACCCGCCAGGACAGTCAGGGACAGCAGGAGCATGTTTTATTATGGGATCTCACAAGTGAAAAAGGACCGCATATCCTGCCAGATGTCTCCTATTCCGTCATGGCTCTGTCTGCTGATGGCAAAAGCCTTTTTGTGTCATACAATCACATCCATGAATCGGGATGCCTGCGGAGGATCGATATTTTCTCCGGCAAAGAGACACCGCTTAGCTGGAAACCGGCAGGCCGGCACAGCATGCTGGCAGATGATCAGATCAACGCGATTTCCGTCACACCTGACATGGCCCATATGGTTCTGGGTACATGCAATGATATTGCCATATGGCATAAGGGTGAAAAAACCGCGCAGGTCATTGCGCAGAATGACTGGATCCATTCCACAACGCTTTCTCCGGATGGAAAATACTGTGTCTGCGGAGCCTCCAATACCCTGTACGTCTGGGATATTGACGCCTGCAGGTGTATTTCCGCCCTTGAACTGCTTCCCGGCATAGACTTGCTTGGGGTAAATCTCTCCCGGGCAGAATTTGAACCGGCACATTATGGCGTCACCCTGTCCCAAAACGGTGCGATTATAAGCCCCATAAATAATCCCGGAGGTTCTCAATGACGAGACCTCCGGGATTTTATTTTCCTTTGTTATGATGTTGGGATCAAAAGGTATTTTGACTCTGCCAGTATCATTTGATTAGTTGATGCTCAGACCGGCGCTTGCGTATCCCGCAACGGTGTTGACCAAAGACAGTCCACTGGCTGATGCCGAAAATACCAGCATTAATCTTGTCTGGGCCGTTACCGGAATATTGAGTCCCGTAAGCGAACCGTTCAGCAAGGTTCCCACGGACAAAATTCCGGACAGCGCCGGTGACAGGCTGATCAGTGTTCCCGCAATCGGAGAAAAAACATTGTTTGGCGTTGCGGACTGATAGATCTGCGCATTTACCGTGACAGTGGAACCTACCAGGGAAAGCGCCGCTGTTGTACTGAAAAATGCGCTGAACGCGGTAATGATGCCGGCACGGGAAACCTGGAATGCAAAGTTTGAAAGTGTTCCGCTGGCATTTGTGATGTCAATTGTGGATCCCAGCAGTGTAAGTCCTTGCGCACTGCTGCCAAAACCAACAAAGGCTGGCAGGCCGGCAAGGCCCCCGACAATTGTTGTCAGTGAAACCGGCACTCCTGACGCAAACGGAATAATTGCCCCCGTACCTGCAACACCAGTGGGGCCGGTGGGGCCAGTTGCTCCGGTAGGGCCGGTTGCTCCGGTCGCTCCGTCCGCTCCCGTGGGACCCGTAGGGCCAGTTGCTCCCGTTGCTCCGTCCGCTCCCGTGGGACCAGTTGCTCCCGTGGGACCCGTTGCTCCGGTAGGGCCAGTTGCTCCTATCGCTCCATCTGCTCCCGTGGGACCCGTTGCTCCTATAGGGCCAGTTGCTCCGTCAGCTCCCGTGGGGCCAGTTGCTCCGGTCGCTCCGTCTGCTCCCGTGGGGCCAGTTGCTCCTGCAGGGCCAGTTGCTCCGGTTGCTCCGTCCGCTCCGGTAGGACCAGTTGCTCCGGTTGCTCCGTCAGCTCCCGTGGGGCCCATAGGTCCTTCATCTCCCGGGCAGCCCTTGGGGCCCTGGACTCCGATGGGACCGGTCACACCCTGAATCCCCTGCGGACCGGTCACACCCTGCGGACCCATAGATCCCGTTGGACCTGTTGGTCCGGCAGGACCCGGGATACCTCTGGGTCCTTGTGGACCGATATCTCCCTGAGGGCCTACAGGACCTGCAGGACCCACCGGACCTGCCGGTCCCTGAGGACCCATGTCTCCTTTCGGCCCTTCACATCCCGGATCCCCTTTCGGGCCCACATCACCGCGGACCCCCTGTATTCCCTGAATCCCCTGCGGTCCTGCATAACCCCTGGGTCCTGCGCAGCCCCTGGGTCCGGTATTTCCGGTAGGACCCACCGGCCCTGTATTTCCCCTGGGCCCCCTTGCACCCGGAATCCCCTGAATCCCTTGTGGCCCCATAGGGCCGGGATCTCCTTTGTCCCCCTTGGGGCCCGGACATCCGGTATCCCCTTTCATCCCCTGAGGACCCATGGGACCCGGATCCCCTTTCGGTCCCGCCGGACCGCGTTCGCAACAAGGGGTATGGCACTGATTCTGACAACAGTTACGTCCATTGTTCTGATTCATCTGAAACACATCCTCCTATGATTTGTATAAAGCCTCTCAAAGAGTGTCTTTTATACAGATAGCTTATGTGCCAGAACGAAAAACGTTACTTTTTGTCGAAAACAATCGCCCAAATGTCTCCCTTGTTCCGCCAGTTAAATTTCAAATACATCCCGGAGAATTTACAGACTGTCAAAATATCTTTTATTATAAAGATATGCCTGGGAATAGGGTTTACAGCTTCCGGCCCTCTCATTGTATTCCTTCGCTTTTTGCCGCTCCCCCATTCTGTCATAGCACACACACAGCTGTAAAAAAGGGACATAGTCATAACAGTCCGGCAGAATAAACCCGTCGGAATGTTCTTTTTTAGGCGTATTCAGTGCCGTCTCATACCAGAAAATGGCATTATGGAAGTTTCCGTGTTCCAGAAAATACTTCCCAATTTCACAACACAGTTCGGCTCTTGGCAGATCGAAACCCAGACTACGTAAAAGCGTGCTCAGCGCAGCCTGTTCCTCCCCCAGCCGGTAATAACAGTCGGCACAGACAGAACATGCTTCTATTTTATTTTCGATCCAGCCCTCTGCCGAGAGCAGGAATTCTTCAAACACAGAAATGGCTTCCCTATATTGCCTGTGATAATATAGTTCCCGTCCATAATAATATTGCTGTCTCGGCTCCAGATACTTTCCAGCCGCAATCATCTTCTGGTATATTTTCAGATTCCGGTCAGGATCCCCCGCCCCCACTTTTTTGTGACAGACCGCGATATCGGAATACACCACCCTGCCATCAGGGGGGATCACTTCATGGACGGCACCTGTCCATCGGTATTTCGCACAATTCCGAATCCATCTTTCCCTGAAATAGGAAAACGAAGGCCGGCCCGCTTCATCAAAAGAAGTATGATATTTCATCATTACAATATCCACATCAGCGGAAAGTGTCTGCTTTAACTGTAAAAATTTATCCCTTTCCGATGCTTCCAGAATATCATCCGCATCCATCCACATACAGTAATCCATTACTGCCCTGGAAAAAGACGCATTTCTGGCATCTGCGAAATCATCCTTCCAGGAATAGGAATACACCTTGTCTGTATAATCAGACACGATTTCCACTGTCCGGTCCGTGGAACCGGTATCTACAATTATGATTTCATCTACCAGGTCTGCCATACTGTCAAGACAGCGCGCAATATGCATTTCCTCATTTTTGACAATCATGCAAAGGCTTATTGTGGCCATATTCTCCCCTCCCTATCTGTAAAGTTTTTCTATTGTCAGATACATGTCTGCCCTGGCGGGACCCGCCGTAGAAAGCCATGAAAAAAACAGCGTGGACCTGACTGGTACTTCCATAATAAAATATCTCCATATCACGGGCATCTGCTTTTGCTTTGACGCTTTTACACATGCTCCGTAACCGGCCTGCTTACAGTTATTAACCACAGGGGTAAACTTTATAAAACCATGCCTTTTTATCACTGCGGATATATAATAACTGATGGCATAATATCCGGGAGCCAGATCCAGAGAGCAATGATTGCAGAGGGATATATTTCCGGATATATCCGGGATCTCCGTTTTAAGGGGGAAACCTGCGCTTTCCGGAATAATCAGATCCTGGCCCGAAAATGTTGCAAAGATGCTGTTTTGCGGATAGCCGGGCGGCCCCGCCGGCCCGCGTACCCCCGGTTCTCCTCTTGGACCCATCGGACCGGTAGCACCCTGGGGACCCTGGGGGCCCGTAACTCCCTGGGGGCCGGTTTCTCCGCGTTCGCCGGGACATCCCGGCGGTCCGGGCTCGCCTCTGGGGCCCATCGGTCCGGTTTCCCCGCGCTCACAAAAAATGCCGGGCGGCCCCGGCATTCTCCCTGATTCCATCATCCCAGCTTCACAATAACAAGAAGGATTATATTCCTCAGGTTCCTCATTACTTTTATACTGGAAATCATCTGAAATGACAGTATTTGTCTCATCTGCACAATCCGGGGAGGGCCGGGCCGTATTCTGATTCCGGTTTCTGTCAGAATTTCTCGTGCCGAACAGATTCGGTGGATTGAATTTCCAGTCTGCATCAAAATTGTTCAATTGAAACCACCTCATTCTTATCAGAACTTGCCTGATAATGCATTTTTATCACTATCAATTATATGCACGAAGTGGCAACTTGATATTTTTCCGTACGCACCGGTTAATCCTGCACACAAAAGGGTAATCTGCAGGATCATCCGGCACCTCAGCCTGGCAGGCTTGTGGCTACGCACAGACCTCCCCAGCCCACCCGGTCATTGGGGTAAACATTTTCCCCCCGCAGGGCCCGGGCTCCGGCCCGCAGATACGCTTTTACTTTCTCCCCGTACAGAAATGGATCATTCCCTCTCACGATCCCCCATTCCATCAGAAGCGCGCAGCTGCCGCTCACCAGGGGCGTGGCAAAGGAAGTGCCGGTAAAAGGGGAATAATTCCCGTAAATGTCCGGCGCCACAATCCCCACCCCCGGGGCCGCCAGGTCCGGTTTGGCAAGGCCTGCCGCCACCACGCCTATGGTACGGTTTGCATCCGCATACCCTCTTCCGGAAAAATCCGCATAAGCCTCATAGGTACTGTCGTAGGCGCCCACGGAAATGACTTTTGCCGCCGTGGATGGAATTGTCAGCGTCACTTCCGGCGTGGAGCGGTAAAACCTTGTTCCGCTGCTGCGCACAGCAGAAGAAGGAAGGTAAAAATAATACCTCCCTGTGACCACTTCCACGGGTTCCAGCCGGATGGTCCACACCCCGCTGTTAATGTAATTCCCTTCCAGGGGCAGCATCTCAAAATAGATTTCTTCCGCCACCGCATAAGGGGCAGGTTCCCCGAAGTACACCAGAATATTTGTCTGCTCCATCTGCAGTGTATATTTTCCCCCATTGACCAGTTCCGGCAGCTGTGTTTCCTGGCCTCCGGGAGAACGGAGAAAAATACGGTAGGTATCACAATAATTTTTCCACAGCTGGACATTCAGCGTGCGCTCATATTCCGCCACAGCCAACTCTGCCGACACCGGATGCGCCACATAAATTTCGGAGCGGCTGGCCACGGTTCCCGTACCTGCATTTTTCCCTTCCAGAAGACTGCCCGCCAGATGTCCCCCGCTGTTTCCCTCATTGCCGCTGCCCACGCATATGACAGTGCGCCCTATTTCCGCGGCATTGTCCAGGAAACGTTCCAGCAGCGAGCTGCCGTCATGGGCACCGTAGGTATTTCCGAAGCTTAAATTGATCACCACGGGCATCTGCAGTTCCATGGCTTTCCGGATGCTGTAGGTAATGCTCCGCATGACCTCCGTTGTCCTGGGAAAAGAATTCACATCCGGCAGCCCCAGCTTCACCACCAGCAGATCCGCTCCCGTGGCCACACCGTCGTATGAGGAGGAATGTCCCGCCGCAATCCCCGCCACGGCCGTTCCGTGGCCGCTGGTGTCCACGCTGGGCAATAGGGCTGACTGCTGCTGCGCATCCGATGCGCCCAGCGCCCGGTTGATCTGTTCCGCATCGAATTCCACGCCCATGCCGAATCCTTCCGGCGGACGGCGGGTCATGCTCTCCCGGGTGAGATCCCTTTCTTCCTCCCCACCGGCTCCCGGTTCCCCGTTTCCTTCCGTGGGCATCAGGGTCTGGTCCCACAGATAGCGGATTCTGGTGGTGCCGTCCTTTTTCCGGAATTCCGGCAGCCGGTAGTCAATTCCCTCCTGTGTCAGGAAAATGCAAAACCCTCCCCCAAAAGGCTGTCCCTTTTTTCAGGCATAATTTTCGGCCTGGGCATGGAACATCCTCTGGTACAGGCTTCCTTCCTTTTTCATCAGTTCCTCATGGGGCGCAAAATCTGCCACCCTTCCTCCGTCAATCACCAGCACCTTGTCACAGAACACACTGGATGACATGCGATGGGAGATATAGAGCGCCGTCCTTCCGCCGGCCAGTTCATTAAAGTTCTCATAAATCTCCGCTTCTGCCAGGGGATCCAGCGCGCTGGTAGGTTCATCCAGGATGATCAGGGACGCATTTTTGTAAAGCGCCCTGGCAATGGCAACTTTCTGCTGCTGGCCGCCGGACAGTTCCGTCCCCTCCTCGTCGTATTCCCTGCCCAGAAGCGTGGAAATCCCCCTGGGCAGTTCTTCCATTTTTTCTGCCAGCCCCACCTGGGACACCAGCTTCTTCACTGTCCCCTCATCTTCCCCCGGGGCCCGGCAGCTGATATTTTCCCCTATGGTAATGTCAAGCAGCCGGTAATCCTGGAACACCGCTGCCAGCTGGCGCATATAGGACCCGTGTCCGTATTCCGTAATATCCCTTCCGTTTACCAGAATCCGGCCGGACTGGGGCTGATACAGACGGCACAGCAGTTTGATCAGGGTGGTTTTTCCCGCGCCGTTTAAACCCACCACGGCAATTTTCTCCCCCTTTTTCACGGAAAAGCTTACCTGGTCCAGCACTTTCTTTTCCGTACCCGGATAGGTAAAATCCACATTTTCAAATGCAATGCTCTCCACCGGCCCTTCCAGTTCCACGCCTTCCCCGTCCCGGCCTTCCTCGGGCAATTCCATCAGCTCCATAAAGGGATCCAGATATCCCAGCAGTTTCTGCAGATTGATGACCCTCTGGCCAAATTCCGTAATATTGGTGGAAAACTGCACCGCCGCATTTACATACATGGTAAAGGAGCCCAGACCCATGCGCCCGCCGAACCAGTCGGTGATCACGCGCAGCCCCACATATCCGTAGGAAATAGCTGCCTGCAGATCATTGATCACACCATAGAGCCCCAGAAAAAAACCTTCCTGTTTCCGGAATCTGTCAAAGGTATTCGTCATGTCATGATTATACCAGTCCACCCGTTCCCCGATCATCCCGGCCATGTCATAGAGCCGGATATCCTTCTGCAGTTCCCCGTCAAAGGCCCGGGTCACATAGTAGCCGTACCTGCGGTTCAGGGGCAGGATCATATCATGTATTTTGCCCTGGTATACCGCAAGCCGTTTCTGCAGCAGAAGCATAAGTCCCACCAGCAACAGCAGCACCGCCACCAGCACGGGGCTCAGTGTGACCATGATGACAGTCAGCCCCAGCAGGGTGCTGCCCTTCTGCAGCAGTTCTGCCAGCCCGATAATCATGTTCCGCATGGCCTGCTGGTTCTCAAAGGCAAAAGAGGCCCTTTCCTTCAAATCCAGATAATAGGGTTCCTCCAGCCGCATATACGGCAGGCTCATTATTTTTTCTCCCAGCAGCTGTTCCATTTTCTGGCTGACAAAAACATTCTGCACATCCATGCACCGCTTCATCAGACGGTTCATCCAGGCAAAAAACAAGTTGGCCAGAACCACCAGGCCTCCGAACAGCAGCAGGCGCTCCATCTCCCTGTTTCCTGTGAGTTCATCGATGAGAAATTTGGGCAATACCACATTCACCACCACCTGGCCGCCGCTGATAACGGTATATAACACCAGCATCAGGATATATGCCGGCACCGTCTTCCAGGACAGCCTGAAAAACAATTTTACTTTTTTTCGATTATTCATACATGCCTCCCATTGCAGCTCCGTCTCCGGCAAGATGCCGTTTCTCCGTCTGACGATCATGCCCGGGTATAATATTTTCCCTGGACAGTAAACATTTCATAATAGCTTCCCTTCAGCTCCATCAGCTCCTCATGGGTTCCGTATTCTTTTAAACCTTCCTGGTCAAACAGGGCAATATGGTCGCAGAACCGGGTGCTGGCCAGGCGATGGGAAATATACACCGCTGTCTTTCCTTTCACCAGCTGGCTGAAATTCTCATAGATTTCCGCCTCTGCCAGTGGATCCAGGGCTGCCGTGGGCTCATCCATGACCACCATGGCGGCATCCTTGTACAGCGCCCTGGCGATGGTCAGTTTCTGGTTCTGTCCTCCCGAAAGCATGGCGCCATCTTCCTCTATCACCTTCAGCATCATCTGCTCCGTCTTCTTCGGCAGGGCTTCTATGGCCTCCTTCAGCCCCACCTGCTCCAGGGCCTTTGCCACCTTTTCGTCATCAATTCCCTCCCGGCGGCCCGCCACATTTTCCCGCACCGTAAACGCAAGAATGTTGATATCCTGGAACACCGCCGAAAACATGGAATACAGCTCTTTCTTGTCATATTCGCCTATGGGAATGTCATTGATGCGGATCTCTCCCTCCGTCACGTCAAACAGCCCCAGCATCAGCTTCACCAGAGTGGTTTTCCCCGCCCCGTTGATTCCCACTACCGCCAGCCGCTCGCCTTTGTGTATGGTCAGGTTCAGGTGGCGGAATATATATTTTTCCGTGTCGGGATAACGGAAACTCACGTCATCAAAGACGATTTCCAGCGTATCATCCTTAACGGCCATGCGGCTTCCGCCCTTTTCCCCCATATCCTGATCCAGAAAGCAGTACATTTCATGCACATACTGGCCCTCGTTCACCACAAAGCCAAACTGTTCCGCCGCCTCCTTCAGATAGACCGACAAAGTAAGTATGGCCGTCAGGTACATGGAAAAACTGGCTATGGACATTCCCGAAACCGTCCGTCCGATCAGCACGCCGTAGGTCAGCACATCGCCGACCAGCATGGCCGCCAGCGCCGCAAAGCCCAGGTGGTACTCCTTTGCCGCCAGCAGGCGGTTTAAATTCTTATACCCTGCGATTTCCATGGAAGCGTTATCCAGAATCCGCTTTTTCAGTCCGTACATACGGATATCTTTTCCATACGTAAAGTCGCTTGACGTCATGCTGTAGTATCTCACCTTCCGCAGCCGCCTGGCCTCTTCCTCCTTTTTTGCATACCGGAAACCATGGGCTGCCCGACTGACCCACAGTGTGACTGCCAGGTTCAGCCCCAGTCCCAGAAGTACCAGAAGGCTCAGTCGTCCGATAAAGATACTCAGGGCCACCGCCGATAACAGCACTGCCGGTATTTCATACAGCTTATGGTATATTCCCTCCACCCCATTATCATTGCTCTGGGTGGCAACCACGGCCTTTTCATACTTTTCCAGAAACCGGGCATCCTCCGTGTGGGGATACGCCATTTCCATAAGCTTGACTGCCGTCATTCTCACATAGTCCAGCCGCAGCAGGGAAATCCTGGAATAGGGACGGATTTTCAAAAATGTGCGCACAAATCCCAGCAGGCCTGCCAGGACAAAATATCCTGCCCCAATCCATAAAACAGCCTGGGGCCTGGCGTCCGGCCCCTTCTCCAGCTCTCCCAGGATCAGTTTCGGCAGCAGCACGGCCAGAAAGGGGTAGATGGCCGCCGTTACCGTGTAAATCCCGCAGAGCACAAACAGCTTCGGATTCTGCGCCGCCGCGTTTTCAAGCATCCGTTTCAGGGTTGCCCCCAGCGGATATGATGTCTTTTTCATTTTCTTATGGTCCATTGCCCACCTCCCTGGGTCTGCTGCCCCTCCTGAATCTGTTTCTCCTTCTGCACTGTCTCCCGCTCCTTCCGGGTCAGGAGGAGCTGCATGACTCCCCTGCTGATCTCCTCGAACCCGCCTTTTTTAATCTGATAATAAATGATTTTCTTCTTCTCCCTGGTCATTTGGATCTCAATCAGGTTCGCCGATATGAGTACGCCCAGGTGATGCAGTACCGTGGCAGGGGTCAGTTCCAGTTCCCTGGCCATCTCCTGCAGATAATACGGGCGCTCCACTAATTTACGGACAATTTTCATCCGGGTGGAGTCGCCCAGGGCTTTCAGTCCGTCCAGAAGTCTGCCATCATGAAAGCCTTCGGCATTGGAGGAAAACATGTAGAAAGTCTCAATTCCGATATGAAGCTTACAATTCACGGAATCCGGCCAGCCTCCCGTGCCTTCCAGCATCTGTGCCATAATTCTGTCATAACGTATAATGTTCAGTGTAATCCGGCAGGAATCGAATTCCCTGCATCCCAGTCCCACACCTTCCAGCAGACTGTCCAGTTCCTCCGGGTTTTGAACTTTTTCCATGCAGGCGTCATAGCGCTCCCGCACCAGAGGCAGGCATGCGAGACCAATCTCCCTGCAGACTTCCCGAAAATCCCACAGCTGCTCCATCACCTCATACCGTTCCGAATACAGACGCAGCATCCTGAATTTATCCGCGTCCTCCCCTTCCCAGCCTTCCAGCGCTTGCATCACGTCCGCCAGTCCGCGGATTACCACATCTTCGGCCTCCGGTGATTTCTGCATGTCTCTGTCCAGCATCCGGCCAAAAGCCCCGTTCAGTTCCCTTTCCAGCGCTTCCCCGGAGGGTCTCTCCTGTGCTTCCAGCACAAATTCCATCTGTGTCAGGAAGGAGATCATGGGCGGATCAAAACTCCGCAGACTTTCTTTTTCCCGTGGCACATTGTCCACATATCCTTTGAGCAGGGGATACTGTTCCAGAACCGGCAGCAGCCTGTTCCGCATCTCTCCCCTGTAACTCCTGTAGGGAAGCAGAAATTCCTCCTTCTGCCTCCGGCTCCAGGAACTGCTTTTATTCAGCCATTCCTCACTGTCCAGTGCATCCACATAGTTCATGCAGGCAAAGGCTTCCAGCAGCCAGAAAGGCTCCGGGCGCAGATTCCACTTTTCACGCATCACAGTACTCCTTTCATATTTGTTAAACTAGTTGATATCAATCTAATATTATTTATATCATATAGAATTTGTGATGTCAATCATATTTAATAATTATCTAATATTTTGGCGAAATTAAAAGAAATCCCTCTTTCTCATCTTATGTCTCAGATTGTTTCAACTCTGAATGTTATTTTTCCTCCCTTTGCGCGCAAAAAAAACGCATGGTTTACAATTTACTGTTCCATGCGCTCTTCCTGGCGGAGTACCCTGTATTTATTTGACTTTAAAAAGATGACAACAATTTGACACAGTCCCCGCTATCCAGTACAGCAACCAGCACTCCCGCACCGGTAAG
>OFFQ01001790.1_pt1 | contig 11902 bp, 10 predicted proteins | sample 1521411 | NCBI WGS metagenome assembly OFFQ01 (sample SAMEA3504110, study PRJEB24116) | mouse gut metagenome | biome: mouse gut; feature: mouse-associated habitat; material: faeces | place: Denmark | collected 2011 | reverse complement strand
CTGCTTGCGCTGTTCAAGCCTCTATCGGAATATCAGGAAGAAGAAGCGGAGTGGATTGTTCCCGGATGGATCCCAAAAGGGCAAATCTCTCTGATTGCCGCAGAAGGCGGCATAGGCAAGACCACCCTGTGGTGCCACATCATTGCCGCGTTGAGCAATGGGTCAACCTGTATATTGGACCCTCCGGGATTTACCCGCCAGCCGATGAAGATCACGTTCATGACCACAGAGGACAGCGTCCGGAAGAAGCTGCGGAAAAAGCTGCGGTTGGCCGGAGCCAACATGAGCAATATCATCACGCCGGATTTTGCAAAGGATAGGTCAGGCCTGCTCCGTAAATTGAACTTTGGCACAGAAGAGATGGACATGGTGCTGCGCCGCCTAAAGCCGGTTCTCTGCATTTTTGACCCGGTACAGGGCTTCACGCCGCCAAAAGTCAACATGGGGAGCCGGAACGAAATGCGCGACTGTATGAGCCCGCTGATCTCCATCGGTGAGGATATCGGCACCACGGCCCTGATCGTCTGCCACACCAACAAACGCAAGGGCGCTTCTGGCCGGGACCGGATCGCGGACAGCGCAGACCTGTGGGATATTGCCCGGTCCGTCATGATGGCGGGTTTCACCGAGGAGCAGGGCGTGCGCTATCTCTCAAACGAGAAAAACAACTACGCCCCACTGCAAGAGACTGTCTTATTTACCATTGACGCTGACGAACAGATACACAAGGCAGGCACCAGCTGGAAGCGGGATCGGGATTATATCCTGGGCGCGGAGGTTGCCAGGACTGCGCCAGTGCGGGAGGACTGCAAAGCGTTTATCGTCCATGCGCTGGAAGAGGCGGAGGGGGCAATGCCTACCGCAAAACTGGAAGAAGCCGCCACAGCTGCCGGATATAGTTTTACCGCTATTAAGCGCGCCAAAAACGAACTGAAGGCAGAAAAAAGCATTAAGTTTTTTGCAACAGGGAGCGCAAAATCCGGTGATCGAGTATGGCATACTCAACTGGTGAATCCAGAGGGTTTCGTGGAAGTAACAGAGGATGAACCGACACCATTTGAGGAACCGGCCTCGTCAGACATCTCCTAAGTGGTCTAGTTAAAGATTTTCTTTAGAGTATCAACGGGTTTTTAACTTGACCACCTGGTATAGTTAAAAAGAAATCAGCTAGTTAAACGCTTTAACTTGACCACCTGGTATAGTTAAAAAACCCTTGCGCCGCAACGGTTACACTTTAACTTGACCACTTCGTCCCTGCCTGACGGGGAACATATGAGAGGAGCAATACAATGAACCAAGTAATCTGCCCGCTGGACAACCTGCCGTGTGAGCAGGACTGCCCAGACCGCTACCAGAACCAACCGGAGGGAGGCTGCTTCCTGACAACGGCCCAGGAGCTGGGCGCAACCGTGCTGGCCCTGGGCGGCAATAACGTTGGGCTGCTGTTCAGCCCGGAAAGGAAGGAGAACAAATGAGTTACTACAAAACCTGCCCCTATTGCGGGGCGCACCTGGACCCCGGCGAGGCCTGCGACTGCGGCGCCACCCAAACCAACAACGAGCGATTCAACCTGCTGCTGAATGGCTGCGGACATCCTCGCGCCGTGTGTGCCGCCCTTCTGTCCCTGGCAAGTACGGGGCTGCTGGACAAAAAGGAAGCCCTCGCCAGTGCTGCTAACGCTGGTGAGGGCAAGGCGGTAACACGTTGGCACGATGTTTCCGCCTCTACTATAACTGAAAATGGAGGATTTGTCAAATGAGCGAGATCGAGAAAATGAAGCGGTACATTGAGCGGACGAAGATGAACGATCGTCTGGACAGTCTCTATAGGATGAATCTTGCAGAGGCGTTTGAACTTACAATGCAAGCGGATGCCAGTAGCGATTTATCCTTTAATGCTATCTGCTTGGCGTTCAATTACGGCAAGGCCAAAGGCTACCGTGCCGCGAAGGCGGAGGGGAGGGCAAGGGCATGAAGATCACTATTGCCTACATACCAGAGGAGCAGAAGGAGGCCGCCGCCGTTCTGGCGGCCCTCCGCCCTCTCCTGGCATGGGAAAAGGTCCGTAAAAGTGACCGTCATCCCCCGTTTTTCCACATCTATTTGACTACTAGGAAGCCGCAGGAGCGTTGCAACCCAAAGAAAAACGCTTGACCTACCCAATGCCATTAAGTTAACCCCAGAAAAAACCACCCCCCTCAAAATCGTGGGTGGGGTGAACACAGTAAGAAAGCAGACCCAGGAAGCCGCTCCCGGCTTTCTGGGTCTGCCAACATTCCAGCGTTCCGGCCGCAACGGATAATGAGCCAACACCACCGCCGCAAGGCCGCATGAAACTTGCACCGTGACACAGATTTTAACATTCCTCTGGCGTGCAAACGGTTCACCCATTGTAGAGGATGGAATTTAGCCTTACCAATTTGAATGCACCGAGTATTATTTCAACGCAGTAATTTGGGCACACAGTAAGTGATTGATAAAATTTGAAGATACCGTACTCCCTGAAACGCCATGTACCCGAAGAATGGTAGTAACATACTTATGGAAACTTGCTGGAAGTCCAAGCTCTAATTGGCCAGATGAGTATACGTCACAAACTATTTCGGGTACTGATAGTGAGGGAAATCCTCTTGTGGTTAAGTTTAGTGCGGCAAGCTTAGAAGAAACAACTGTTACAAAAAAGATTTCTGATGGTACAGGTAAGTGGCATAACGAAACGATGAAGGTTACTTTGATAAAGGCCAAACACGGAAGTACAGTGACAGTTGAGGGCTCTGGATCTTCTGATGATCCCTATTTCCCTTATATTTTGGGCAATCCATATGTTATTGAAAATGATGGTACATATCGTGATATGATGGCACCGTATAATTCAGTAATTGATGGCGGCACTTATTTGATTGACTCTGCTTTTGGTGATTCTGGAGCAACTGCGCTGGAATTGGTTTCGTCTTCTAAATTATATAGTAATTTGAAAGACGGGAATGGAAATCCATATATACTTATTATGGGTTCTGCACCTTCAACAGGTTTTACTGATGTCCCCTCTGGTACCGCTTATGCGCAAGCGGTAGCATGGGCAGTCAGTCAGGGAATCACAGCGGGAACGAGTGATACGACATTCAGCCCCAACACTATTTGCACCCGTGGGCAAATCGTGACGTTCCTTTACCGCGCCATGGGGAAATAAATCCGGACGGCTTTCGCCGCGTTGACAGCAAGTAGGCAATTAAAAATACCCACCACCTTTGATTTTTGGAAAAGGTGGTGGGCTTTTTTTCGGGCGCGAAAAATTCTTAACTTAATGACATTGCACTTCGGTGCGGGATTTTTGTATATAAATTTAGGCAAGCAAGAACAATTATTTTATATCAGAAGATAACTTCCGTCTCCGTGCCACTGTCTCTCTCCTTCTGCTTCATCCCTTCTTAAACGGAGAAAGCAAAAGGACAATTAAAATGCCGGTCACTGCAAGTTTGACCGGCATTTTATAAATTGAGGTGCGAACGCCTGAACGCGCATAGCTGGAATTGGCCGGTGCACTCCGGCATTCAAGCCTTGTCTTTTCCAGCGTGGATCACCTGATCCAATGTCTCATAGAGCTTATCCACATCCACGGGCTTGGACAGATGTCCGTTCATGCCGCACTCCACAGATTTTTTCAAATCATCGTCAAACGCGTTGGCCGACATGGCAATAATAGGAATAGTCCGGCAGTCCATTCGGTCCATAGCCCGGATGGCCCGGGCAGCATCCAGGCCGTCCATCACCGGCATCATAATATCCATCAGAATCACATCATAGGAATCAGGCTGAGTAGTTCTGATTCGCTCCACCGCCTGAGCTCCGTCATAGACGCAGTCCACCTGAAAGCCCCGCTCCTCCAACAGGCACTGGGCAATCTCGGCGTTGAGCTCGTTGTCCTCCACTACCAGCACACGGAATCCCTCGAAGGATACCGTCCTCTTCTGCTCCTCCTGCTCCACGCCCTCTCCCAGGGCCAGGGGAATGGAGAAACTAAAGGTGCTGCCCTTGCCCAGTTCGCTGTCCAGCTGGATACTGCTGCCCATCATATGCACCAGGCGGCTGCTGATAGACAGACCAAGGCCGGTACCCTGTTGTTTGGCGGGGTTGGTACCGGAAGCCTGTTCAAAGGAGCGGAATACCCGGTCCCGATCCTCCTCGGCAATGCCGACTCCCGTATCCCGCACTGCAAAATAGACCAGGGCATTCTCTCCGCCGGCATCCACCTCGTGAACAATCAGCGTAATTGTTCCCCCCTCCGGGGTAAACTTTGCCGCGTTACCCAGCAAGTTTATCAGCACTTGGCTGATCCTCATTCGGTCGGCCAGGAACCAGTTGTGCGTCAGACTGATATCGGTCTCCACCTGAATGCACTTATTAGCGGTCTGCGGGGTAATCAGCTCCAGAATGGTGTCCAGCATTTCGCCCATATGGAAGTTGACAGACTCCAGCTTCATCTTGCCGCTTTCGATCTTGGACATATCCAGGATGTCGTTAATCAGCCCCAGCAGATAGCCCGATGAGGACTGTATCTTTTGCAGACAGTCGATGATACGCTCCTGCCCCTGTCCCTTTTGCAGGGCAATGGCAGTCATGCCGATAATACCGTTCATCGGAGTGCGTATCTCATGGCTCATGCGGGAGAGGAACTCCGACTTGGCCCGGCTGGCAATGTCATGCTGCTGCTGGTTCACCTGTCCCTGAATCACACTGCCCAGCTCTGCCAGATTCTGATACTCCTCCGGATCGTCCAGCAGGTCGGGAGAAAGCCCCAGAATACAGACGCTGCCCATATAATTTCCGCTGTCATACATCGGCAGCACAACGCCCTGATCCTCCGGCCGGACACACAGGAAACACTGAATAATTCGCTGTCCGCTGTCCCCGGCAGAGAAGTACCGCACCTCCTCCTGGCCCAGCCATGCGTAAAAGTCGGACTTGTCCTCCTCCTCATATTTGCGTACACAGTCCACGGTATTCTGACCGTCCCTGCGCCACTGGTAATTCAGGTAGCTGGAATTAAAATCGGCCTGCAACAGCGACACCAGCACGCCGTCGGCCTCGTAGAGCCGGCCGATCTTGCGAACCATCAGCTCCATTTGGGCCGGAAAGTCCGCGCCCTTTCCAAACAGGTTCAGCGCCACAGACACCAGCCCGATATCCCGGCCATAACCCAGGGAGTCGATCTCCTGGCCCTGCAGGGCCGGCAGAGTGGATGCTTCGACCTTCTCCCGGTAAAAACGGTAGCGCTGCGACTCCTCGCCGTCGGGTGTGCAGGCCAGCCTGGCCACGCGGATCAGCCCATCGGTACTCCGGGACTGGTCGCCCTGAGCCATCCCAATCCACAGCTCAACATGGAAGGTCTCCTCGGGAAATCGTTTTTCACAGTCGTTCAGCAGACCTTGGGCGAATTCCTCCGCCTGCTGTTCACTTATCCCCTCCAGCCACAGGACAAACTGGTCCCGGTTTAACCGCAGGGCCGCCGTCTCTTCCGTCAGGGCCTGACACGCCCCCTGGAGCAAGCCGCCCAGCTCCTCCAGAATCATATCACCGAAAACAACGCCGTTTTTCTCGTTGACCTCCTTCAGCCGGCTTAGAAACAGGCAGAGCATTACGCCGTCTGGCCGGACGCCGCGCATCTCCTTAATCCGTTTAATCCCCGCGCGGAAGCCATACAGCCCGGTCACCCCGTCGGTGTTGTTTTTCCGCAGCTGCTCCGCCTCCCGCTCCTTCTGCTCCTGGATATTATGGATGCTGCCCACCAGCTTCCATCGCCTGCCGTCGGTATCATAGACCGCCTTGCCGGACAGCGCCACCCAGGCAAACTCCGTCTCCCCCGGCCAGCGCAGGCGAAACTCAGCGGACAGGTTGTCTGTCTTCTGCATCAGGGTTTCCATTGTCCTGGCCCGGTCTGCCTCATAGATGTACTCGGTGTTGACAAAACCGCTCTCATTTTGTTTAAAGTGCCACTGTCCGCTCATAGCGGGGTGATTGACCATGTCCAGCGTCTTGGACAGAAGGTCATAGGAGAAAAACACATCCTCAGAGGATTCCAGCGCCATACGGTAGCGCTCCTTCTCCTCCAGCAGGATATTCTCCGCCGCCCTCTGCTGCTCGGTCAGCTCGGTCACCACATCATAGAGGGCGTCGATTTCTAAAATATTTGCGGGCTTAAACTGCCGCAGTCCCGCGCTTCCTTGACTGATGCACAGCATCAGCCGCTGAACCGGCTTGGTCAGGTGCCGCACCACCAAATAAATGCCAATCACACCAAAGCCCAGTCCGATCAAAACGGCAAAGAGCACCCACACATACAGCTGCCGGCTCATGCCGAACAGGTCCTCCTCGGTATTCAGGCCCAGCAGCACCCACTCGGTATCGTCATAGGGGACATTGTTGCTATACAGCCGCAGGGGGGATGCTACAGCATAGACCCCCTGTCCGTTCATTCGGACCTCCTGCACCCGGGACAGGCCGCTGTAAGCGGTATCCTCCAGTTGGAACTCCTCTCCCCCGGAACCGACCAGGCTGTAAAGAATTCCCTTGCCCACCAGCGGAGCATACCCGCTGTCCCGCCGGACGGCCAGCATGTATCCCGACTTCTGCGACTCGTTCAGCTCCGCAACCGGGAAGTAACTGTACAGGTCCTTGCAGGAAATTTCCACGCCCAGAACACCGTACACCTGTCCCTCATACCGCAGGGGAATGGAATAGGTAATCATCTCATAGGAATCCGCCCCGTTCTTTTCCAAAAAGAAGGGTGGAGACCAGCAGCCCAGATCTTCTGTATCCGCGTCCGGGTAGTCCGTCCCCGCTTTCCAGGGCGCACAAAAATAACGGTCAGCGCTGTTTTTGCTGTCCAGGGAAAAACGGGTGGTCCAATTGGTATCCAACGGAATATTCCAGGTCCGAGATAGCTGCTTGCTGCCCCGTTCCAGCAGCAGGTCAGTATAGTTGGCGGGGTTGCTGTGGGGGTCGGAGTCCCGAATAAAAAAGCCGTCCAGTTCCCCGGCCTGCCATCCCTTCGGCCCGGAGAGGATCAGAAAGATTCCCGTGGTGGAATTTCTGCTGAGCAGGTCCAGACATTGGGGAAACATCAGCTCCAGCAGTGTCTCTCTCTGCTCCCCGGCGCGCAGAAGCTCCTCCAGCGACAGCTCCTCCCCCTCCAGACAGTCGGCCAGCAGCTCGGTAAAAACAGACTCCTGGTCTCGGATGGAGGACCACCGCTGGTTCATATCATTTTCCAAAATCACCCTGCGGTTTTCCACCAGACGGCTCATCATACCGCTGGAATACTCCTCCAGCGTCTGGGCAGTCCGGCGGATTACCAGAGTGCCCATGGTCACCATACTCTGAACCATCATAATGGCGATCAGCGGAATTAGAAAAATCTGGAATATCGTCGGTTTTTTCCTGCAAATCCCTTTCATAAAACTATCCCTGTCCATCAGCCGCCGCGTTCAGCGCATCGCAGAACACATTGTACCACTCCTCAAAGGCCTCCCGGGTCACATAGGGCGCTGCGGCCTCCTCCGGCCCGACGCCCCCGGCCACAGCCTCAGCCACTGCCGCCCGATCCGCCGCCGCCCGGTCGGACAAATTGTATTCCAGCACCTTTCTGGCCGCGGAGCCGTTCTTAAAGCTCTTGTTTGTATACAGGGTCATCTCGTCCATCTGGGAAAAAATAGCGCTCAGGCAGTCATAGGTCTTGGGCGCCACAGACAGCCCCTTCTCGGCAATCATCTTGTCCAGCTTCTCCACGCTGCCAGCCTCCTTGCGTACCGGCAGATAACCGGACGCACTGCCGAATTGCAGATTGTTTTCCGCCTGGGTAAACCACTTCAAAAATTCCACAGCGGCATACTCCCGGCGCTCGTCCGATTTGCTGACCACCATACCGGCGCCCTGCTGAACCGCATAGCTTTGTCCCCCCTCAAACATGGGGGCGGCCATCACAACATACTCAATGGCATAACTGCCGCTGTCCCGCTCCACCTGATCCGGGAAATACATAGCGGAGGAGGTAGAGCCGGTATAAGCCAGGATATCTCCGGTCTTTACATCGTCTGACCGGAATTTTCCGTAGGCCCCGAAATAGCCCTTTACAGTGGGGACATAATAATTCTCCCACAAGCGGTAGAGCTCCTCCTTGGGCGTGTTCAGGGTCAGTTCCCCGTTCTCCACCTGAAACAGCTCTGTACCCAGCTGCTGCATGCCAATGATAAAATAATTGGCCATGGCGTCCCGGCCATAGAAAGCCCGCCCGTCTCCCGGCACATCGGGGGTAAGGGCATCGGTCCACTCGTAGTAGGCTTTGGCGGTGGCCGCTACCCCCTCGATGGTTTTCAGGTCCTCCAAGGCCGCCCCTGTGGCTGCGGCAAAGGGCTCCCAGTCCGTCTTGTTGACCAGCATGATCTCAGTGGACTTGGCCGTGGGGAAGATGCGCAGAGTACCGTCGGAAGCAATACGGCCCTCCTCAATATAGGAGTCCACATACAGGTCCAGCTCCTCCTTGCTCAGGTAGGCGGACAGATCGGCCAGCGCCCCCTCCTGCTCTACCTCATAGGCGGTGTCAGCATAGGAGGAAAAAATATCCGGCATCGTCTCCGCACCCACCTTGCCGCTAATGGCATCCCGCACCGCTGACTCCAGGTCAGACACGGAACCCTGGGAGTAGCTCTGTATATAGATGCCCTTCTCCCGACCCACCGTATCGTTAAACTCTTCTACCAGCGCGTCAAAGGCGGTCTGCTGGGAACCGTTGTAGTAGTGCCAAACCGTCAAAGACACCGGTTCTTTGGGGTTCAGAGGATCTTTGCTTCCACAGCCCGCCGTAAGTACCAGGGCCACCGCCATTCCCAGCAGACACCCCCTCTTCCATCCTCCTGTAAGCTTCATAGAAACCTGTTCTCCTTCCATTTTGTTTCGGTAACATTTGTCATTTTAGCATAACCATTCCATATTTTCAAGCTATTCTACCGTTTCTTTGCCAAAAGAGCTTCTTCACTGTGAACGGTACTGAACCGGCTGAATATTCCCGTTCCGCGCAGCCCTTCTAAAATAAAGTCCAGCCATGGCATTACCATGCAAATAATTATCCTTGCTTATTCACGGTAAATGGAATATATTATATTGAGACACACAAGGAACGCCGAACCACGGCAGAAAAACGAAAAAGCGGAGGCACCATATATGAACAAACGATATAAAATACTTCTGGGTATATTTGCACTGTCGGCCCTCCTCCTCAGCGGCTGCGGCAAGGACAGCAAACCGGCCGGGAGCACGTCCGGCTCGGAAACGGCAAGCGGATCCATTTCTGAGACGGAGCCATCCGCCGAACCGATTGTCTTTGAGGGAACCGACCTGGAGGGGAACACCGTAACCTCCGACATCTTTTCCCAGTCCAGTCTCACTATGGTCAACGTGTGGGCAACCTATTGCAACCCCTGCCTGAGCGAGATGCCGTCCCTCGGTGAGCTGGCGGCGGACTATGACGCAGAGCAGTTCCAAATCATCGGCATTGTCAGCGACGTGTTGGAGGGCGAGGACCAGTCCTCTGTGGAGAGCCTGGTGGCCCAGACAAGCGCAAACTACACGCATCTGCTCCTCAATGAATCCATCTATTACGGGCTCCTGACCGACGTGAGCGCCGTACCTACCACCTTCTTCCTAGACGAGAACGGAATCGTTTTGGATACCGTTGTCGGTGCAATGGAAAAATCGGCATGGGAGGCAAAGATCAATGGACTTCTGGAAGGGCTGTAGACAGTATGTCTGGACGGCGGGCGCTGTGCTTGGAGCGCTTTTTCTCGGGATTGGCGCCGTCCAGGGACAATTTGACGTAATCTGGAAAAAGGCAATTATGATTTGTCTGGAGTGTATTGGGATTGGATAGACGATGAAAAGACTTCGATTGACGGTACAGCTGCTGTTTACCATTGTAACCAATGGATACCTGTACGGTTTTCTCAACGGCAAAATTTACCGCGGCAGCCTGAAATACGCCTGTGTCCCGGGGCTGAACTGCTATTCCTGTCCCGGGGCGGTCGCTTCCTGCCCCATCGGAGCCTTGCAGGCACTGCTGAATCAGAGGGGCTTTCAGGTCCCCTTTGCCGCGCTGGGCTTTTTCTTCCTGTTCGGCAGCCTGCTGGGACGCTTTGTCTGCGGCTGGCTGTGCCCCTTTGGCCTGGTGCAGGACCTTTTACACAAAATCCCTGTCTTTCAAAAGAAAAAGCGACTGCCCTGTCACCACGTCCTGAAATACGGCAAGTATGTGGTGTTGGTCCTGCTGGTGTGTGTCGGTTCCATGTTTTTGTGGGGCGGATTTGCCAAGGTTCCGGCATTCTGCAAATACCTGTGCCCCTCCGGGACTCTTCTGGGCGCGCTCCCGCTCCTCAGTGCAAATGCGGCCCTGCGCAGTCAGGCCGGCGGGCTGTTTCTTTGGAAGCTTGGAATTTTGCTGGCAATTGTCCTGCTCTCCGTAAAGGTTTATCGGCCCTTCTGCCAGTACCTGTGCCCCCTTGGGGCCGTCTACGGCTGGTTCAATCGGTTCAGCCTGGTGCAGATACACTGGGAACAGGAGCGGTGTGTCTCCTGTATGGCCTGCGAAAAAGCCTGCCCGGTGGCCCTCTCCCTGCGTGAGATTTCCCGCTCCCCGGAGTGCATCCGCTGCGGAAAATGTGTGGATGCCTGCCCGGAAAAATGCCTGCACTTCTCCAGCAAAGGCCGAAACTGATTTTATCGGGCATAATTTTACAGCACAGCAGCCATCCTAACCTTCATGAGGTGATAGGATGGACTCTATATGGCTTCAAACGGCGCCGCCGCCCACATTCGACTCCCTCCGGTCAGACCTGAAAACCGATGTGCTCATCATCGGCGGCGGAATGGCCGGACTTTTGTGCGCCCACAGTCTGGCCCAGGCGGGTGTGGACTATGTTCTGGTAGAAGCGGACCGCATTGGCTGCGGCATTACCAAAAATACTACGGCGAAAATCACCCTCCAGCACGGGCTGATTTACGACAAGCTGATTCGGAAATTTGGCGTGGACCGGGCCCGGCTCTACCTGGAAGCCAACCAGACCGCGCTGGAGACATACCGCACCCTGTGCCGGGATATTGACTGCGGCTTTGAGGAGAAGGACGCCTTTGTCTACTCCACAGACAGCCGAAAGAAGATTGACCGGGAGCTGAAAGCCCTGGACCGGCTGAGCTTTGGTGCGGAGCTTGCCAACCGTCTCCCCCTTCCCTTTCCTGTGGCAGGCGCGGTAAAATTCAGACGGCAGGCCCAGTTCCACCCCCTGAAATTTATCGGCGCCATCACCGGGGGGCTGCGGATTTTTGAACACACCAAAGTCCTGGAGCTGGCTCCCGGCCGGGCAGTCACCAACGGCGGAACTATCTCGGCGGACAAAATCATCGTCGCCACCCACTTCCCGCTGCTCAACAAGCACGGAAGCTACTTTTTAAAACTGTATCAGCACCGCTCCTATGTGCTGGCCCTGGAAAATGCCCCTGACATCCACGGGATGTATCTGGATGAGGACGAAAGGGGGCTGTCCTTTCGGAATTACGGCGGTCTGCTGCTTTTGGGCGGCGGCAGCCACCGGACAGGCAAACAGGGCGGCGGCTGGCAGGAACTTGAGCGCTTCGCCAGCCGCCATTATCCCAAAGCCCGGGAAACCGCCCGCTGGGCTGCCCAGGACTGCATGACATTGGATGGAATACCCTATATCGGACCCTACTCCGGGCGCGTCTCCGGGCTCTATGTGGCGACAGGCTTCAACAAATGGGGCATGACCTCCTCTATGGTCGCGGCGGCGGTTTTGACCGTACCTGTGAACAGACGATGGCTCGATATTTCGGGAAAAAACCGC
>OFFQ01001787.1_pt1 | contig 11919 bp, 15 predicted proteins | sample 1521411 | NCBI WGS metagenome assembly OFFQ01 (sample SAMEA3504110, study PRJEB24116) | mouse gut metagenome | biome: mouse gut; feature: mouse-associated habitat; material: faeces | place: Denmark | collected 2011 | reverse complement strand
GGATATGATTCGTCATAGGGACGGCTGCATACCTCAAGTACATCTTCCATAGCAGCCACAAAGGCAGCGTTATGCTCCGGAGAAATGCACCAGCACTTCTTCAGATTCGGCTTAAGTTCGTTTTTTTCAGTACGGTCGATATTGTGACATGCGATATGGAATCGATATATCCCAGTTCAACTGTCCTGTCTGCAAGCAGCCGAAGCGACCATTTGGAATATCCTTCCGGCGGCTCGCCGCAGGCAAGCGCAACAATGTGTGCTTCGATTTCTCCAGTTACTTTTGCAGGAACCGGAGGAGTTTCACGCTTCTTCCGGTTGATTGTGGCCTCCAGCCCCTTCTCGCAATACGAAGCCCTCACATTCCGTATAGTGGTTGGTGTAGTGTGATACCTTTTCGAGATTTCAGATACTGTCATGTACTTTTCGTTTTCTCTGTCTGAAGCAAGAAGAATATTCGCACGCAAAATTGTTCGGGCAGGGCTTTTCCCTTTTGTTACAATGTCTATGAGTTCTGCCTTATCCTGAGCGCTAAGCTCGATTATATATTTCATCGACGCCATATAATAACCCCCTTATTCCGCTTGGGGTTATTATGACATGTTGGGCAGCATTATACAATCTTTTGTTTTAACGAACCACTAATTATGGGTTTCGGTTGAGGACTGCGTGCAGAGTTGTCGGTAAACCCCATATCAAAAGGAGTCGCCTGTGAGGCGGCTCCTTTGTGTTTTTGCATGATCTATCGTTTTTGATAAATTCCATTCTCTGTGCAGCGTACCCCCACACTTGAGTAGACCCTGCGCAACGTATCAATAGAGTAGAGACATTGGAATCTATAATCACACTTGGATATATTCCAGGTGACTTCAATATCCGTCTCCGGGATCAGCCGGAAGCTTTTCCTCTTAGCAAAATACCTGCTGCTTATGGCATATAGTACAAAGTCAGCGCCCGTGCTGCGAAGCTCAAGAAGGGTCTCCATTGCCAACAGTCCGAAGGGCGTGGTATAGTCGGTAATGAAGGTAGTAATACCTTGCTCTCTGGCCCAAAGGTAGCTTGACTTGATATATGTACGATAGCGTCTCGCTGTCAGAAAATTGCAGCGGCGACGGTGATGGGCACTGGTAAATAAAATGGTAGTCTGAGGGTCCAAAACTGGCTCGGAATTTATATGATCCTCATATTCTTTTACTGCCATTTTGGAAAATTCCTTGAGTTCTTCGGAACAATCAGCATCTTCAAATTCAGATGCTTCTATGTCTATATTTTCCTGACAATGGGGCAAGTGCTCCATCAAAAATATGCTCAGTTTGGAACAGGACTTGTGAAACCAAAACCTTAAACGCGCGATTTGATTCATCATTGATTACACCTAAAACCTTTCTTTACAATTTGCTTTTTTTCAAAAGGGCTGCTATGTCTGAGAGATCAGATATGGCAGCTCTTTTGCTGTCACAGAATCAGCTGCACAATATTGGGGTCAAAGTACCTGCAATGAACGGCCACAATCCGATTGCCAGGCATATTTGAATTTTTGAAACAAGGGTTGAACTCACCTGACGCCATACAAGCAGAACGGTTCCCCAGCACGCCTCTATTATACATGCTATAGATAATAAAATCCATCCATGGCCGTTTTATTTTTTACGCTATAGCGGGTAGAATATTATGCCATAGGAGGCGGATGTAATGGACGAGTTTTTATGCGAAATGGGAAAACGCATCTCAACGCGCAGGAAGGGGCTCGGAATGACGCAGGAGGACTTGGCGGAAAAAGCAGGGCTGACAAGTCAAACAATTTCCACCGCTGAAACAGGCACCAAGGCTTTGCGGCCCCAGAATATTGTGAAACTGTGCAAGGCCTTGGAAACCAGTGCAGACTACCTGCTATTTGGGGAAATCTCCAGCGTGGACTTGGGACTCTTGTCAGGAGAAATTTCCGCCCTGTCTCCGGAACACTATCGGTATTGGGAAAACATCACGAAAAGCTACCTTGCCGCAATCAAAGTAGAGAAAAGTCTGATGGAAGATGACAGTTTCCATCAATAGCGACTATTGCAGAAGCACAGTGGCCACCCCAATATGGGCGGCCACTATGTTGTCACTTGGAAAAATATGATGAATGTACAGATTCACCCTACCAAAATGCGTATTTCTATGATATACTGGCATTGTAAAGTTCTCGCATGGGGCGGGAGGGATTTCAAATGGGCGATCCGCTTGGTATCGGTGCAAATTTACTGACCATTATCTCAGCCTTCAAAGACCCGAAAGAGCTGGTTGCCAAGCTAAGGAGTCTGAGCAGGCGGCAAAAGGTGCTGGCAGCGGTTCTACTGGTCTTAATTGTTGTGCCCGTCACTCTTGCGTGGATTCTCTTAACCGGAGTATTTACTCCCACTATAACACAGGTGATGCTCAGTGATTACGCTCTCAACATGAGTACTGGCGATGTGGGCACCCTGGCCGCAACGGTCCTGTACTCTGACAATACGGAAGGCAGTGATGTCCTCTGGGTGTCCAGCAACAAGGACGTTGTCCAGGTTGATGAAAATGGCCAGCTCTCCGCCATGTCGGCAGGCAGTGCCACAGTCACCGCGCAGGCAGCAAACCGGAAGTCTTCAGAGAGCGCGGAGTGCATCGTCACGGTTACTGATCCTCTGCAGGGATATTCTATCTCAGTCCAGCGCACAGCGTTGGAGAACTACGTCTACATCCATGTCCAGCCGAAAGATGATGATGTCTCGCAGATTACCCTCTATGCACTGGCTCCGTCCGGTGAAGTACATACCCCGAAAATGGGGGGAGCTAACCTTTACCATTTCTATACGGAGACAGGCACTTGGACCGTCTATGCCGCATTGAAAAGCCAGCGTGGCACGTATGAGGCCAATAAGCCCGAGGACTTCGTGACGATAGAAGTGAATGATGTTTCCCCCAACGAGGTGGATGCGCTGCTTGTGGGGCTGCCGGTTATTCAGTAGTCCATTTACCGTATCCAACCAAGTCGGTCATATGGGGATAGGGCGTGATACGTGATATATGACAAGATAGAGCGCAACACTGTGGGGTGATTTTGTGGACAAGTCTCATTGCTCGAACAGAGTTTAATGAGACTGCTTATAAGCAGTCTCCCGCAGCGATACTCGCTGCGGGAGCTTATGGGAATATGACCACCGATAATGCTAATCCGTTTCTCAGCACCAGTAAAATTTGGAGACTCCGCGAAAACAGTATCTTTCAGGCCAGGAGAGCTAAAACGGCAGCCGTTTCCAGCGCAGTGACCTACAGATAGAAAGTGGGGTGATTGATGCAATGATTATTTATTTGCAGACAATAGAGGATCCTGGTGACAGAGCGAAATTTGCAGAGCTTTATGAACGCTATCGGGCATATATGCTCAAAATCGCGGATGAAATCCTGAAGAACCCATTTGACGCGGAGGATGCGTTACATAATGCTTTTATGAAAATTTCCGAACATTTGGATAAGGTAGCAGACCCATCAAGCAGTACAGCAAGAGGCTTTGTTGCGATCATTGTGGAGCGGAAAGCGATTGACATATACCGGCAGCGCAGTCGCTTTGTGAGTCTGGAGACCATAGAGAATGAGATCGGAATCTCAATTCCACCGCCTGAAGAAGATGATCTGGCACGATGCCTTTCAAAACTCCCGCCGAGGTATCGGCATGTGATTATGTTGAAATACTATCATGGGTACACTATAAACGAAATAGCCGATATGTTTGGCATGAAGGTCCCTGCAGTTAGAAAGCTGGATCAGCGAGCAAAAGCCAAGCTGGAGGAAATATACCGAGAGGAGGGCGTTTATGATCTCTGATGAACGGCTGCGTGAAGCTGCACGGAAGGTTGAAGAGAGTATGCTCGCCAGCCTTCCGGAGCCGGAGGAGTGTGAAGCTACATTCTCTCCGGAGTTTGAGCGCAAGATGGAAAAACTGCTCCACCGCGCTGGCCATCCGATTAGGAAGCGGATTATGAAGGCCGTGGCTTGTTTTCTACTGGCGGTTTTAGTTGGAGGAGGCAGTGTGCTGACATTCAGCGTGGAGGCGCGAGCGGCGTTTATTGGTTGGATGCGTGAGACTTATGAATCGTGGTTTGTCTATCGGTATATTGGCGAAAATCAAGCTAACCCAGAGAACGTATCGTATTGCTTAACATGGCTCCCTAATGGCTATTACGAGTCATCAAGATTTGACACTGATACTCAAACTAATATTATCTATGAAAATGATGATAATAACTTGATCACATTCTATTATGCGTATAATGCAGATGTTACTAGCTTACATCTTGAACAGGAAAGTGTGAATATTAAATCTGTGTTGATTGGCAATACTCATGCAGATTTGTATATGGATAAGACAGCGGAGAATGCGAACTCCATAGTGTGGATCGATGAAAAAAGCGAAACGTTATTCTGGATTGCGGCTAGCTGTAGTGAGGAAGAACTTATTCAAATGGCAGCAGGTGTTGTTGCAGAGCAATAATCTAAAAATTTTTTGTTTTTACTGTCCTAAAACAAGCAATTCAAACGTTATATAATTGAAGGAGGTGATGAGCTATAAAAAGTCGTACATTTGTTGGCATAATGATTGTGATGCTGATGCTGACACTCCCAGTTCAAGCTGCATATCGTCAAATTGGTGTTTCGCCGAGTCTATCATTTCACGACACCACGGCAACATGTTCTGTTTTTATAAGGGCGAATAAAGCCAATGATGATATTTCTGCGGATATATCGCTTTGGCAGGGAAACAGCTGCATTGAATCATGGGAAGCCAGCGGTAGCGGTACACTCAACTTTGAATCAACTGCCACTGTTAGCAAAGGGAAAAGCTATACTCTAAAAATTGACTTTTCTATTAACGGCAAGATTCAACCGTCAGTATCACATAGCAACACATGTAGTTAAACGCATTTCAAAATGTTGTACCATGGGAAACCGAGACTGTTATGCCAGTCTCGGTTTCTCATATTTACATTAAATCATTTTACCATTTTCAAATTATTTATAAAATGGTGTCCAAATTCTCAACTCTCAAACGTTATATATAGTGAACAGGAATTTGAAGAATCAATCTACAAAGGAATCAAAAGAAGTTGTTTAAGCGCTCCGCCCTATCATAGGTGGGTAGAATTTTGGCAGCATCTTCATCTTAACCTGAAGCACACACTTCAGCGAGAGTGGACATCAGGAATTATCTGCGCCAGCCCTTAACTGGCCGCGATACGCCTGTTGATTTTGATAAAGTCCTGATCTGAACTACGTTATTGGAAACGAGAAAGCAGTCTTAGGGGACAGGTTTCTCACCGGAATTGAGGTGTGTGTATGCAAATTGATATGTCAAAAAATTCTTTTCACCCGCCTGGACGCACGAAAGGGTTGCTCAGAACCCACCGCGCACAAAGCGCAGCCCTGCAAAAGGCCATAGAACCCAATACCAAGCTGCTGCCGATGATAGATATCTTCAATCTTAAAGGATTCCAGTGCAGCTATTCTGTCACCGATGCTGCGGCGAGTCTTTGGCAAAGAGAGAACACCAGGGTCCGAAGGGATGATGCTCCATCGGTGGCACGCTTGCAAGCACGACTGCGCAGCGGAAATTTTAGGATGACCCCTACTCAAAAGGAAATCAAAGACTATCTGATCCGCCTTCGCCGGGATGGCCTGGATGGCCAGATTGATTGGCCAGGCCTTATCGCAGAGCTTAGGAGCTTTCAGAATATCCCGCCAGAAGAGTTGATTTCGAGTCTGGATTATGTGGCCTCACGCTATGTTTCAGTTCAGGATAAACTGAAGCGCAATTTTACAGGGTGTGAGTTTAGAGAGCTGGAGTCCAAGTTGGAAGATATCTGGGCCGCAGGTGTGACGGGCCTAGTTGATGGATACGTCAACTTTCTAAAGAGCAACCTGGGTCTTTCAGATTTGGACGCCAACGCGGCACGAATCAGCCTGGATGTACTTATGGAGCAGAGGATTTGCGTATATCGCGCGATGGTGAAGCAAATAAATATCACCACTGCTTCCCAGGGCGGCTTGGACGGCTGTTGGCTCTGCAATCATGACGCATATATGGCCACCCGGCTTCGAGAAGCTGCGGCGCCTGCCAAAGCGAGTTCTATTCCCGCCAGGGGGATATACTCTGCTCAGGATCTGATGGCGGCTGGCTGGGTCGCCCAGATATACCAATTTGAAATCGAGAGCGCCGCTGCCGGCAGACAAAATGAAGCTCAGCTGGCCTTAAACTTCGCCTTTGCGGACATGAAAGAAGAAACCCTGATTCAAAAGAATCTTATAAGCGAGAGGATGGCCGAACTTTTACGCAAATCACGCCCTCAAGGCCATGCTATGGCCTTAGATGCTGTTGCCAGGTATCTGGACTCCCGGGAGGCTTCAGGCTCGCCTGACGAGCCTGAGAGCCCGTATGCAGCTGTTGAGCGTACTGTCTTTCGAGACATCTATGAAGCAGTCTTAAATGCCTACCATCGAAATGGCGGCGACGGCGCGGAAGCGATTCGCGCAGGTGTAACCCATGGAAAAGCTGCTACCGCGAAGGCATATGCAAAGGACCCGGATGCAACTCGCTGGGGTAAATCTATGGATCAGTATTGGGAAACTTTTTATACTGTACCAAACCTTGAGAACCAGACGGCATCCGAACAACAGATAGAGCAGATGCTTGCCATGATAGGCCGGTCTTCCCGCCGCAGCAATTCTACATATCAAAATTACAGAAACGATTGGCAGAAATTTTTATCTATTATTCAAGGAACCGGATACAATCTCAAAGCACAAAACAAAACTTTTTACGCCAATTATTAAGTATATTTTGACACTTAGCCACAACGCTTCAAATTTATTTTGACTTTTCGAGTAGGTGCCATATACCAATAACATATACACATCAAAAAATTTTTCCATTTGAGTGTCCAAATTTGGCAGCCTTCTACGTTATATATTATGTAGGAGACAATAGGAAAATAGGATCCCACACCCCGGGGGCACGAAAGGAGTAGTCCAATGCAGTAAATACATAATCCGCTGGATAGCGCGTGCATCACAAAGTACAAAACCTATCTTTATTTTACAAAGGAGAAATTTCGACTATGAAAGCAAAACGTTTGGCCAGCTTGGCTCTGGCACTGGCTCTGACCAGTTCCCTTCTCTGTGTCCCTGCTAACGCAGCGTCATTTGCGTTACGGACAGCTCCCGGTATGATGGGAAGCGAACGGGTCTACACCACGACCGTCCGCTCGTTCGGTACCGGCAGAAATGAAATTGATGTCGCCGTAAGCAGTTATTACGGGGACGGGCGCGGCAACGTACACGGAACTTGTAAAAGCCACAGGACATCGCGTGATGTTATATTTGATGACGTTGGACGCGATTATATCAAGGTGACAGAGGACGTTGTTGTCGGCACACCGATGACGGTAGTGATGTCCCTGCAGAACGTGGTCCCGGCAGAGACGCTTCGTGCATCTGGTACCGTTGGGTAACAGCAGCATCTAATATCAGCCGCACAATTCTTTGCTGCTTGACAGTATGAATTGTGCGGTTGCATTTCTTATGTACTGCACTATCTAAAATCTGATGACCAAGGAGTTAATGGCCATGAAAAAGCGAATGTTTTCTTTGCTGATAGCAACTATACTGATTTTACCTGCTTGTGGAGTATTTAACCCGCAATCTAACGATGAATATTCCGAATTGACACCGATTGCTGTGGTAGTAGAAGAAGCAGATAATTTTATCCCGAAAGAATATGAAAACTTAACCTTTCGCCAAGATAAAATTTCTATTTCTGTACCAGAAGATCTTGCCTGCTGTACCCTTCGAGAGGTTGGTTGTTTTGACTTGGATTATGGTGATAAGCTGATGCGTTGGTGGATACCTAGTGAGGTTTGGGATGATCAGTATGTATCTGCCTGGGACGACACTTACGCTTATGCATTCTCCTCTATCTTTGACCGTACCGAAGAGGATGGAAACGGTTGGTATGCAGCAGTTTGGTGCACGGGAACTGTCACCTATGCGCGTGAAAAGGGGTGGGAGCACTTCTTTCACACTCCAGAGGGACTTGATCGAAGTTATAACGTTAATGTAGATAATTTGAATGAGAGCATATCTTTGGATGGAGAAGATGTCACTCTGAGTTCTGTTTTGGATTTAGCAAATTCTTTCGCATCAGACTGGTTGGCACAAACAGATTTGCAAATTACTTTGCGCCCTAAGTATCTATATGTTTGTAGTGATCAGAACATGGAAAAGTTTGTACAAGTAATTTATCAAACCTGTTGGAATGGTGTGCCAATCTCTACAGTTACAAGGCAATATCCAGACTCTAAAATGTTTACTCTACCAGTTCCCTCTGAGCAAAACGGCTATACTGGTGACGTAGAAATGCTCTCTGTACTGGCAACTACGACTTCTGGGAACGATCTTGACTTTTTTGGCGGTGGTAATGGAGCGGTGGAATTATATGATGCTGGGACTGTTTATGAAAACATGGTTTCATTATCCACTGCCTGCGATATCCTTAGTGAATCAATCACTGGATATGGTACCCAAGAAATCAGGGATGTAGCACTAGAGTATCGGTTCAATATTGTTGGCTCTGATCAGCCACAAAATACTTATCGCTTTATAGATGAAAAGAGCGGTGAACTATTGCCGGACCGGGGCAAGGTTCAACTTTACCGCACCAGCTATGATTTGTATGAAGCAACTCCTTACTGGGCTTTTTACGGAAATGACAAGCGTTTCTGTGAACTGGTCTTCTATGTTAACTGCTTAACTGGTGAGGTACAGGTTATTGATAACCAACCATGAGGAATGGATTATGAGATTTTTTAACCTCTTAAAAACAGACCTATATCGTGTAGTCTTTCATATAGATTTTGTAATTGCAGTATTACTCTTTGGGGCTTTGTGTTTTACAGCAGAAGGATATGCTGACAATGGTTCCAGCGTTAGCATTTTGGAGCTGGCTCTATTTTATAAACCGGATGATATCTCTAATCGGCTCTTCCTTTCCAACTATGGTCTTTTTTTAGCAGGAATTGGCCCCTATAATTTGATGTTCGCCCCTATTATTGCTGCAATTCCGTCTATCCCCAATTTCTGTCGGGAGCGGCGCAATGGATACATCCGCCTTCTAATTCACAGATGTGGTGTTGCTCAAAGGTGTTTTAGCTTTTATGCCTCTGCTCTGATTTCTGGGGGAAGTGTAGTTATGGCAGGTTACAGTTTATATGGACTGTTCTGCTTATTCTTATTCCCTAGTATGACTGCAGATGCAGTTCTGACAGTACCAATTTGGAGTGGAATCTTATCACAACTGGCAGGAGCCTTTGTTTTTGGGCTGGTGGCCGTACTTTTACCAACATTACTTGCGGGGATCAGCAAAAATACTTATTTCGTGCTTTGCGCTGCGTTCTCCTTGTACTATGTTTATTGTAACTTCCTTGATTCTCTTTCTAATCGCCTATTCTACATTGGAGAGCTAGAGCAGTCCTTCCAAGTTATGATGTTCTATCCGACTTCCGTATTCCAATGCATGGCTGGATACCAGCCATGGCGTTTGATAATATGGATTTGCTTGGTGATTGTATTGTGTGGTCTTTTGCAACTATGTATGATTTGGCGTTTTGACAAGGGGGCGTAAGAATGAGTATTCGAAAAATGCTCCTCCATGCCAGAATGGAGTATTTGCTCTGGTTGACGAACCCTCGAATATCTATTTTTTTAGTAATATTAGTGCTGATACATTCCTTGGTAATTCAACCTCTGCATGAAGCGAGCGAACAAATTGGATATCCATTTCACCTTTTGGAACCTATAGTTGCCTTGTGCAACTCCACGCTCATATTATTGATATTACCCATAGGTTTCTTAATTTTATTGGCAGACTTCCCACGTATGGATCATGGCTTTTTACTCCAACTCTATCGAGTGGGACGACTCAATTGGGTGCTAGGAGAACTGATGTATCTGTGTATAGCAGCAATAACATATTTGCTTGGCGTGATAATTGGAACCATGTTATGTTCCTTGCCCTATGTTCCTATTGTTGGCTCCGATTGGAGTATTGTAGCCACTGATTATACAGCAATACTAAAGGATGATGCGTTAAAGACAGTTGCGATGCTTTTGCCTGGTAACCTCTACCATCAAATGGGACCAATGGACGCTGTAATGGGGAGTTGTTTCTTGTTGTTCCTCTACCTAACACTGATGGGTACAGTCCTTCTAGCAACGAGTCTGCTTCGGATAAAATTTTTAGGGATCGCTACTAATGCCAGCCTTCTGTTAGTAGGTACCGGATTTGTTGTTTTGGATAGTTCGTGGATGTGGGCATTTCCCAGTGCTCACGCCTTAATTTGGGTACATTTCACACCTTATTTCCGGGTTCCTGTCTGCCCTCTATGGACAAGCTGGCTTTATTTCTCGATGGGAGCAATTATAATGATAGTTCTGGCTATTCTGATTGCAAAAGAAAGAAGCTTTGATTCTATTTTGGAGTTTGATTAATATGGCTATAATTTCTGTAGAAAACGTCACTTTAACCATACGAAAGGCTCAAATCCTATGTAATGTTTCTGTTCAGTTTGAAGAGGGCAGGATCCATGGCATAGTTGGAAGAAATGGTAGCGGAAAGACTATGTTAATGAAGTGCATCTGTGGTTTTATTCGCCCGACCTCCGGGCAGATCGTTGTAGATGGAAATCTGGTTGGAAAAGATGTTGATTTTCCCCCAGACCTTGGCCTGCTAATTGAAACACCTGGATTTGTTCCCTATTACAGCGGCCTGAAGAACTTGATACTATTGGCCGCTATAAATAAGCGTGTTTCCAAGAAGCAGTTGAACGATTGTATGGAGCAGCTTGGGCTAGGTGATGCAAAGCACAAACGAGTATCAAAATATTCTATGGGAATGCGTCAGCGATTAGGGATTGCCCAAGCCATCATGGAAAATCCCAAATTGCTCATTTTAGATGAACCACTTAATGGCTTGGATGAACAGGGCGTCGGAGAAATTCGGGAACTTTTATTGGATTTGAAGAGAATAGGTACAACAATTATCCTATCTTCTCATAACGCAGAAGACATTCATCTTCTGTGTGACAGTGTACATAAGATGGCAAATGGTATATTAACGACATAGACTTAATCAACTTTTTGAGGTACGGTAGTACAGGTGTTTCTCAGTGTTTGCAGCTTTAGCTGGCAATTGACGCATACATCCCCCAAAGAATTTAACTACAAGTTGAATGACAAACCGCAAAAACTGTGCTATGATATCATCAACAGGCGAACACAGCCAAAAACCAGGAAAGGAGACCGTACCATGAAGGCCATGATTACTGCCAACTTCTATGAGTGTGAGCTGCAAGCTATCTTCCAGGTCGAGGAATATAGCTATTATGAAGTGCGCCCATATCAGGATAAGCAGCGTCAGGTTGGATTGAGTGTTTAGAGTCTCATTCCATCCTTCTATGAATGACTGTGCCGCTTGTCCTGATTACAGGGCAGGCGGCTCTTATATGTCCAGAAGGACATGAAATTCATAGAGGAGGGGGGGTGAGGATCAATGGTCCCCATTCCAACGGTAAATCTGGCTCTGACTGGCGCCAACATTGTCAGTCTGAGGAAAGCTGCTGGGTTGACGGTACGTGACCTGCAGGCGGCCTTCGGGTTCAATTCGCCGCAGGCGATCTACAAATGGCAGAACGGAGCAGCTTTGCCCACCGTGGATAATCTGATTGGTCTTGCGGCGCTGCTGCATGTACATATAGATGACATTCTGGTTGTAGATCATTCTGTCGCATAGCGTGCAGGGACTTTTCCCTGCATATGGTCCGCTCGTCTAAATGGTTAGGACACAGCCCCTTCAAGG
>OFFQ01001786.1_pt1 | contig 11930 bp, 8 predicted proteins | sample 1521411 | NCBI WGS metagenome assembly OFFQ01 (sample SAMEA3504110, study PRJEB24116) | mouse gut metagenome | biome: mouse gut; feature: mouse-associated habitat; material: faeces | place: Denmark | collected 2011 | reverse complement strand
TGTATCGATCATAACGCAGCGAATGCCCCGCTCCTTCAGGGCCGCCTCCATGTCAAAGGGGGTGGCCAGCTTGGCCGTCCGGTAGCCCTTGTAGTAGACCCACTTCTTCCTGCCGTTTTTCCGGATCACCTTCACACCCAACCCGTAGGACAGCTTGCTGTTCAGCTCCCGGGCGCTGTAATGCAGCTCCACGCAGTCGATCTCCTCAAAGGGGATGGGATAAGGGAGCCCCGTGTTCAGCACCAGACTGCCGTTCTCAAAGAAAAATGCCCCGGCGTTGGACTTGTTTTGATACCGGCTCCGCTTGACCACAAACAGGGCTACCACTCCGACCAGGAGGGCAAGCTGGACAAAAATGATGATGTAATTCAGGGCTCCCATATGATCTCTTCCTCTCTCTTTCAGGAAATTTGCTCCCACAGTATAACACAGATCTGATCGGGATACAAGCTTTTACACCAGCTCCCACTGGAAATTCTCCAGCTTCAAACGGCTGCCCAGTGTGGTCCCCTCGGGCAGCAGAAACATGGTAATAGCGTGCTGACCGCCATCGTCGGCCACCAGATCCGCGTAGTCGCCGTTGATCGCCCGGACAGTATAATAGATGGTGTCCAATAAAACTCCCCCCTTCTGCCCGGATAAAAGTCCGGTTTATAGGACTGTTCCTCTTGTATGATAGGGTTACAATACAAGAAAGGAGCAAGACACTATGGATTATAACATCGTTTGGGTAAGAGGTCATGTAGAGGTTTATGACTGGGCGGGGCGGTTTTGCTTCTCCGCCGACAATGAGCGCGAGGCCCGAGAAGAGCTGGCCCTCACTGCCTGAGCACTGAAAGCGCCCCTGGGGAGAGATCCTTTCAGGGGCGTTTGTCTGCGTGATATAGCCCCCTCTTTTTCACTGCCCATATCGCTGAAATGAAGCTGGGACTGTCAAGCCCCCTATTGTTTCAACCGATATGCCCTCCTGCACCATAGGACATCTGTCTGAACGAAAAACCTGCCGCCATCTCTTCAGGACTCTCCCCATCTGCCACCATTATAGTGGATATGAGAGGCCATATCAAGCCTATTGTAGATGGATTGTCCCAGGGTCAGCCCCGGAGTTTTTTCAGGCGCCAACTATATCCAGCTAAATATCCAGATTTTCAAATTCGGTGTGGCAATAGAAAAGAGACAGTGGTCTCCCACTGCCTCTTTCTCCATCAAAGGCTAGGCGCTGTTTGAAAGGCGCCCAGCCTGGTGGTGCTACTGCACCGCCTCGATCTTCAGCCGCCCCTTTGTCTTTACCCAATAGCCTTTGTCATCTCTCATAAGGACTACTTCTTGTTTACACTCAACCCTAAACTTTTTTGCGTCAGGATGTTGAGGCGGGTCGAACTCGAAACATACATGGAACAGGTCGTTCAGTACACGCTCGTTGGCGTAGTCTTTGGCTGGCACAGCTTTAATCACTCCATTTTGATATTGCGTTGCCAGCAGTTCCCCCTGCTTTCTTTCAACCAGGTACACCCGTTCACGGTAGGTGTTGATGCAATCCTGATCCCGTAGGCCGCACGTAAATTTTCTTTTAATGGAATCGCTCCCGCTTTCCCCTGCAGAATAAGCTGCTGCACGGGAGGCACCCCTTTTTTCCCGCTGCAATTCTCCCTGTGCCTGAACAGGGAATTCACCTTCCAGCGGAACATCAATCTCCGATGTTGTTTCGGCCTGTATCGGCGATGAGACAACCGCGTTCTGACTGTCCTGCCTCTCGTCACTCTTTTCAGGACTGCCTGGTTTCTGCTTTGCGCTCTCTTTCTTCTTACGGCGCCTTTTTAGCACATTCTCCTGATAAAATGCCAACAGAAGAAGCAATATTACCAGCAGGATACCAGAGAACAATATTTCTATTACAAGGAGAAATAGGCACATCAAATTATTCAGCATACATCATGTCTCCTCCAGCCATTCTATGCCACCAATTCCATATAGAACACTTCCATAAACACCCGTACCAGCGAAGCGCGCCCATCACCTGTATATCGGTTCAGCGCATCTCTTATATCGTCTGCAGTGATATTGCGCAAAGGATACTTATCTTTAAAGACTGTTTTATAGGCAGCAATATACTTTAGAAAGAGACTTGCATAATCTTGCTCTTGGCCGGCCTTTTTCGGTTTGAAAACAGCCGTTCTAGCTTCTTCCAGCAGACCTCGGGACACTTCTGATTTTGGATCAGGGCCGGTCTGTACCGCAACATGGGAAAATTTCCCCTTCATTACGCTCTTGCGCCCCAATTCAAAAAATGTCTTCGCTACCGATTCACTTTCAATGGCATAGTTTGTCCAATCCAGAATTTGAGAGCCCTTCCCGCCCACTGATATCACAAAGGTCCCTGGCTGCTCTGTCACCGCCAGGTCCCCTGAATCGACCAGCAAACCAACCTGGCAGCCTAATGCAAAGAACATCAGCGAGACGCTGTGCACAATTTTGCGGCGCAAGTCCATCGCCCATCCCGCTGGTTCCTCACTGTTGCACGCTATCTCATAATTTGTCTGTAAAAAGCAGCCATAAAATTCCAGGATGCGGTCCACTAAAGCATTATGTGCTCCATTGATACTATTTTCCCCCTTTATCGCCTGCACATCCTGTACCATATTTCGAAAAACTGCCTGCTCCTCTGGTAGACAAAACCAATCGAGACAGCTCGCCACCCAGCGGGTAAACATACTGCGACCTGCTACATTGACAGAATCATGCCACTTCATCTCCCGTTTGCTGGAAGTCCCCTGCCACAGAGCAAGGTCTGTACTTCCGCCGCCAATATCTATGACCAAATATCCTTTTTGGGCATTGGCACTCCCAAATTTGTCATACAGGAAGTAGCGGGATGTTGCATCGCTTTCGGTTACATAATTGTCTACATCACATGTAATTGACCTAGCTATACCTTTTAAATAATCCACAATTTCAGTCTGCCAGACTCTATGAATCGTACTTTTCGTTGCCTCCTCCATAATCGCTGGAAGCGCATATTTCCATGTGATCTTTGTTACACAATATTTTCGATACAGGATATTCATGACATGCAGACATAATTGCTTTAAAAAGGCCTCATAGTAGTCTTTGTTGGCCTGAGCGCCCCACTTCAGGTCTGTCATAAGCCAGCCGGCCCCATTCTTGCCATCCAGCCGCTCGTCCGCCTCATCCTGGTAAATTACACCGTCCAAAATGGGTCTCGCATTTAGTTTCAACGCCTTCGTACTTCGATTATAAATAGAAAACACTTTTTGGGCGCAGCAGTCCTCCTCCTTGGTCTGGGAAGCAGAGGTCTGGTGAGGCGCCACAAAATAACTGCGCATGATATTCCGCTCATTCCCGCTGCTGGTGACAATCAGCGGGCCGTCATCTGAAATAAAAATCTCATGCTTGCCTTCGCGATCAGATATCTTTGCAAACACCCTGGTAGAACTCGTCCCAAAATCTACCGCCACCTGGGCGGATATTTGTACATTTGCATCCCTGCTGACAGTTTGGACCGGAAGCGTAATCATCCCGATGGAGGCAGTATTCCCATTCTCAAGCAGGCGTACAGCCAGCGGAACTGCATCAGGAATATACTTTGTTCGGGCGACATACTTAGATCTGTATATCAGTCCTGATGTATCCGCGATTTCAAAGTTTCCAAACTCGTAGTCGTCCTCCACCATAATATAATATTGATTATATATATCACAAATCTTATTGGGCCAGACGGCAATCAAGGGAAGTTCAAGCGCATGATCGTCTTTATAGTAGAACGCCTCACCTTTCCCCGCCCCGGGTTGAGCAGATATCCGATAGTCCTTTACCAGGTCCATACCCACATTATTAGGCAAATGGGCCTCTACACGGATATAGTCCCCCTCCTTCTTCTTGATCATCCTCATTGAGATCCCCTTTGCAAGGCCAAAAGGACCGCAGTACTCTCTCACCTGGGGATGGAGCGGTAAAAAGGCACAGAGATTTCCATCCCCTTGAATCTCGTAGTTCTTTTGATGGCTGCACATTTGAAAGACAGTATGCTCGGGGTCATAAAAACAGCAGAGTTGATCCGAAAACAGCTCCTTAGCCGATATGATATCCTTATTAAACTTCAAGTTGACCGCTACAGAACTCTTGAGCCCACCCAAGGTTGAGACCTCTTTAGGGCAGTTCTCAATGGGGGTCAACGACAGAGACAGCCTGTCTTTTCCTGACAAATTGACCCCTAAATCCGCTGAATAGTCGTCTAAATGCTCTAAGATCACATATCCATTCGAATTTATCTGATTTCGGATCTCATTGGTCATCTGTTCCAGCCAGTAGGATACCACCTTTTTATCCGGTTCCTGAAGAACCTCTTCCGGCGATTTAAATTTGCCGCTCTGGTCAAACCACGTAATTTCCGTCAGCTCAGAAAATACTTTACGCCAATCTGCCACAGGGTAGACCAATGTGGCCGGAGAGTAGAGAAGCAGGTCCTGTTCAATGCCGTCTTTATTCTTCCAAACCAAGACATAGAAATCTGTTCCGTTCCAATTCTGTTCCGCTTCAGTAAAAATAGAAAAGTTTTCAGGAAGGAACTGCAGCGACCTGCTGAATGCATTTCCATCATTAGGAATTGTGACCTTTTTCCAAGACACAGGAAAGTCATAATAGTTCTGAAGCGCCAAGATCGTAATCAGGCCGCGCCATGTATAAACCTCATCCATATGTCTTTTTTCTTTATGGGCCCTTTCCAGTGCAAGACGAAATTGAATAGCCTTTCCATACACATCGGGTATAGAACAATCGTCCCCCTGTACCGCCCCACCAGGAAGATCTTTGATGATATCATCCATATGGGAAACCGGTTTCCATATTTTACTACTAGGCATAAAATATCACCTTTCTACTTTGCGGCTATCCGCTTTTTCTTTTTCTGCCCTGTGATGTCAAAAAGTCTGATCAAGAGTCCCACGCTACCGAGGCCGGCTAGCGTGGGTTCTACCAAGCCCAGGCAGGATAAAATCAGCACAACCTTGTCAAACAGATACTCCATGTTGGAGGCGGTGTCAATCAAACTATTAAACCGCTCCAACATAGGCTTTCCACTCCATTTTTGCAGCTGATGCCCTGTGCTCAGTCCCAGCGGACCTGCAAATTCCGAAACAAGGGCGCTGCACAGTTCAATCCCCCTGTCTAGCTGCCGCTCACCTGACACCAGTTTAGTCTGCACATCATAAATCCAATGCAGAAAATCTGCGGTATACCTCTCCATGTACAACATTTGCTCCCGGTTTTCCGCATTCCCCACGCAATACGCCTCGAACCATTGCCGATTATGTCGCCACATGAACTTGTGTTCTACTGGAACTGACTTTATAAACGGATAGATCTCCCTCTTCAGCACCACCTGTGCTCGAATCATGTCGGCTACTGGATTCAGCTCCTCTTCCAGGTTCCTCCAGCTCACCACCTCTTTACTGACAATATGACTCCACGCCTTCCCCTCGTGTTCTCCCTCCAGAAATGCTTTCACGGCCAAGGCCCCACAAATCTCCACAATGTGAGCCTTATTGTCCTGCTCTTTTCCTCCATCCACATATTTGTCATTGACCAGATCTAACGTTTTCTTCCCCACCAGATAAATCTGTTCAAAGGCGCTGTGTTTTTGATAGTAACTCAGCGCAGCACGTGTATTTTGAGAGAACTCCCTGCTGCGAATGACCAGGCCGTCCCCACCCTTTTTGCCCTCCAATTCAGGCACCTCAAAATATGGTATGACTAGGATACCGCAGCAGTGGAGCCGGTCTCGGTGGTCATTGCACTCTGCATGGATCATCTTCAGAATATTAGGCAGCCCGGAAGCGCCCGTGCCACCAAACACAGATCCGACCAGTACAATCTTAACATCTTCCCCTTGCTGCAGCTCCTGATTCACTTGTTTCAAAAACGTCTGCATATTCTTATCTTGGAAATTTTGGAAAAACACACATCCAATATTAGGATGCGCAAAAAATCCCTTTTCCAGGGGCTGTTTCCGCTCCTCTTTAGAGTAAAACCAACTCATAGCCCGTTTCTGCTCTATATTCCCCCCGACAACATCCTCCAAGTATGTCACGCCGATCGGCACGGGAGAAATAACCTGTTTAAACGGCATATGTACCTTGCAGTAGAATGCCCTGGTCTCTTGAGCCTTCTGCGCATCCTCGCTTTGCAGGCGGTCCCGATGGTACTGGTAGAGCCGATACAGTTCCTGGCAGTCCTCCACCGCTTTGTTTTTGGAATCCGCATCCAATAACAGCACCTGAATCTCTTCCTCCCGCATGACACCAGCCGCACAGATGTGTAAGAAAGACCGGTATATTCTGGCGCCTGTACCGCCAATAAACAACACATAATTTTTCATGTTCTGCCCCCCTACGTCCAAAAACATACCACAGCAGCCAAAAATGCGCCCATCGCAGCACACGGAATCAGCCGTACCCCAAAGGGCCAAACGACCTTTGCCACATTGACTGGTGGCAGACTGTACATCAGCCCCCCAAATAGAGCCGGAAAGATAAATATGTAACCGTCAAGCTGAGGATTTCCGTTTGTATCTACAATGCCACAACTCCTCATAAAAAGGACCGCTACCGCAGCAAAGACAACCAGAATACAAAGCAAAGCACACACAAAACTGTTTTCCTCCACCAAGCGGCGCACGCTGCCGGCACAACAAGTGGTACTAATCCACCACAACGCTGTCACAAGCAGGACAACGGCCAATGCCAGCCAACAGTAGAGTATATAATGCGCCACACTGTCCGCCTCTCCCACCGAGCGATAACGGGCTGATATTGCCGCCCACGACCAAAATCCGCCGGCCAATAAAACAACAACCCAGATACCGGCGCGCAATCCATTTTCCCACATCAAAGCCTGTAAATCATTTTCCTTCATCATGAATCACCTCTCTAAGCAACATATAAGTAAATTGTGCCATGTAAAAGACAAAATTCTTTCTGCCCGGTATGCTCTTGAATCGCACCAATATAGTCGCCCAGGCGCTGGGTTTTGCTGCAGTCCGTAGAACCGCTGCCGCTGCCCCACGCGAGCCACCAGTCGTTTTTCTCCTCCTGATACTCCAAAACGTTCTTCCACTGCAAACGCCAAGTCCCCCGCGTAAGACCCTTTACCTTCAGCCCAACGCGCATAGTCCCCTGGGTCTCGTCATAGAGCAGACTGCTGACGACAAAAGTGGCGTTCTTGTCATCTGTACTCTGGAAAGTCATCGTATCGCTGCCTGACCACAGGGCAAGATTCATCTCCTTACTGGAAGAAGGCATATGATAGCGTCCCGTGCCAGTACCATCGTCTGAGGCAAGTTCCAGATCTCCAAACCGCTTCGCCGCCTTTGAAAGTTCTTCCTGCAGTTCATCCGGGACACGGTAAGAAAACAAAAGTTCCTCAGAAAACGCCCCACTCTTTCCACGATAGTCGAAGATCATCATCTCATCTGTCCCATTGATCTCCACTTTTTTATATCCAGAGCTCCATATCCACTTCCTATCGAAGTTGTTGCAGGTTATGAAATCTTGATAATTTAATCCGGGAAAAGATGACTGATCAAAGATTGAACAGATACAATTTTCGTCCGAAATGGCGAGCCGCTCCTGGATACTGTAACAGAACTCTGAAACTTCGTCTGGATATCCCCGCACAACCACATAGAAAGGGCGCGTCGCGTCCTCATCTATGCCATACTCTGTTTTTCTGTCGTCTGGTCCCTGATCATAGACTTCCCCTGCAAACGGTGTGCGGATGGCCAAAAATCCAAACACCTTTCCATCGTCCTGCCCCGACAATTCTCCAAATTTACCGATCAGTTCTCTGGCGTTCTCCGACTTATTTTCATATAGATCGGTAACCAAAATAAAGAAGTCCTCCTTCTGTCCCTCCTCCAGAGCCGCCGTCAAACAGGCAGTAGAATATCCGGTCTTGCCCAAACGATCCGTATCCCCAGTCCCATTTAAAACATCAATATATCTGGGTTCCCCAGAGTCATCGGGCCCTCTCCTTCGCGCTTCCAAAAGCTCACTGGAATCGTAGTATCCAGAATCCAGCGCCTTGGACAACACATCTTCATTTGTCTTCCATACAGAGGTATCAACCCTATAAAAATAGGTGTCCTCCAAGGCATAGCTGCGTGCTATCATGTTCCGCAGTTCATCCAGACAATTTTTATAGTAGTTGGTCGTACTCACCGCTCTTCTGGTACATAGAAACCCCTCCATTGACGGTGTTGTATCCATATATACCCCCACCGTTCTAGTCTGCGGGCTGAACTGTTCAGAACGAGAAGCAGTCTCTATTGTGTCCCTACACACCACCTCTTTACGGCTCTCACAGCTGGCCAAGAGCAAAAGTCCGATGAGTCCTGTTACAACAAAAAGCTTGCGTAGCATTTCTTTCTCTCCTCCAAATCTGATGATAAACCCCAAGCGGGCTGCTGTGTGTATGTTATCACCGCTCCACACAGCAGTCTGTCAACACACGCCCCTTCGTTCCGCCTCCTTAGACGTTTCTGCCGCTATGCGGTCCTCCCACATATCCAGCCATCTGGCCGCATCCTGCGCATGAGGGCGCCGGGCCAGATAGTCCTTTAGCAGCGCAAGCTGCCAGCCCGCCCGCACATAGGCTTTGTACCATCGGGTATAATCATAATCTTGCAGCGCCGGTTCCACCGCAGCCTCGAAGGCGTCCCAGTCCAAAAAGCGACCCAACAGCTCCTTTTCAGTCTGTTCCCCATAAAGCTGCTCCATACCGTCCAAATACAGCGTAATGTGCTGAGAAACATCACGTGCACTGTCAAGTCTGGTGAAATAGTCCTCCATCCAAGTGACTGCTCTGTGGAAAAGGTCCTTTTGGATAGCACCGTCTTTTGTCAGTCTGGCCAACTCTAAATGCAGTCTACAGTAAGAACATTCCTCACAATCGTACAGCCAATTCAGGGCCAGCTGCCTGCCCGCCTGCGTACACAGAGGAAGTGCGGAGGCTGCACACTCCAGCAGCCTCGGGAATATTTCACTCCAACAGCCTGTCACGGGCTTGGGGTAGCGAATGCAAAACGCGGCCGTCGACAGCAGCCGGGCGGCCTGCAGCATCCGGCAATCAGGTTCCAGCCCGTCCAGCAGCCGGAATATTACGTCAGGCCCCAGCCTGTCCAGCTCGAAAAGGTAACCGGGCCAATGAACTGCCAGCAGCCGAACACAGGTATTTTTGCTGTCAACCAGGCAGTGATACAGTGGCTCAGACCACGGCCAAATACTTAGCCGCTCCGCCAGGCAGCTGAACATCATAGGGGAGCAGGTCTCCTCCAAAAGTCTTACAAAGCAGCCCGGGTCCAGCTCCAACAGGAGATGGTAACCGCCAGAAAGCCAGTAGATGTTGGCGTAATATACGCGATGGGAATAGTCCAACAGTTTGGAAAAACCAGTCTGATCGGGCTCCGCCTTCCCGATGAGCAAAGCCCACAAGGTGGTCTCCCGCGGCCTGGCCCTGGTGCCGGAGGGCCGGCGGGTCTTCCCGGCCATCATGTCTGCGGGATTGTTCGATCTCTCTCGCCATCTCTGAAAAATGGTCGATATACCCTTTTGCCACAGTCTCTCTTTTCCAGAGCAGCGCAGCCAGTTCAATGGCGGACCAGAAGTGGGTACGGCCTCCCAACAGGCCCAGGGCTTGGCAGACCTCCTCCTTTTCCTCCTCCCAATGGCTTATCATCATATCCAGCACACCGGGGAGTTCCTTCTCCCTGATCGGGCGCTTTGTCAGCGCGGTCAGCCAGTTCTGGTCAGCGGGGTGCTCTGGCGTCTGGGGCGGCGGAGCAGTCGCCCTTCTGTAATCAAACAGCACATCACTGACGATGCGCTGTTTTTTTGGCAGCTTCGCCTGCGCCTGTGTATCCTGAAGCTGATCGAGATATTCCACAACAGACCGGCACACCTCCTCCTCCATCGGCGCAATGACAAAGGGATAGAATTGGCCCATCGAGTTTAAGGAGTTGCTGAGTAGAAAGCCGTCTATCCGGCCGTCTGTAAAATAGCGAATCAAGTAGCGGTCATGAAACACCGGTTTTTTCCCTCGGTGCAGGTTGCACACATACAGCTTCTTGTGGATCGCGCCCACATGGTCCTTTAGAAACTCCCGATAATCCTCCACAACATTCTTTTTCTCCCCGGAGTCCGGGTCAGTGGTTCCCAGCGATGTGACAACCGCCAATTCAAGGTCAGTATTTGCTATCCGGGGCAGCACTTTCGCCGCAGTCCGAATCGAAAAATAGGGGTCGGCAATCACCGCCCGACACACGCCCCTCTCCTCGAGATAATGGCTGATCTTCAAAAAGCTTTGGATCTCCCCATCCCTCTGGACATTTGGAACAAAGGCCCCCTGACAGGGACTGCAGGCATAAAGGGAAAGCAGCTGTTCTCCAGAGTCCGCAGCTCTGCTGATCGGGTCTTCGCTCCCGCCAATTCGAATTGGACCTTCTGACGAGTGGCGCTGTACCGCCTCAATCTGGCGATGTATGACATCACTTCGATTCGCCGCAGAGGCCAGCAGGGACTCGGACCAGGGATCGCGCACCACGCGAGTCGTCTCCCCCACACTGATCTCCAGGATTATTTGATGACAAAGAACAGTTGGCTGAAAAAACACCAGTTCATGGGTCTCTTGATCCCAAGCGTATACTGTGTAGCGGCCAACAGCTTCCTCCGACGTGAACGCTATCTCAGAATCCTCTGCCCGCAGCACGCCCACTTGATTGAATTGAAAACGTCCATAACGCTCCGCAGTACAATTGACAATCAGCGGTCTGTTCCATTCCGCCCGCTTTCTGATGACGATCTTCTTTCCTGCAGACGCTTTGGGGCAGCGCGCCTCCAGATCACAGGCCAGCGCCAGGCGGTGATAGTGCTCATAATTCCCAAACCGGGCGCCGTCTTGGGCAAAGTCCACTCCGCACTCCTCTTTCAGCTGTGACAGCATCTCCCGCATCTTCAAGTACAGCTCTCTGCCCTGAGCGCCCAATCCTGTCTGCATCTGTTGAACCAGCCCCTCCTTTTTTGTGTTCCAGAGCTCGCGCACACAACTCAAGCGGGAGATTGGGGCCAGTTTTTTCCACTCCCCGCTATAGGACAAAACTGGACTGCGGGGGAACAGTTCTGGAGCCGACAGCGTCAGTTCCCCCAGAGAAACGTCCTCTGTCCCCATCAGGCTCTGCTCAAATTGCTCTGCCTCATCTGGAGACAGGATCGAGAAGCTGACATTCAGTTTCCTCTTATCCCTCTTTTGCCTCCATGGGCGCGGCGTTTGCGCTGTGGAAACAGAAAATCCATACAGCAGGCGTTCCTGTCCATCGACACAGATTGTCATCAACTTGATGAAACGATTCTCAAAATTCAACGTTTTGCATCTCCTTGTTCCACATACCCCTCCAACCCTCGCAGCAGTCTTTGAGGGGCATATTTGTCCAATTTTTCCCCCTATGAGAACAGCGCCGTTCCTCTGTCCCTCACTCCGGCTTTTCATCAGCGATTCTCACAAAGATAGTACGACAAAATTCGACATTTTTGCCATAATAACTGCCCCGACCCGCTGTCAAGTCCGGACAATCGGCACTAAAACGCTTGGCAGATGTGCTGTAAAGCCATGCGGCAAGGTATAGATAGTTGAAATGTCTCAATATATATATTCCCGCACACCATAAAAGCGGACACATTTTTCCAAAATTTTCTTGTAAAAGCTTAAAAATGTCTGTTCTATTTTGAATAGATGTGCTAGACTTATTGATTGGCAAAATGATTTAGGTCTAGGCGCTGTTTGAAACATGGAACTATGCACAGCGGCGAGGGATTTTTCTGCCAGACAAGCACAATTTTTCCCAGGAATACTGGATGTATTGC
>OFFQ01001784.1_pt1 | contig 11935 bp, 10 predicted proteins | sample 1521411 | NCBI WGS metagenome assembly OFFQ01 (sample SAMEA3504110, study PRJEB24116) | mouse gut metagenome | biome: mouse gut; feature: mouse-associated habitat; material: faeces | place: Denmark | collected 2011 | reverse complement strand
TTCCGATAGCCGTAGATGGGGAAGCCGCCGATGTACTTGCCCTCCCGCCGTTTCAGGTCGAACACCATGCGGACATTTTCCGACAGGTCCTCCAGATACCACTCGTTCACCAGGCCGTTGATCTGCCGGGCCTTCTTGTTGCCCTTGACCTCGGTGTCCGCATTGTCCGCCACCGCGATGAACCGGATGCCCCAGATAGGGAACAGGCCGTGGATGTACTTCTCCACCAGCTCCATGTCCCGGGTAAAACGGGATTGGCTCTTGCAGAGGATGATCTGGAATTTCTTCGCTTTGGCGGCCTCGATCATACGGTTGAAGTCGGGGCGGTCACTGTCCACCCCAGAAAAATCTTCATCACAAAATATGGAGTAGATATCCCACCCGTGGTCGATGGCGTAGCGAGTCAGCAGCGACTTCTGGTTCTGGATACTCTCGGATTCAGGCTGCTGCTTGTCTTCGTCCTCCTTGCTCAGTCGTGTATAGATCGCACAAAGGATTTGTTACACCTCCTTCAAGGCGTAACTGCTCGGTACTATGATACCCTACGGGCAGCTACAACGCAAGAAATTATTTTAAATGCCTTTGCCGATAAAACGGTAAAAGCATTTCTTGTGAGGCTTTTACAAATTTATGAGCAGATAACAGCAAATATGAAAGCAGCAGACGCCACTACACATCTACTGCTTTCATATTTGCCATAAATATTGTGAACGCTCAGCGCATACCTGACCGCTGTAACCCCAATCCATGTAAATAGATGTCAGGGAAATGATAGCGGACAGGATTATTTATCCTGCGCTGATATTTCTTGATTACCCCAATATTAATCAGATTGTGAATTTCTTCCACTGGGTTATCCAAACCAGATTGTTCAATAGCGTTTTTCAGTAAATCTTCGTTCACTGGTGAGCGCTGTACCGTATTCTTGAGTTTTTCAAAGAAATCACGATACTCCGTGAACTCTTCTTTCAAGTCAGCAACTCGCTTATCAGAAACCTCACCCAACGTATCTTCAAAGCACCTGGGACGTATGATGCTTTTCGTAACTGACGGAGTTTTCCGCCTCATTTTTTCCTCTACAATTGCTGCCTTGGAAAAAATGTCAATCATGCTACGCGGGACAATGACGCCCCGTGTATCGGCAAGGCGATTTTTGAACCAATTATATGTGGATGCCTTATTGCCGCTTCCCATTTTAGCACCAATTATTTCAGCCAACAGATTTTTATTGATTTGCTCGTCCGCCTTCGGAATATAGCCCAATCCTGTTTGATCCGCTATTTCTAAAACTGCCGCCATTTCACGCCCAGCGGATTTAGTGTACCAATTACATATTTCTTCACTCTGACTGAGTATCCGTTTCCATACCATAGCAAAAAGTTGGTCATATTCCCACTTGATAGAGGAAGAATAATTGCGTAGCTTCACTTTGTCAGCTACATTGATTTCACGCTCGAAAATATCTTCGCGCAAAAACACCTTGCATCGGATTGAGGTAAGACTGCTCATATTTTTATACCAAATATCGACTAGCTCACTGAGAAATCTCCCTCTGCTATTCGGGGAAACAATACGATCCAGTGCGTCATAAATAATCGTGATATATTTCCCACTCGCAGTATATTTTTTGTCAATCTTTTTCAAAATTTCGCTCAGTTGAAATGCTGCATTGGCATTTAGATTTTTAACGGTATCCGGATCCAAAGAAGAATCTGTCACTTCACAGGCCCATGTTGGCATCATTTCTCTTAACGATGGGTCAAACTCTACCAACACCTTAATAATCTCAAAATACCAAAATGCACGGATCGCCTCACCCTCTGTCAAAAGGGGGAAAATTTCACTATACGAAGTATCATTCGAAGTGCCAACCAGCCAATCCATCCGTTCATATTGAGATGTATCAATACCTAAATATTCTGCCAGCGATATAGCGTATTTTTTGTGCTTCAATGCGCTGAATAGTGCCGTTTTGCCAACACCTTTTTGCCCTTGAATCAAAAATTTCTTTGGATCAAAGATAAATGAAAATGCCTGCAATGGATAAAACTTATTTCGAAGTTCAGCAAGTGAAGAAAATTCATCCTCTGCTGCGGCTGTTTCTAAGCCTCCCATTATGCTGGAAAACGCGTGAATAATTGTTTCTTGTAGTTCTGCGGAGATATTGACCTTGGAATTTGTATCAGCATTGAAAGAAACAGCATCTAAAATTGTATCAGCTAAATGATTGTACTCACCACCTTGTTCCTCAAATGCCTGGATAAGTTGATCTGTATTTTGCAGCACTTCTGCCGCCGAATTATATGATATCTTTATTGGAAAATGTTCTGCGGCTTCATCATCAATAGCCACTTTTCCTTCACTGTACTCTGGGTCACAACCACAAAGCGTTTCATACGCTCCTTCTATATAAATACTTTCCTCTATTTTTGCAACTTCATCATTAGATGGAACCTTAGCATTGATCAAAAGGAAAGGGACGCCTGCTTTTTTCATATGTGGGAGTACCATTTTCATCCCGTCCACGTTTTGCTGGCTGCCATAAAAGAACAGCAATGCCAAATCTGAATACCGAGCTAGCGTAATCCCGCCTAATTGATGGATTCCAGATCGAGTATCAATAAAAACGATATCTGGCGCAACAAAATCAGTTAATTTTGAGAGAAGCAGATCGATTGGTGTTTTGTCACGGGAGTACATAGGGATGTCCAAATCAAACCGCATTAAAGTTTTGCGGTATAGATCAGGACGATTTTTCAAAGCACTGCCGTAAGCGGGCATGACATGAATATCTCCGCCTGCAGATGTGGCCTGACACAATTCTCCTACTGGATAAATATATTCGTCGATTGAAAATTCACTCTCCGAACTTTGGAGAGTGTTGCATTCAATTAGAAAGTCTAACAGGCCATACTTGGGCAGATATTCCTGCGGAAACAGTCCGGAAACTCCAGGAGCCTCCAAGTCAAAGTCAATCAGCATAACACGTTTTCCTTGACGGGCCAATGAAATTGCCGCCATAAGCATGGAGGTTGTTCTACCGACCCCTCCCTTGAACGAGTAGAAGCTTACCAACTTGCATGCTCTGTCTTGATCATAATGAGTTTCTTGTCGATCTTCCCAATATAAGTTCGTCAGGAATTTTTCAAATAGCCAAATATGCTCTAAAATCGGTTTTGTTTTTCTCTTTCGCTTGTCAATCTCGGTTTTGATGAAAATATTTGCTTCATAAAAATCACACCCCAGGAGCCATGACCCGATTTCGGCAGACAATTTCGCTGAGATAGTATCCACAAGCTCATAATTTCGGCTTTCTAAATAAACCATCAGTTTTCCGTAGATGTTTTGAACGATGTACACTTCAGCCTCTTGACCTTTGATAACAGCAGAAATCACCTCAACGGATCGAGATACGACAATGTCGTGATGTACGATCTGCTCCATTTATGAACCCTCCCCTAACACAACAGATGAAATAAATTCAAAAATGGCATCAAGTTCCTCTATGTAATGCCTGCTCCAATCCTCAGTCGCCCACATTGGGTGCTCACCGTACCGATATTTTGGATTCCAGTAAGGGTAACCGTTTACGCTGGTAAAAATATATGGACACATGTTTTCTGGCATAATCTGATACTGAGCTGGGACTCCTGCGCCAGCTGAAATACATTGTTCAAGTGCAAGATTTAAATTCTGGATTCTATGTGTAAACTGCTTTGCATCATTTATAGTATACCGTGTCCCATCGTCTTTTAGTCCAAATGTGCATAATATATATTTTAGTGCACATTCCAGAACATAGCCGCTTAAATAACAGCAGTTATAGTATTCTTTCTCCTCAAATAGTAACTTGGCATCTTTATACATGCGCTCCAAGGTCGCCAGGAAATCTGGATCGTTCATGAATGGCACAAAAACTCACCTCTATCTTTATACCCATATTAAAACCTATATTTAATATAGCATGCAATGTTTGAAAAAACAACTAGAATATATATATAATTAAAAACATGGCGTACACCAGCAGAACCTAAACTTACTAGTTCTGCTGGTGATCCGTGGCCAAGTATACCTACCCATGTCTAACACTATTATCAACCCTTGTCTCTCTTTTTATTTCGTTATTTTTGAAGCTCCTTTGAAAGCCAGGCGGTAACAGTCTGGTAAACTATCTTATAGTCAGCCTTTAAAGACGACATGCGGGATTCATTTAAAATTAAAACCGGGTCTTTCATTAAAATCGCCTCCATCAAACTATATGAAGCGGAAAATGGAATATATGATTGTAATATCCAAGCAGATATAGTACAATTAAGTCGAAAGAACGAACTGGAACGTGAAAAGCGGGTGGATTATGCTGCAAGCCGACTTGTTAGATAGCATATCAGAGACTAAATACCTCTCAGCGGACAACTATAGGGTCTATCGAACGATCATGCGTATCTTCTATCTGGAACATCAGAAGATGCACTACCAGATGGACCGGGACACTGTTCTGATCCTGCTGAGGGAGCAGGCTGTGTTCGCCCAATATACTCCTGAACAGGTAGCACTTGACCTCCAGCAGCTGGTTAAGTGGAAAAACCTCACACCCATCCAGGACCCCCGCAAGCCTCGCACCATCGCCGAGTTCAAAAACCGGCAGTTTCAATACATGATGTCCCAGACGGCCATCGAGATCGAGCGTCTGACCATTACGCTGGAAAATCTGTCTACCCGGACCGCCGGCCTCTCCGCCAGCCCATTCCGCCGTATCCGGGAAGATCTATACAAGGCGGAACAGCTGGACGACCTGCCCCTCCGGGAGGTCAACGCCTGGTGGCAGGACCTGCAGGAGGACTTTCAGCGGCTGAGCCAGAACCATCAGGATTTCCTCCGGGAGTTCTACGGTCCCGGCATGGAAATGCAGATGAGATCGGTGGATTTCATTGTCTATAAGCAGAATCTTGTCCGCTATCTGGAGGATTTTATTCAGGACCTCCAGCACAGCGCCGCGCAGATCGGAGCACAGCTGGAAAAAATTTCTCCGGAACAGGCCGCGCATATTTTGGACCTGGTCCAGCGCAGTGAGCTGGAGGTCCCCCGCCCCCAGTCCGAACAATCATCTAATTGGAAAGCTGAGCTGCAAACCCGAAACCAGGGCGTCTGGCAGTCGCTGGCCGATTGGTTCACCGGCAGAGATCCCGCCGCCCGACAGGTGCTGAACGTCACCAACGAAGTCATCCGCAGGGCGGTGCAGAACGCGGCCCTCTTGGTACAGATGGAGAATATGGGGGTGAGCAACAAGGCGGAGCTGAGGCACCTGCTCACCCTGTTTGCCGGCTTCAAGACGGTGGAGGAGAGCCATCGCCTCTCCGCCCTGGTATTCGGCGCCCAGCAGGCCCGGCACTTCTCTTTTGACTATATCCGGGAATCGGAACGGATCGACCTCAGCCCCTACGATGAGCCTCCCATGGACTATCTCCTCCAGCCCCGGACACGGACCTACAAGCCCCGGATGGACCGCACCGGCTTTGCGGACAAGAGCGCCGAAAAGGCGGCCCAGCGTCAAAAAATCCTGGAGGAGGAGCGGGCCCTACGGCAGGAGGTCATGGGGCATATCCGGGATGGAAGGCTGGACCTGTCCGCGCTGGACACCCCTGTCTTCCCCGCTGTGCGCACGGTGTTCCTGTCCTGGGTGGCGTTGGCCAACCTCAGTCCGGACAAGCGGGGCCAGACCCAGTACGGCCAGTCCTACACGCTGAAAAAGCGGGGAGATCAGACCTGCCAGCTCAGATGTACCGACGGGGTGTTGACCATGCCAAACTGCGTGCTGATCTTTGAGGAGGCTGGCCATGTATGAATTTCGCGCCCTGCTGGACCGGTTCTGGGTCACCCGGGCGGAGGACCGGGAGCTCTATTTCAGCCTGAAACGGGCCCTGCCTGACTTCCGCAGGCTGGTCAACGAGCTGCTGGGCTGGAATCTGGTTGTCAACGAGGCGGTGGTCAAGCTGGAGAAGGTCCCGCCCAGAACCATGCCCTGGATGGGGATACAGTCCTTTCAGGAGCCACTGGACTACTGCCTGCTGTGCGCCGTTCTGCTGTTTCTGGCCGACCTGGACGACGGTGCGCCCTTCCTGCTTTCTTCCCTGACCCAGGCCGTGGAGACCTTCCTCAGTGAGGTGCAACCGGTGGACTGGACCAGGTTTCCCCACCGCAAATCGCTGGTCCGGGTCCTCCAGTATGCCCAGGAGACGGGTTTGGTGCTGGTCTACGACGGGAACAGCACACTCTTTGGCAACGACCAGAATCAAGAGGTACTCTATGAAAACACCGGCCTGTCCCGGCATTTCCCGGTACACTTTGGCCGGGATATCATGGAGTGCCGGTCCATTGAGGATTTTGAGGCCTTCTCCTGGGAGGGGGATGAGACCGAACAGCGCCGGCGGCGGGTCTACCGGCAGCTGGCGCTGGCCCCCGGCCTCTACTGCTCTGACCAGACCCAGAGCGATTACGACTACATCAAAAATCAGCGTGGATATGTGAACAAAAATCTGGATCAGTTTTTGAACGGCGAGCTTCATCTCTACAAAAACGGCGTGTTTTTCCTCCTGTCTGCGGGAGAGAACTGTGGGATGCTCTATCCCGGCACCAGGGCGCTGTCCGATGTTGCGCGGCTGCTGTGCGCCCAGCTGAGGGAGCAGATTGTACAGGGCGTCTACCCCCGCCGGGTGGACGACACCGTGCTGCTCAGCCGCCGGGAATTCTGCCATGAGATCGAACGATGCCGGGCCCGGTGCGGGAACGGCTGGGGCTCCCAGCTGCGCGCTTGTTCCTTGGAGCATATCTGTCAGGAGCTGACCGCCTATATGGCCGGCTGGATGTTTTTGGAGGAGCTGGACGGGGATATCCTGCTCTATCCGGCTGTGGGGAAGCTGGTGGGGAGTTACCCCGCCTCTTATCAAAATGAATCCGGGGAGGTGGAGGATGATGGGCCGCTGGAAGATGAATAAGCTGGGCTTTCTCAATTTCTGGCTGTACGATCAGGATGAATTCCCCCTTCACGACGGCCATATCTTGCTGCGGGGCAACAACGCCGCCGGAAAATCCATCACCACCCAGAGCTTTGTCCCCTTTATCCTGGATGGGGACAAGCGCCCGGAGCGGCTGGACCCCTTCGGCTCCCGGGATCGCAAAATGGAATTCTACCTGCTGGGCGACAACGAACGGGAGGAGTCCACCGGCTATCTGTATCTGGAGATCCGAAAGCCCGGCACGGAGGAGTACCGGACCATCGGCGTGGGGATGCGGGCCCAGCGGGGAAAGGGGATCGACTTCTGGGGCTTCTGCCTCCGGGATGGAAGGCGGATCGGCCCGGGCGGGTTGCAGCTGTTTGAGCGGATGGGCGGGCAAAATCTGCCCCTCAGCAAGCGGAAATTGCATCAGCTCATTGACGATCCCAAGTGCTGGGCGGAGAGCCAGACCGCATACAAGGAGATGGTCAACGACCAGATTTTCAGGTTTGAGGATATCCGGCAGTATGACCAGCTGGTCCAGCTACTGATTATGGTGCGGGCGCCCAAGTTGTCCAAGGATTTCCGTCCAACAGAGGTAAAGAAGCTCTTGAATCTGTCCCTCCAGGTGCTGACGGACGACGATCTGTCCGCCATGGTCAGCACCATGGAGCAGATGGACAATCTGGAGGACACGCTCCACGGCTACCAGGCGGCCATGCAGAGCGCCAGAATCATCCGGACCGAATATAACCGGTATAACCAGTACATTCTGGGCCGCAAGGGCCAGGCCTATCTGGATGCCCGGGAGACCACGCAACGTCTGCGCAAGCAGCTGCGGGATGCGGAGGACCTCCGCGGCGATCTGGAACGGCGGTTGGAGGAACAGTCGGAGCGGAGACGGCAGTCGGGCACCCGCCTGGAGCAGGCCAAGGCCCAGCGGGCGGCTATGGGGGACGATGATCTGTCCACCAAGCGTGACCAGCTGAAACAGGCGCAAGAGAGCTGTGCCCGGCTGGCAAGCCAGTTGAGGCAGGGAGAGGACCAGCTTCAAAGGCTGGAGGATGGGATATCCAGGCGGGAGACCAACCTGCGGACCTTGACCCGGGACTGTGACGACGCACGGGCCGGGGTGCGCCAGCATCTGCGTGAATTGAACGATCAAAACGACCTCCTGGTTTTGGGACAAGAACACAATTGCTACGTCCGCGATATTCAGGCGGAACGGCTGAATGGGGATCAGCGTCCCCTTCTCGCCGCCCTTCGCCAGCGGAGCCGGCAGATTGAAGATGTCCTTGGCGCCCTGCGAAAGGCCCAGGAGGCCAGAAGCATCTACGACAGTGCCTGTCAGGTTGCCGACCAGGCCGGCGCCTCCGTGCGGGAGGCCCAGATCGTATTCCGGGACGCGCAGACCCAGGAACGGGAGGAGCGTGACAAGCTGCTGGAGGCCTTCACCCGCTGGCAGGATCAAAACACCCAGCTGGAGATCTCCCAGGATATCTGGCTGGATATCCGGCGCGCGCTTTCCGTCTATCGTGTTCTGGCAGACTGGAGCCCCATCCGCGATCAGGTTGACGCATGTACCCGAAACTGTGAGTCGGCCTTTCGGGCACAGCTTCTTCGGGCAGAAAATACTCTGAATACTCTGCTTGAGGAGCAGAAGGAACAGGAGTGGGAGTTAAAACAACTCAAAGCCCAGCCGGAACCCATCCCGCCCCGCCAGGATCAAATTCAGGCCGCCCGCCTTCAGCTGATGCTGCGGAGAATCCCCTGCGCCCCCTTCTATGAGCTGGTGGACTTCGCTCCTGAGCTTTCTCAAGAGGAGCGGGACCTGCTGGAGGCCCAGCTCACCGACGCCGGTCTGCTGGATGCCCTGGTGGTCCCGGATGAATATTTACCTGCAGTTAAGGAACTGCTGGAGGAATACCCAGACCGTTTCCTGATCCCCGGACCCGCTGTAGAACAGCCTGTCCAGGGGCTAATCCCCGATGCCACGGGACGTTTTCCCAGCGAGGCCGCCGCCTGTCTGCGAGGGATATCCCAGGCCGACCTCAGCGCCGAGACTGCCCTGCTCCCGGACGGCCGGTTCTGCTGCGGTATGATCCAAGGCCGCAGTCACGCCGAAGCTCCTGCCGGGTTTGTGGGCACCGCCGCCCGGGAGGCCAACCGGCAGCGACAGATCTGCGAGTTGGAGGAACGGCTGGAACAGCTCGCCGCAAAAATACAGGCGGCACAGTCCGAAGTTTCGGATCATACCGGATGGCTGGAGCAGCTGGAGGGGGAAGGGCTTTGCCAGGCGGTGATTATAGCCAGGGGCGGCGGCTCCAGCGAGGACCTGGCCGCCTTCAACGACGAGGCCCTGGCCTACGGGGCCTATAATTGCCCGGTGCCGGTGGTCTCCGCCGTGGGGCACGAAATCGACTACACCATCCTGGACCTGGTGGCGGATGTCCGGGCGGCCACCCCCACCGCCGCCGCGGAGCTCCTTTCTCCCGACCGGGAGGCCCTGCGCCAGCGGGTGCTGGGGCTCCAGCGGTCGCTGTCCTTCCGGGCAAGGGAGCAGATTGAACGGAGGAGGACCCGGCTCTCCCAGGACCTGCGGCTCCTCGCCTCCCGCTCCCCCGGCGAGAGGGTGAAGCGGAATAGACAAAAACTTGTGTTTTTGGTAAGATTATTAAAGGACGCCCAGAGGGGAAAGCTCCGGGAGCTGGAGGGGCGGGCGCTCCACCTGCTGCGGCAGCTGGAGCTTTTGAACCCCGCCGCCGTGATGCGCAAGGGGTACTCCGTCACCCTGGCGGAGGGCAGAACCCTGGCCACCGTGGAGGGGCTCCGCCCCGGACAGGAGCTGCGGACGCTGCTGGCGGACGGTGAAGTGATCTCCACCGTTTGCTCGTTTAGTAGAAATGAGGAAAAAGATGGAACAGAAGGAAACCATTGAGCAGTCCCTCCGCCGTTTGGAGGAGATTGTGGAGCGGCTGGGGGAGGAGACCGTCACCCTGGACGATTCCCTGGCCCTTTTTGCCGAAGGGATGAAGCTCTCCCAAAAGTGCCTCCAGCAGCTGGAGGATGCGGAATTGATTGTGGAGCAGCACAGTGTGTCATCATCGCCATAAAAGCGACAAAGACATTTGTAATCGGGAAAGGACGTGTTTGGAATGAGAACCATGCTACTTTACTTCGCTGCGGTGCTGGGGGTAACGGTGTTCTGCTGGCTCTTTGAGGCCATGGGCATCTTTGGGACCGATATAAAATTCTACCTCCTCCTCACCGCTGGCTTCGGAGGTATTATCTGCGCCATCGAAAGACAGGGTAAATAGTAGTAGCAATCGCGGCAGGGAAGGAAAAGGAGGCTTTGACCATGAGCAGCTACGGGGAGCGGTATGAGCAGTACTACAAGGCGGTAGAGACGGCCCTGCCGGATTATCTGCCCCAGGGGGAAACGCTCCAAAAGACGGTACAGGAGGCCATGGCCTACAGCCTCCTGGGGGGGGGCAAGCGGATCCGGGCAGTCCTCTGCCTCGCCTTCTGCCAGCTCTGCGGGGGAACGGTGGAAGAGGCCTTGCCCTTCGCCTGCGCCCTGGAGATGGTCCACGCCTATTCCCTTATCCATGATGACCTGCCCTGTATGGACGACGACGACCTGCGCCGGGGCAAGCCCTCCTGTCATATCCAGTACGGGGAGGCCATGGCGGTGCTGGCAGGGGACGGCCTGCTGAGCCTGGGGTTCGAGACGATGCTGGGCCAGTATTACACCGGAAAATACCCGCCCCAGCGGGTGGTGAAGGCGGCGGCGGAGCTGGCCCGCGCCATCGGCACCGGGGGGATGCTGGGAGGACAGGTCATCGACATTGAGCACGAGGGGAAGCCCATCACCGGGGAGGAGCTGAACATCCTCCACTCCCTCAAAACCGGCGCCCTCATCCGGGTCAGCGCCCGCATCGGCTGCATCATCGCCGGGGCCTCCGACGATATTATCGCCAAGGCGGACCAGTACGCCAAGGACCTGGGCCTGGCTTTTCAAATCACCGATGACCTTTTGGACGTCACCTCCACCCAGGAGGCGCTGGGCAAACCCATTGACAGCGACCAGCAGAATGGAAAAACCACCTATGCCACCCTCTATGGCCTGGAAAGGTCCCGGCAGATTGTCCGGGAGCTGGTGCTGGACGCCGACCTGGCCATTAAAGGCTCGGTGCTGGACGACCCCTTCCTTTACCAGCTGGCCGACCAGCTGGCCCAGCGGGACCGGTGACGCCAGGGCGGACAGCGCCCCAGGAATTTCAAACAGAGCGGGAGTACAAGATTGATGAACACATTTTGGAGCGCCATCACCAGCAATTATATCATCAACGTGGGCGTCACCTCCTGGTTCAGCGCCCAGCTGATTAAAACCGTCCTCACCTTCCTCCAGTACCGGGAACTGCGGGCGGAGCGGCTCTTCGGGGCGGGGGGGATGCCCAGCTCCCATTCGGCGCTGGTCTGCTCCATGACGGTGGGGATGGCCAAGCTGGTGGGGTTTGATTCGCCCCTCTTCGGCCTCACCTTCGCCTTTGCCATGGTGGTGATGTACGACGCCATGGGGGTGCGCCGGGCCGCGGGGGAGCAGGCCAAGGTGCTCAATCGAATCATCTTCAGCCGGGTGTTCGACCTGCTTAACGAAGAGATTGACGAAGACTTCGGCGAGAGGGAAGGGGAGGAGCGGCCGGATGGCGCTCCGGACCAGAAGGAACTGAAGGAATATTTGGGGCATACCCCTTTGGAGGTCCTTGGGGGAATGCTCCTGGGGGTTTTGATTGCTTCGGTTCTGTCGCCGCCGGGGGTGTAAGGGGATGAAGGAACGTTTGGATGCCGCCATTGTAGCCAGAGGGCTGGTAAGCGGACGGGACCGGGCCAAGGCCATCATCATGGCGGGGCAGGTCTTTGTGGATGGACAGCGGGCGGAT
>OFFQ01001782.1_pt1 | contig 11940 bp, 9 predicted proteins | sample 1521411 | NCBI WGS metagenome assembly OFFQ01 (sample SAMEA3504110, study PRJEB24116) | mouse gut metagenome | biome: mouse gut; feature: mouse-associated habitat; material: faeces | place: Denmark | collected 2011 | reverse complement strand
GGCACAAGGCGGCCATAACCAACCGATACAGCGTGGGCGACAGCGGGTTCAGCCATATGTATCTGGCGGATGACATGTCGGAGGCGATCATCACGGATAACAGGCGTCATTTGCTTTATCAGAAGCCGCTAAAGGGGCTGACATACCAACAGATGAAGGATGCTTTTCAGAATTCATTTGCTGGGGTGCATCAGGATACTTATTGGGACTTGGCAATTCCCTGGTATGACGGAACTTTGATTGGGTGCTTTGAATCCTACAACCTAATACATATTGCTATAGGGGATAACAGACTGCTTAGTTCAACTAAATATTGTCTTGGAGCTTCAGTCATAGGGTGCAAATCTATCAGCATCTGCACAAGTAATGGTAACTCACTTTCAAATGCAGATTCTTCATCAACTACCTATATAAGCCCCAAACTTCCCCCCAAGAAAGACATTTTTTTAGGATAGAGATTCATTTCCTTTCCATGCTCTGTAACAAAAGAGCGATTAGCTGGATCACTCATTCTGCCGCAATCACCGCCGTTGGTGCGGACACAATTGACTGCTATAGCTGTCTTTTCGTCATAGTTGGGACAGTAGAGAGAAACTCGGGTCCCCACTTGGGGCATACAATACATAAAGTTCCCGGTTTCCGGCCGCCATGTATAAGGATATGGCCCGCCAGGATTCCAACCCTCGTCAATATCCAGTTTCAGCTTCAAGGTCTCCCGTGAGGTTTCCAGAACTTCACCCAGCAGGGTCATCCCACTGATTTTCTCGTTGTAGAGCATCTTACCCCAGCCAAGGCCCGGGCGGCCAAGGCGATATGTAAAAATCAGCTCCTCGCGTTCAAGTATGGCATACTTTTCAGAAATAATAAAGGGTTGTCCCTTAAAGACTGAGTACCATCCCAGATCGCACAGTTGCGGGCTTTCCACATCGTAGTAGAAGAAGTCAGCCTTGCTGTAGCCCGCCGCAGAACCGCCCAGTTCATAGTACCGCTGGCTGATTCCGCTGGTGTAGGCATCCTCTGGAAACTCGCAGGTAAAAGAACGGTCAGGGAACCCAAACCAAAGTCTGGGAAGTCCTCGATGGGTTTCCGGCACCAGAACGCCCCCGCAATGGCTGGCCATACGCATCAGAAACTTCCAGTCCGTCTCCCGATACTGAATCACGGGCTGGCCCAAGGTCTTATCCTCTCCAACAGTGCAGATAGCTGCGCCGCCGCTGTACTCAGAACACACCTGCTGCGCCACCTGGCTGTAGGTTTGGCTCACATCTTGGAAGCTGCGGCTGCGGACTTCCCGATCCATCAGACAGGTCCCGGAAAGAAGCTCTACATGAAACCGATTATAACCACCAACCCGCACCATTTCTGCTTCCCGGATCACACCGGCGAATAGACATTTTTCCGCACCGGATTCATCTAGGGTGAGAATGTGCTGCTCCCGGCCAGCCAGTGCGCCGCTGAGTTGTTCCAGGGCATTCTCTCCAGCCTCGCCTTCTACGATGGCCCAGCCGTGGGTATTCACCCCAACATGAAGCTTCAGCGCAGTTAGGTGTTCAATGTTTAATGCTCCGCTCATTCGCAGAGTGGTATGATTGGTGGTTATCATGTCCTTGCCCTCCATCATAATCGTTCTCACACTACGATCTATGCTAATGAAAAGTAGTTTTACTTAAAAAATGTTTGCATTAAGAGCACTCTTATTAACACAGATATGGTTAACAACAGGAATACCGATACAAGCGCAACTCCTAATAAATATACCAAAGCTCCTTTTTTTCGATTGTTTGCGGATATCTCTCGTGTATTCAATAAAAATTTTTCATCTGCCGAAAAGGCGTATATTGCATAAAGTTGGTGTGATGTACGTACGCTCAGTTTTGGGGAGCAAGGATATATAATTCTAATATCGTCCCCAATTGAAAAGAGGTTCTCACAGTTTTTATCTTTTATATAAAATTTAGAATAAGCAACGCACTCGAATTTTGCCCGTTTTTTCTTTGAAATAATCGGCCCAACAGTATATACATTTTGAGATTTCTCCATAATGCGTCCATCTTTTACTAAAAAATCCCCGAAAAGTAAACGTACTATTTCTTGACCATATTGTTTGGCGTTTATGCAAGCAATGGCAGCAAATATTATGAAACCTGATGGTATTAAAAATGCAAGAATCATTTGCGTTCCGTGATAAGATACCAATTTTGAAAGTACCCTAACCGTTGGAAAAATTACTATGAAACAGTACGCCCCTATCCCACAAATGTGTAGGATAAAAATACAAGTATGTAGGAGTACGAAATTCCTATAGCTAGCTTCATACGAAAGTCGCTTTATACGCTTATTTTTAACCATCAACCAGGTACCTCTTCAGCCCCAACTATGTAATCTCGATTATCAGTATTCTCTTCTGGAATCCATGATGAAAATATTCGAGTTAAGATTTCAGAAGTAGATGCAGACGAAAGTGTGCCCCAAATTAAAAGAGAACCTACTTTTTTCTTTAGGAAATCAAAAGCACCTGGATATTCTGTCATTGCGCGTACAAATTGTCGCATAGCAAACTGGCCTTGTTCGATTATAGACTGAGGAATTCCATTTTCACTTAATAAACGATCTATATATCGATCAATAGTCTTCTTGCTCACACCAGACATAATATTATCTGCCCATGTTGAAAGTGCTTGAGTCACTCCAATCGCTACAAACGAAGACGCCAATGATGCAACACCAACTGCAAGATAATGTAGAGGCGTTTTTTCCTCTTCTCCCTCATCATATCCAAAGATTCGATCAAAAACATCGTCAAATGCATATCCTCCAATACCACCTAAAGTTCCCAGTGCCAACGTTGCAATATTCTGTGCCATTTTGGGAAGTTTGCCTAGTAAGTTGCCTGGCACTAGTGCGGAAATTGCCCCAGTCACTGCTCCATTACAAAACGAATCAATTCCATAATATAATAGGGAAGAAACACAATCAATTTGACCAGACGTCCAACCAAATATAACTGTTGCAGTCATCGCTACTGCCCCACATACAACGGCGCTTATTGCTACACTCTCAGCCGCACTGAGAGCAGCTGCCCCAACTGCGGCAGCTGCTGCTCCGCCCGTTGCCACCGTCAACGCAGCTATTCCAGCAGCTAACGCAGCTACAACAGCTACTGCGGCTATTGCTCCCACAACTTTAGCTGCTAATTTTCCCCAATCAAACCCCGCTTCCTGCAGTTCATCATTACAGGACGCATACTCAACACAATTGCTCCCCTCTGCACTTGTTACAGCCGCGCTAAGATCATATACGTTTGATTGCGCTACACTTGCATCTACATCACCAGTTTGGGGATTGCATGTTGCTGTCAAGAGTTCTCCTTTGTCCACATACGCATTGAAAGCTGGAGACTCCATCACAACATCTTCTTTTGCAGTAACATAGATAGGTCTCGGTGAATTAAATTCAACGCCCTCGGCATCAGACACCAAGATTTTCCCCCAAATATTGTTCATGGCACTGCCGATTAAGGACATCTCTTCAGGGTACAGATTCATCTCCTTCCCATGCTCCGTTACAAAGGAACGTTTTGATGGATCACTCATTCTATCACAATCACCACCGTTAGTGCGAACACAGTTGACCGCTATGGCAGTCTTTTCATCATAGTTTGGGCAGTAGAGTGAAACCCGTGTTCCCACTTGAGGCATACAGTACATGAAATTCCCGGTTTCTGGTCGCCAGGTATAAGGATACGGCCCGCCAGGAGTCCAGCCCGCATCAATGTCCAGCTTCAGCTTCAAGGTCTCCCGCGAACTTTCCAGAACTTCACCCAATAGGGTCATCCCGCTGATTTTCTCATTGTAGAGCATTTTAGCCCAGCCAAGGCCAGGGCGACCAAGTCGGTATGTAAAAATCAATTCTTCTCGTTCCAACCGGGCAGATTTTTCTGCAATGATAAAAGGTTGCCCCTTAAAAGCTGTGTACCAGCCCAGATCGCATAGCTGAGGACTCTCCACATCATAGTAGAAGAAGTCAGCCTTGCTGTAACCCGCCACAGAACCGCCCAGCTCATAGTACCGTTGGCTGATCCCACTGGTGTAGGTATCCTCTGGAAATTCGCAGGTAAAAGAGCGGTCAGGGAATCCAAACCAAAGCCTGGGGAGACCACGATGTGTTTCTGGCACCAGAATGCCACCACAATGGCTGGCCATGCGCATCAAAAACTCCCAGTCCGTTTCCCGATACTGGATTACGGGCTGGTTCAAGGTCTTGTCCTCCCCAACAGTACAAATAGCTGCGCCGCCGCTGTACTCAGAACACACCTGCTGCGCCACCTGGCTGTAGGTTCGGCCCACATCCTGGAAACTGCGGCTGCGGACTTCCCGATCCATTAGACAGGTGCCAGAAAGAAGTTCTACATGGAAACGATTATAACCACCAACCCGCACCATTTCCGCTTCTCGGATCACACCGGCGAACAAACATTTTTCCATACCGGATTTGTCCAGCGTGAGGATATGTTGCTCCCGGCCAGCCAGCGCACCACTGAGCTGCTCCAAGGCGTTTTCCCCGGCCTCGCCTTCCACGATGGCCCAGCCGTGTGCATTTACGCCGACGTGAAGCTTCAGCGCAGTTAGGTGTTCGATATTCAGCACTCCACTCATTCGCAGAGTAGTATGATTGGTAGTTATCATGTTTAGCCTCCTTTAGTCCTCGTCCTCCTGGCCACTTCGCACAATCTCAATCAAGCCGTTGTACTTGCAGACCAAGAAAGACCTCGTTGTCAACGCAGGCTCGCCTTCTTTGCCGATATGGGTATCATCATGCGTATCATCCCATACATTGACAATAACGGGCACACATGGGGTTCCCGTAACTGTTCCACTGGCCGCTTCACCAGTAAAAGAGCCATCTGGATTCCTCGGAGCCTCTTTTACATAGCTTACACTGCCACCAGTGGGATTATCGGGGCTGGAGCATACACCGAAAGAAGGAATGTTGTCTTCCACAACACAATCCTTCTTGAACATAATTGGCTTTTTCAGGGTGTAGACACCGTGGCAAAGTGGCAAGTTTAGCCGCCTGCAGTGCGAACCGTACTGGCAATGTAATAATGCTCCACGTACTACATATGCAGGATTTTGCCTATCATATTCCGCCTGATATTCCGCCATTTTTTCAAGAATTTCCTCTTCCTTTTCGCTGGGAGCGGGAGGATCATCGGCCTGCTGATCCTCCACCAGCTTTTCAATTTCAGATGCAGTCACGTCTATCCCATCTGCCTGCATCTTTTCGGCCATAGCCTGATACATCTGCTGTTCAGTTACTTCTTCACTCACCGGCTCAGCAGTGGCGCTGGCAATAACTTCAGCCATCACATTTCGCTCCTTTCACCGTTTCCAATGGAGTAATCCCCACGCCGCGTGCGCCGCGTTTCAACATACTCTCCAATATATCTATCCGTATCACGGTATAAATGTTTTTCATGTCCGCCAATTGAAATATGCTTGTATCTCCAACAGGTTTCAGATTGATGACACCTTTTGAGAGCACACTTTTATCAAGATTCCACTCGCTACCCTCTGCCAGACAATGAATTTGCTTTAATATGGGCAAATAGTAAGTTTCTCGCTGAGGTGTTTCCATGTCCAGCAAAATAATCTGCTTCGATATAACCTGTGGCTCATAGAGCGTCACAACTTCCATGCACTTCTTTGAGAGAAGCAGAAATGGAGCGGAAATAACATCAACAAACACAATGTGCGGGTTCGGGCGGATATTCAGGATTTGTCTTCTTGCAATTTTATGAGAAGCCCCAGGTCGGATATTTCGAGGGTCGATTTTTCCGCTCCAATCCAAAAATTCTGGACTATCTACATAGCGGGGATCACTGTGCAGCAAAAAGTAATTCATGTTTCTCGCCTCCATTGGTAGAATGGCATTTGCTTCTCCATATATGGGCCAATCGTGAATTGAATTTCTGGCATAACGTCAATTCCATCCAATGAGAGCGCATCCAAGCAGAGCGGTAACAGACCTTGCAGCAGTCCAGTTGCTGTCGCATAGTAGTTCAGGTGGTATGCCTTTTTAAGCTCCCATAACTCATATTCCTGTACCCGGATCACCGATTGCCGTAGGGTGGCGGCAATAACATCAAAGTCAGTATCAAGATTTTGCAGTAATATGGAGAAATCCCATTCAGAGGCCGCCTCATTGTCATCAACCAAAAAGCGTTCATCATAGGCATCTATCTGGAAAGCATATTTTTCAAGCAGTAAGTTGCTCTGCATCAGCGAGAAGCTGACATAGGCCACAGGCCCTTTCTTCGCAGCTGTCTGCCAACAGACAGCTGCGTCAAACGCTTTCTGTAGTGATCTGGCCAGGTCAGCACTCAACACTTGAACATTGTCCTTCATGCAGAGAACAATCCGGTCAAGATCAGTTAAGAATCTTTGCTGTAGAGGTTCTGATACCAGGGAGGCCAGTTCTTCCATCCGATCCATATCTGCACTCCCTATTCGATGTGGACCTGGGCCCCATCCAAGTGAATTTCATCCTGAATTGTCATTTTCGTCTGTCCCTGCTCCAACACAATGGACTCAGGCGCAATTACGCTGACAGACTGCTCCAGACTTGCAATCTGGATAGCTTCATCAGATTTGATGAAGACAGATTTGTCACTGGTAATCCGTATTCCCTCTTCGTCCAAAATTTCGATACTCATGCCTTTATTGTTGGTAAAGACCAGAGACGTGGGTGTAAACAGGACCTCTTTGTTATACTTGCTTTTGAGCGATTTGTGGTCAGGATTTACCCTGGCATCACTGCAGTCTTCAGACAGGTGGACGGCGCTGATGATATACGCTTCACTCTCTTGGGCACCGGGCATATACAGCCGCACAGAATCTCCCTTTTCAGGCATACAATACCAACCCGTGCCGTCCGGAGAGGAGTAAACTGTGGAGTAAGGGAACCATTTCTTGTTGCTTTGGATGCCATCAACCGCCACTTGTACCTGAACGGTATCCCGAGTTATACCGACAATATTGGCATCCAGGGATGCACCGATAGCTTTCTCATTGTAGCGTTTGACGGCCTGCAGTCCAGCCTTGGATTTGAGCTTATAGTGATGGACCATTTCCCGGCTATCCAACTCGCTCACCACATCGAAAATATAGTACGTCTGCCCATGGAACGGGAAGCTGTCGCCGATTTCGTAAATCTCCCGGCTGACTGCCTCCATGCAGAGCGCATCCGACTCAATCAGTGACAAAACCTTATTCTTGGTTTTCAGCAGATAGTCGTCGGTTTCTTTTTTCAGTGTGTATGTCTCCTGGGACAGGTCAATATTGCTCTTCCCATCCGGGAACCCAAAGTAGAAATGCATCCCTTCCTTGCGGTAGGCCGGGACCAGGTTGTCATTGAAGTGGCTGGCCAGGCGCTTGGCAAACTCCCAGTCCGTTTCATGATACTGGACAATGAGGTCACCAATCTGCTTCCCTGCTCCAACGGACATGGCATGGCCGGCATTCTGATAATACTGCTCATTGTATTTCAGAACAGCATCATAAGTAGACTGGGCATTCTGGAACACCCGGGTATGCGGCACCAGATCCATGTAGTAGCTCCCGCTGACAGCATCCAAAGTCAGTAGCCGCAAATCGCCTTCTACCCGAACCTGGACGTTGGTAGAGACGCCGCAGAAGAAGGTGTAATCCGCGCCGCTTTCATCGACCAGGAGCAGTTTGACCTGGATGTCGTTCTGGCCAGTCTGGACATACTTCTCTTCATCCTCAGCCCGAATATGCCCGATAAAGCGTAGGGTCGCATGGTCGTTCAGCTTTTTGTGGACTTGGCAGGACAGCACATCCAATGTCCGAAACGGATCCAGCACAATTCTATAGTCCCGCATAACTACACCTCCGTCGTTTTATCCTGAATGGAGCGGATTACCTGGAACGCCGTGTTCTTCCACGCCTCCATATCCGCGATAGCGCAGTTGAAGATGCCATGCATCAGGTTGCCACCGATGGAGGTGAGGTACACGATGTAATAAATTTGTGTGTCGATGCCGTGGCCCTTAAACTCGAACCAGGAGAGCATCGTCTCACCCAGCGGCTCCGTTGCAGACTCATAGAAGATGTTAGCTGGATTCACTTTCTTGAGGATCGCTTTCATCCCATCGGCGGCGGACTGCATCTGAGCAGGCTTGATGGGCTTGTTGAACAAGTTGAACGCAAAGTTGGTGCTGCCCAGCAGGTCGGTTTTGATGATCTGCGGCCGCTGCTCAGAGGGATATTTTATCCGAGCAATCTTGGAGGGCATGTCCACAAAGGACTCCGGCAACCAGATGGACATTTTGTCCTTAAACAGCAGTGTCTCCTTGAACGTGAGCAACTCGCCGTGGATGGTGGCGCCATCGCCGTGGATGTCCTCGCCGGTCGCCTTTTCCTTCCGACGCAGCTCGATAATCTGTTCATCTAAAAATTCCATACAATATCCCCCTATCTTTTTTGATATATTGAAGGGCAGACCTCGTCACTGGGGCCTGCCCTGTTATGCGACTATACCTAGCATACGTTCAGCCACATTATACCCCAAGTTACATTATATTGGTCAAATATTCTATAAAAAATAGTATGTTATTTAAGATCAATTGCTCCAGGGGAATCCCTCTGCAGGAGCATAGATTTTTATATGGCTATAATCACGCATTTCTGGCTGGAGTAAGCACTGGGGACAATCCGCCGTATCTATAGGTAGTTCAAATCCACGCTTAATTGCTATTTTACCGATGGCAATATGGAGCAGATCTAGGAAATTCACTAAGTTGGGATCTCTACGATTCTGGCGGAGCGAGTCAATAAACAAATCATAAAATTTTTGGTTGTTTTTTTCTAAAAGTGCTTCATATAGGTTAATTTGGTCAAATACACTTGAACCCGTCCATTGCCCGTCTTGATGTTTTCTTATAAAGTCAAAGTTCTCTTTTGCTTGGTAATCATCTCCATTAAATAAATGAATAAGTGCGCCTTCAATTTTTTCAACAGAGGGTGGCATAGGATTTTGATTAGCATGTAAAAGTTGGTTACCCAATTTATGAGCCACTTCAATCGCATCAGCGATAACCGCTGCTTCAAAGTAATCTAATGCTCGGAGGTTAACCTCACCATTATTCCTAGTATTTTGGGGATTAAAATATTGGCACGCATAGGATTTGTACATAGCACTTTGATAGAAATAGTCTTTACATAATTTTGTGTCTCCAAAAGCTATCTGCTGTATATCTCCCATTGAAAGATGTAGGAAAGATAACCTGTTATAATCTGAAAAGCGATTGTTACTATCTCTTGACAACTGAGTTTGGCCTTCTTGCAACCATTCTTTTCGCATAGTGAGAATGCCACCCTCATCAGTAGCATATCGCACAGCATTTATTGCAAGGCGCTTGGGATTGGGCGATATTTTTTGCGTTTTAATAGTCCCTTTGTATTTCAAAATTAGTTCTCCTTTTCATTCAATTGCACTATTTAGGCTGAGTATGCGCAATCAAATCAGCGGTTTTTTGCTGGCCTAAATATTCCACAGAATACCCAGAACCATCAGGTCTGACAACGGCAATATCTTTAATAATATTTTCAATACCCGCTAATTTCATCTCATTACCTAATGCCTGTTGTTTTGACGTTCCGATAGAAATCATTTTATTAATATTCATTTTAATCCAGTCATCACTCATTTGTACTATTCCTCGTGTGGTCTTTCCGTCTAAAACTGATAGTTGCGGTGAATGCCCAGTCTGTATCCCTTTTACTTCAACAACAAGAAATTGTGTTTGAGTCGTTCCATCTGCCAATTCAATTGTTCGGCGATACACTTGATCAAACCCGTTATCGCTTCCAATTTTAGCGTCCCCAGCATATGTAAACCCGCCATACTGGAATGGAGTTGCATGATCAGCAATTTTTTCAGCTTGTTTTCCAAATTTTTGGGCATCTGTTAAACTACCGCGTGACGGTGTTGGTGCTTTATCCCACGTTGGCTTAAATGTATATTTACCATCTCCCCCAACCTCATGCCAGTCCCCATGGCTATCACGATATATTTCTCCTGCAATGGCTCTTTGGGTAGCAGCAAAATTAGGATCGTAGGGTACCAATGCAGTGCTACTTGAAGTGCCGGTGGCGGCATTCATGGGAGCGTCTTTATAGTACCCGCTTGGATCGAAATAGTAGACGGGATTGCTTTTGCAATAAGCATAGAGATTGAGCCCATCGCCGCGGTAAATATCCTCCTGAATAAACCGCCCAATGATCGGATTATAGAACCTTGCCCGCAGATAATATTGCTGTGTAATCGGGTCAATCTGCTGTCCATAGTAGGTGAAGCGGTTGGGAACCTGCTCCTCTTTCGCCGTGATGTTGCCCCAGGCGTCATACTCATAGCGGTTCTGTACCACACCAGCTTCATCAACAATATGGGTGGCAGACCCCATCTCATCAGAAGCATAGTGGTAGTACGTCCTTGCGCTGTCGGCGCTGGAGCGGCTGGCAATCAACTCCGTCCCCCGGATCAGCCGGTTCAGCCCGCTGGCGTCCTCCTCTGCCACAGCCTCCCGGTCCTGGTTGAAGATAAACCGCACCAGCCTGCCGTTCTCCTCCATCTCATACCGCAGGCCCTCAGCGTCGTAGCGGTTGACCTGGATGTTTCCGTCAAAGGTCTCCGCCCTCACCGTGCGGTTGAAGGAGTCATAGGAATAGAGCGCCTTATCATCCGCCAGCAGGTTGCCCGCCTCGTCGTACTGGAACGGCGTGGTCACATTGCCCTTGGTGTAGGCGGTCAGCCGGTTCCTGGGATCATACTGGTACAGTTCCTCCGCACCGCCGGCAATCCTGCGTATGCGGTTGCCGGCCCTGTCGTAGAACAGTTCCTCGGTGCAGGTGGGATACTCCACCTTCTTCAGCTGGTTCAGCGGGTCATAGTGATAGAGGGTATCACCTCCAAGCTGGCGCTTCAACGTCCGGTTGCCATTGCCGTCATACTGGTACAGGTTGTCTGCCAGGACGGCGTCGGCCGACAGCACCTTCAGCGCCGTCAGGTTCTTGTCAGAGTCATAGGCATACTCCTGCCGGATGGGTCCGTGAGCCAGCGCCCGGATTGTGCCGTCCGGATTGTAGTCATAGGCCGCCAGCTCTGCCCCATCATCGTACATTTTCAGCAGCAAGTCAAGGGGGGAATAGGTAAACTCCGTCGTTTTCCCGGCCACGTCGGTCTGGCGGATCTTGTTGCCGTTCTTGTCATAGGCCATCGCCAGGAGCGTGCGCCCGCTGGCGCTCTTCCGGGCCAGCCGCCCCATAACATCATACTCGTAGGCGTACCGCATCCCGGCGGAAATGGCGCACTTTAACAAGCCCTCGGGGGTGTACTCGTAAAAATCACCCAGAGCGCCGTCTTCTGTTCTTTTGAATAGGGGAGCGCCATAGAGGTTGTAGCCAAACTCCACCGTCACACCGTTGCGGTCGGTCTTGCGTACCATGCGGCCCTGGCCGTCGTAGGCATAGTGTTCCTGTCCGCCCATCGGGTCAATAATGGCCGCGATCTTCCCCATGCGGTTGTACTGATATTGGGTGGTGTGCCCCTCGCCGTCTGTGGAGCTGGTCATGTTCCCTGCGAAGTCGTAGGTATACTGCTCCGTGGAGCCGTCAGCTTTAATGATGCCGATGATCCGGCCCCAGGGGTCCAGCTGATATTGGGTGCGGTTTTGGTTGCCATCCACAATGCCAGTGATGTTACCCCAGGCGTCGTATTCCAGCTCCTGTACCGAGCCGCCCACCGTCTCGATCCGGCGCTGCAGCCCGGCGAGGTCATAGCTGTAGTTCGCGCCGCTGCCCACGCCGTCCAGCTGCTGCACCAGCCGCCCCATCGCGTCATAGGTGTTGGTCTGAAGCA
>OFFQ01001780.1_pt1 | contig 11947 bp, 8 predicted proteins | sample 1521411 | NCBI WGS metagenome assembly OFFQ01 (sample SAMEA3504110, study PRJEB24116) | mouse gut metagenome | biome: mouse gut; feature: mouse-associated habitat; material: faeces | place: Denmark | collected 2011 | reverse complement strand
TTTTTCAGCGGCCATAGACCGCTGTGCGATACACAAGCGCGAACACGTTCTTTGCAATCAGAACCTCAAAGTTCGCCACTTGTGATTTTGTCTCTCGTTGACAAAAAAGATGCACCGTCAAAGCCCCAATGTCAATAACCTAAGCCCATGGAGGGATATCTGAATAAAAATATGAATGGAATGTTCAAAAACACTTGACAAAAGGAAAAAACTGTGGGTGCTTTTTCGCCTCGGCGAAAAAGCACCCTTGTAATTGAAAGGTGTTGCGCCTCATCAATTACAAGGGGGTTCTCCTATGTCAAGCAAAGCAATCTGTATACGAGAAACTCTGTATAGTGCGATCCGTTCCGTCAGCGCTGTTTCATGGCTGTTTGCGCGTTCTCCAGGCAGAGATTTTACCAGGAATGTCAAGCTGCCCTTTGCAAAGTTGATTACTCTGATCCTGTCCTTGAAAGGCAGCAGTATCACCTGTGAGCTTATGGAACACTTTGGCTGCACAAAAACTCTGGTATCCGAACCGGCTTTTGTAAAACGTCGCGGCCGTCTTTTGCCGGAGGCATTGGAAACTATCTTCCACTTGTTTGTTGAAAATACTCGAGCCTCAAACCGTTATAAGGGCTTCCGGCTCCTTGCTGTTGATGGCTCCGACCTGCACACCCCCACAAATCCTGACGATACCGCGTCGTTTATCCCTGGATCTGGCGGACAGAAACCCTGCAACCTGCAACACCTGAACGCCTTATATGACCTTTGCTCTCATATCTACATGGACGCTGTTGTTCAGGGCAGGCATCAGTATGATGAGCGCCGCGCACTCTGCGATATGGTAGATAGAGCCAATGCCGCATACCCTGCTATCATCATCGCTGACAGAGGCTATGAGTCCTATAACGTCCTTGCCCATATTCAGGAAAAAGGTTGGAAATTCCTGATCCGTGTCAAGGACAGGAGCAGCAACGGCATTGTCAATGGGTTAGAGCTTCCCGCCCAAGACGAGTTTGATGTTCCGATCCGGCTTGCGCTTTCCCGTAAGCAGACGAACAAATTCAAGGGCCTGCTTGGCAGCAAAAATGAGTTCAAACAGCTGCGCAACTATACGTTTGATTATCTTCCCATGAAAAATAAAAAAGGGCTTGACATTCCTCCTTACATCATCTCGTTGCGCGTAGTCCGTTTCAAATTGTCTGATTCATCCTTTGAGACCGTCCTGACGAATCTTGATTTCCCTCCTGATGAACTGAAGCAGCTCTATGCCATGCGCTGGGGGATCGAAACTTCATTCCGCGAGTTAAAATATACCATTGGACTCTCGCACTTTCATGCCAAAAGGCCGGACTTTATCCTTCAGGAGATATTTGCCCGCCTGACCATGTATAACTTCTCTGAGCTGATCTCCATGTCCGTAGTCATTGAACGATCCGGCAACAAATATGCCTATAGGGCCAACTTTTCTGCTGCCGCGCATATTTGCCGCAACTTTTTCCTCGGAAGAGTTGCTCCAACTGATTTGGAGGCGCTCATTCCCAGATTTGTTTCTCCTATACGCCCAGGCCGGGCATCGCCTCGACATCCGACGGTTAAATATCCTGTCAGCTTCCTTTACAGATTGCCATAATTTATTTAAGAATTTCTCATATTACGTGCCTTTTGCAGATGTTTGATCTGCCACTTTATCATGCCCATTTCCTGACCCATCTAGCGCCCTCATCAGTGCTTTCCCTCTATTTTACGATAATTCTTAGCTCTTGCTTGTTAGGTTATTGACATTGGTTTAACTCTGCTCCAACAAATCGGTCAGCGGCTGAATCGACAGTGGATACATCCGATATACAGCATCCCAAATATCCAGGCATCGTTTTATAACACCCGCATCGTCTTTCCCAAAACGGAACAGCTGAACTACACAAAAAATCAAGTCATCAACATGGTATCGCGGGATAAACTGTTGTTGTTCCGAAAGGGGGGCACAACATGCAAACAAAATCTCTGCATAATCTTTTGCATCTATATGGGTTGTCTTCAAATAGTGCAAAACATCCCCTACAATTATACTACTATATTCCTTTCCAAGCAGTTCAACTATAAAGTTTCGGTCCCGTGGAATTTCAAGACGTTCATTATGAAACAGCAAACTAAGAGATGGAAGTTTTTGGCTTTTCTCCATTAGCCACTGCAGAAGCTGCTGACAATATACACGGGCTTCGTCATATTGATAATGAATGACAGCTTGATGGCAGATTACGTTTTTCTGCTGCTCATTGAACAACAGGGATACGGATTCCTCTAAGCTCCACTGTCCCATAATAACCAAAGTGGCAGCCATTTCAGTGGCATATTTCTTCAAGTCTTCAATGGGAGATTGCATAGCAGTTTTTAACCGTTCAGCGTAAAATTCGGATTCGGTGTTATAAAAAAGGCATAAAAGATCCCAGGCTTGTCTGGCACCGAGCACACGTAAATCTCTTGCAAACAGCCTATCAAACAGACTTTTGGAAAACGTTTTATCAATATTATACCAGGCAACGGCACAGTGAAGAACCGAGAACAATACAGCAGGATTTTCATCTTCAACAGAGTGTTTCAAAACCACTTTAAACCGATCGGCGTATTCTGTATGTTCCCATAAAAGCGCTGCGATTGCATCAACTGCACATCCTCGGGCACAATTCGCAGAGTTTTGAAGCAAGTCATCGCAGCATAGATTGGCATTGCTTTTTCCAAAATGAAGATGGGAAGAGTCAGGTTCCGGGTCCGCATGACAGCAAGCGATTTTGATTAAGTTTTGTAAAATATCAGATGGCCAATCTTCCTCTGCTCGTTCATATAATACATATGAAAACGAAATCGCCATTTGTGCGGATGGATTTCTGCAAACCCGCCGCAATACTTCACAAGTCAATGGTAGCGGTACTTCCGGGGAAGTAATTGCGCTCACAATTGCATCGACAAACCCAAGATTAACATTTGATGGGAAATGTAAGGAAAGTGCAGCAAAACGAACAGGCTCTTTTTTTGAGGCCGTTGACAAGCTGCGTGCAAACATGGATGGTGTAGATTCTACTCCTTTCTCCCAATTTCTCATGCTCCTATCAGGCGGATTTGTACTCATTCGGGCAATTAATTTCAGCCAGCTTTTATCACGGATTCGATCAATATGTCCGTCAATGGGCGAAGAAACAACATGCGCCATACCTATATGGGGTATTTTAAATTTTGGAGGATCTTCTGGGAATCTTCGAAATAGAATCCCGCATAATTCTTTTGTTCGGTTGGCTATTCTTTTATGATCCAACGCAGGGAGCAGTATTCTTTGCAAATCACCCCAAAAGGAGCCATAATAATTTCCGCCTCCTTCAACTTTATGACAGGCTATCCGATCCTGGTAAGCAGCCAGCATAGTTTTTCTATTGGGACTCCACCGAGTGAGGAACTGCTCCAAGCGGGTGAATGTAGTTATACTACAATGAGGTGAAAAACGCTGAATGATTCGCCTACAACAGGCGAGTTGACTATTCTCAAAGCTGGTTTCATCAAATGCTCGTTCATCAAAATCCTCCAGCAACCAATCAAATACCTCATCCGCCTTGTGCAGTGGCAGGTATTCGATTGCATGGAGAAACAATTCCGGCTTAATGGGAGATTCCACTTGTGCAAAAAAAGACAAACGATGGAAAAATTGTTCCGGCATTTCTCCTGCTTCTTTATTCAGTGCATCCTGTATCAACCGAACGATTAGACGTTCCGCAGATACATGGCGTCCCGCTTCCACCCATTCGCTTCGATATTGTTTTGCGCTCTCCCGAGCCGCAGTTTCCAGCACAAACGTCAGCAGTTCATCGAGTACCTGAGAATAATACTGGCCGGCATACTTTTTCAATACAGTTTCATCTGGAATTTGCACGTGTTCTCGTTTATCCGGCTTTAGGGCAACCCATGCTTTCATAACAGGAATTGCTTGGGCATAGCCATGAGACAACAGGTCATATAAACCAAAATCGCGCAAGAGGACATCGGCATGGTTAATCAGTAGCTGTATTCGGAGAGAAAATATCTGTGTGGACGGGATTGTAGAGATTCTCGCAATGTCAAACAGTTCGTTCACTGTCATAGAATTTGCGTTTTGAAGGATTATCCACGCAAGTTCCGGGTCAGCCTGAACAATGGATTTCAGCAGATCCCGGCCTTCTTGCTTATACCAAGGATAAGAAGAGCATTGCTCTGCAAGCAGCCGGATAAACGCGGGATGTCCCCAAAATACTGTCCGAATGATTTGAGAACGCCATTCACTCTCATCAAAATAGGCTGCCAGCAGTTTCCAATGTTCCTGATTCGGAGTCGGTAGCTGTCCTAACACCTCAAAGGCGCAGCAGCGAAAATAATATCGAATATCAGGGGCGTCCAAAAGGCCACGGCACTCTTTCAGAAACATGTTTTCATCAAATTCCGACAGATATTGCAGTAGCATAAGCAGCTGATAGCGAACATCCGGGGTCTGCTTATCCATATTTCCAATCAGCGAAGGAAGATGCTTTCCTTGGAAAATACGGTTTAAATCATCTACAACCAGAGCATAGTCCAAAAAGCTTTGATGGCAGAAGCATACACTCTTTTCATCTTTTTTTAGCACACCGCAAGAAACCAATGCATCTAACGGCTTCTGATCTTTAAAAAGCAGTATCGGTGCAAAAAGCGTTTCCTGATTTCGCATATAGGTAACCAGGCGGTCACGGCAGTCTGCCACCACAGTAGCGTCCACTCCCATATTGCAACATTCTGACAATATCTGTTTCCACCATGCGTCCATCAACTGGAATAGAGAGGTAACGTTGTTCTTTTCCTCTCCCGTGATCCTGGACCAGACATATAGGCTTGAGGGAGTGCGAAGGAGTTCCTTTAGCCGTAAAGACAGTTTTGGATACACTTCCCCAATGACTTCTTGAACATCTGCATCGGACAGCGGACCGATGGTAACCTTTTCCCATGTGATTTGGTTTTCTTGAGTGTTTGCGGAAGACTCTAACAGGTTTTGCAGTCCCAGGTCGGTTTCGTAGTCAAATGACCGGACGGCAAAAATGCAGCTGATTTTCCCGTTTTCCCAACGGTTAAACTGTTCAGCTTGTTGGATTATGGCCTTGCAAACATCTAACATGGAGGAAGTCCGGCTGTTAGTCCAGCGCAAAGCGTCGAGTTGATCAAAGATCAGCACACACCGCTGTTCCCCGGCGATGCGGAACAAGGCAGCCGACGGGGAATCCGGCAGTCCCAGAGACCGACCATATTGATCCGCCAACTGTGCTGGCTGGCTTTTATCCAACGAGAGCGCCAGATGTGGAACATCTTGCTTTTCCAATGCCTGGATAACTTCCTGGAGGCAACCACTTTTTCCGGTTCCGGCAGAACCTAACACAATGACGGATGTACCCGCGAGAACATGCCGCAATACTTCGTCGGTTTCCGTTCGATGAATCAGGTCAGGACCAATCGTTAGAAAACGTCCTGCATAGGCGCGATTCAATTGTTGAATGCGAGGCAACCAGCGAGTATCTTGTCCTAAAATACGTTGGTGGATTCCTTGTCGCTTCAGCCAGGCAACAACGTTGGATGCATAAATCGGTTTTCCCCAATATGCCTGATCGTTCGAAAAACGCTCCAGCAAAATGCGGATTGTAGTTGTAGAATGGGTAGTATCTTCGACAAATAGCAGAGATATCAAACTTTCCAATCCCCGCCGATGCTCCTCACCCATAGGTTCCAGCTCAAAATAGCATCGTGATAAGAGATGTACCAGCGACGTTCCTGTTTCATGAAACTCTATCTCACAATGGCTCATCCATTTTCGAAGAGACTGGTTCGTTACTTGCTCCGCAAAGAACTCATCCACATTGTGACAGTTTCTGGCCCGATTACACAAAGTATCCAATTCATCATAGGGCACCGGAGAAATAAAGTAGTAAGCGTGATTTTGGTTGCTCAAAATATGCTTTTTGGCTTGCTTAAATACCGAATGGCGATTTAGATCCTGGGGGTTCCATTTTGTGTTTACCCCATTTGATCCCTTACATTGATAATATCTGCGTTCTCCATCCGGCGCCGTCGCAACAAATTCAACGCCTTCTCCCTCTGAACCCAAAGGCTCAACTTCAATTGTTATAAGCTTTTCCAGGAGCAAATCCAATATTAATTTTGCAAAGAACCGATCTTCGTATCGGTTCCCATCCTTATCTCCTCGCCCACCACGTTCAAAGCTCATGGAACAACCTCCCGCTTTCATTTGCGAAGTGCATTTTTTAATATTATATCAGATAATCTTTGGTGAGGGTAGTAGCAATTGGATGTGTTTTCCTCTGCATTGCGTGTTTCAGGTGACGATATGACAATTTCATGGTATGCTGGCTTTGCTATCTGTTAAGGAGGAATTAAATTATGTACCTAAGTGCAGAAGAAAAGCAAGCATTAGTATCTCGTTACCACGCAGGAGAATCTGTGGCAGAAATCTGCGCCGACACTGGTGTGGCAAGAAGCACTTTCTATACTTGGATCAGACCCTATACAACGACCATAACAGACTCAGGTCATGTGGTCAGCCAGCAGGAATTTATCAAGATGAAGCAACGAATCCGAAAGCTGGAGCAAAAAGTTGAGATTCTGCAAAAGGTAAGCTGTACTGCGTCCGCCCCGCTTCAGGAAAAATTACAGGAACTTTCCAAATTGTATGGTCAGTACAGTGTCCATGCACTGTGCGAGGCTCTCTGTGTTTCCCGTGGTACTTTCTATAACCACATCTTCCGAAGAAAAGAAGTGACTGCTTATGACAAACGAAAGTCCGAAATGAGAAAGCACATCAAAGCGGTTTTTGATGAAAGTCACCAGCGATTTGGCGCAAATAAAATCGCCGCAGTATTATCTACACAAGGAATTTCCACCTCATCTAAATATGTTCGGGAACTGATGCAGGAGATGGGCCTGCAAAGCATTACTCGATATTCCAAACGCGACTATCAAAAAGGGAAGCGGCTGGCCAAAAAGCAGAATGTTCTCCAACGGCAGTTCAAAGCAGATGAGCCAAATCGAGTCTGGGGCAGCGATGTGACCTGTTTTAAAATCAATGACAAATATCTATACATCTGTGTGATTCTTGACCTTTTTTCAAGAAAGGTAGTGGCTTACAGAGTATCCCCTAAGAACAGTACCTATTTGATCACATCAACATTCCGGCAAGCATATCAAAACAGAAATGCTCCTCAGTCTCTGATGTTCCACAGTGATCAGGGGGCACAATATACTTCTAAGACTTTCTGCAAGCTGTTACGCATGAACAAGGTTGTCCAATCTTTTTCTGCTCCAGGCCAGCCTCATGACAATGCTGTCATGGAGTCTTTTTTCTCTTTCATGAAGCGAGAAGAAATCTATCGTACACATTACAAATCCGAGCAGCAGTTCGCAAAAAGTGTCGATAATTACATAGAATTTTACAATACTCAACGACCGCATAGTACACTTAATTATAAAACGCCAGATCAATTTGAGGCGATCTATGAAGTTAAAAAGAAATACGTAGACTAATTAGGCAAAGGGTTCAAAAGCCGCCATTTCTAATTTTTTGACTCTGAATTTCAGCTTTTTTGACATCAGGTGTCCATTTCTGCGGATAATGAATCAACACCGAAAAGCCTGACAGCGCAAGGCCTTTCGGGATAAAATAGGGGTAGGAGCATTGCACAGTCCAATAAAACTGTTCAATACTCCTACCCTAATTCAGTTGGTGCGAGTGGCGATATAGGATTTACGCGAAAAGCCAGTAATACCAACGGTTTGCGGGCAGTCGAGCAGCAGTATTTACACCAAAAACCAAATATCAGCTATGGATTTTGGGGGCGTTCCAGCGATGGAGCGTCCTTTTTTCTTGCCCAAAAGCAGGGGAGAGGAAGCCCTACCATTGACTAAGTTTTTCCGTATACTATCATTTATTTTAGAGGGAGGTTGAGACCCATGAACGCCCAAGTGGTGGCACTTGTCAACCAAAAGGGGGGCGTTGGCAAATCGACAACTTGCGTAAACCTCGGCGTGGGACTGGCCCAAGCCGGAAAAAAGGTTCTCCTTATTGATTGTGACCCCCAGGCCAGCCTTTCCATCAGCCTGGGCCATCCCCAGCCGGACAATCTGCCCGTCACCCTCTCAGATATGATGGGAAAGGTGCTGAACGACCAGCCCATTACCCCCGGCGAGGGCATCCTGCATCACCCGGAGGGCGTGGACCTTATGCCCTCAAACATCCAGCTCTCCGGCATGGAAGTGTCACTGGTGAACGCCATGAGCCGCGAGACCATCCTGCGGCAGTATCTGGACACGGTTCGGAAACAGTACACCCACATCCTGCTGGACTGCCAGCCCTCCCTGGGTATGCTCACCGTCAACGCCCTGGCCGCTGCCAATCGTCTGATCGTCCCCGTCCAGGCGGAGTACCTCCCGGCGAAAGGGCTTGAACAGCTCTTGCAGACCGTGGGCAAGGTGCGGCGGCAGATCAATCCCAAGCTGCTCATTGACGGCATCCTGCTGACGATGGTGGACAGCCGGACCAACTTTGCCAGGGAGATCAGCGCCCTGCTCCGGGAGACTTACGGCGGGGACATCAAGGTATTTGATTCCGAGATACCCCACTCTGTCCGGGCCAAGGAGACCAGCGCCGAGGGCAAGAGCATCTTTGCCCATGACCCCGGCGGGAAGGTGGCCGAAGCCTATGGAAATCTGACGCGGGAGGTGTTACAGCTTGAAAAGCAGCGCGCGAAAAGTAGAGCTGGCATCAGCCGCTGATCTGTTCTCCACGGAGCAGGAGCGTCAGGACGCGAAACTGGAAAAGGTGCAGAATATCCCGCTGTCCGAGCTGTACCCGTTCCCCGACCATCCGTTTTCCGTAAGGGATGATGATTCTATGAAGGAAACCGTGGAGAGCGTCAAGGAATACGGCGTTCTCATGCCCGCCATCGCCCGCCCCCGCGAGGGTGGCGGCTATGAGTTGGTGGCCGGACACCGGCGCAAACACGCCTGTGAACTGGCAGGGCTGGACACCATGCCTGTAATCGTCCGGGATTTGGACCGGGATACCGCTATTATTTTCATGGTGGACAGTAACCTCCAGCGGGAAAATATTCTTCCCAGCGAGAGGGCTAAAGCCTATAAGATGAAACTGGATGCCATCAAACGGAGGGCCGGACGGCCCACAGTAGAGCATGGAGAAAATTCGCCGAAAATTTCGGCGAATTTCCGTAGCGATGATGAGATTGGTGCGGAGATGGGTGTAAGCGGCGATACCGTCCGCAATTACATCGCACTCACACAACTGGTCCCGGAACTTCAGCAGATGGTGGACGATAGGAAAATCGCCATGACCCCCGCCTATCAGATCGCGGCTCTTAAACCAGATGAACAGGCGCTTCTGGTGGAGACGATCAACAGTGAACAGGCTACTCCATCGCTGTCCCAGGCCCAGCGGATGAAAAAGCTCAGTCAGTCCGGGAAACTGGATGAGGACACCATGCTGGGCATCATGTCGGAGGAAAAGAAGCCGGAGGTCGATAAGATTGTTCTGACTTCCGACACACTCCACAAATATTTCCCCCGCTCCTACACGCCCAAGCAGATGCAGGACACCATCATCAAACTGCTGGAACAGTGGATGAAAAAGCGTCAGCGCAGCCAGGAGCGGTAGCGGCAAAATTATCGGACAAGCAGGCCGGACAGGGATTTTTCTTTTCTCTGACCGGCTTTTTTGCTGTCCGGGAAAGGAGACCAATCGTTGTATATCAACACATTCCAGTACAAGCCGGAACACGTTGACTGTACGCTCTGCACCGAGTTTACCCGAAAACAGGGCTGCACCGCCAAGGGCTGTCCCTGGCTGGCGGAGCGGATCGAGGCTGGGGTTGTGGGCTACAAAGAGGCCGTCATGGAGACGTTTCCCCGGAACGTCCACACGGACGCCCGCCTGCATACGGCTATCCGCCGGTTCTCCGGCTCCCTGTTCCTCACCGCCGCCCACTACCAGCGCATGGAGCGTATGAAGGTCCGGCAGGGCTACCGCAGACGCCGGGACACCCCGGCCTACTACGCAGCCATGTATCTGCTCACCGCCAATGAGGACATCTGCACCCGCGCCGCAAATTGCTTTTGCAGATATGGCATTGAGTTCGACTACGCCACCACGCAGGACATCTCGCCCCACAACTATACCCTGCTGTCGGCGGCGAAGGACATTTACTCGGACGGCTCCAGCGTGGCGCTGAATGACCTCGCCATTTCGGAGGTGGTGGACACGCTGGCGTTCAGCCTGATCGTCAACGCCCTGCTCATCGCCCGGTATGGCTGCTCTGTACTGAAAATCAGTGAGAAGGAGGGCAAGGAGTGAAAGCGGTCCATCTGCCCATCACGGGCCATGATCTGCTGGCTGTGGAGCGGTTTCGGGACGATACCCGCCACATGGCCGAGTTTCTGGTGCTGGAGGATTGCCCCCAGGGGCAGGAGGGCCAGTACATCCGGCGGTTTCTGACCGAGGACGGCTATGCCCAGGTGCTGGACGCCCAGCGGCAGGGCCGTGTCCGCGTCTACAAACACGCCAACATCATCGAGGGACACATCATCCCCGCCAAGCCTAAAAAGCGGCGGGGCAAGTAACATAAAGGAGGGATTTTTATGTATTCTGTGGATTCTTTGGAGTATGCCGTCCGGCATCTGTTCCAGGGCGGCATCGGGGAGCATGGATACAGCGAGGAAGAAGTGGAGACGCTGCTCCACGGCATTGACTTCGAGGCCCTGCTGCAAGCGGTCCGGCACAACGCCCAGACCGTCCACGCCTACACCACCGACGGCAAAGCGCCTATGTCCTTCAACTACCGGGGCAGGGACCTGTTTGGCCAGCGGGCTACCCGGCTGTACGAGGACAACGACCAGAGCTGCGCCTCCATCGTGCTGACGGACCGCACCTATGAGCTGTGGCTGCTGGAGGACATGGACCTTGTTGCCGTGGCCTGCGTGTCCCTGGACTGCGGGGACGGCGAGTACGTCACCGAGTATCGGGAGATCAAGGAGGGGGACCCCTGGGACAGTCCCATGTATCTGGACCTGGATGAGCTGGCCGATGAGATCAACGCAATGTGCGCCGCCTACTATGAGAGCGACATCCCCCTCTATGAGCTGTAACAGACGGGAAAGGAGATAAAAAGGCAGTTTTCCCGTCATGGGAACCACAAAAAGCAACGAAACCTATTCGGCAGTCTCGCTCTCAGGTGGAAAAGACAGCTCGTGTCTTTTGATTCTGATGATCGAAAAGGGCCTGCCCATCGACTGCGTACTCTACGCCGATACGGGCATGGAGTTCCCGGAGATGGTGGAGCATCTGGCAAAGCTGGATGCTTTTCTTTTTCGGGAGCGAGGATTGCACATTACCACCCTGCGGCATCCCCACGGTTTTGAATGGCTCATGTTCCATGTCCCCCTGCAACAAAAACGGGCCATAGAGAGACGTATTGCCAAGGGCCAACAGGCAACTGGCTATGGCTGGCCTGGGATGCGGGTGCGCTGGTGTACTGGACAGCTCAAAACCCATCTTATCACCAGAGAGGATAACCGGCTGAATAAGGAGAAAAATGTCCTGCACCATATCGGTATCGCCGCCGATGAAGCCCACCGCTGCAAAGACGATCCTCATAACCGCTATCCATTGGTGGAATGGGGAATCACCGAGGCCCAGGCGCTGCAAATCTGCTATGACCGGGGCTACGATTGGGGTGGGCTGTATGAGATATACCGCCGCGCCTCCTGCTGGTGCTGCCCCCTCCAGCGCATAGGAGAGCTGAAAAAGCTCCGCCACCACCACCCGGAGTTGTGGGTGCGGCTACTGGATATGGACAACCGGGCGCGGGCTATGTTCGGCCCCGGTCCCCTGGGACAGTTC
>OFFQ01001779.1_pt1 | contig 11962 bp, 10 predicted proteins | sample 1521411 | NCBI WGS metagenome assembly OFFQ01 (sample SAMEA3504110, study PRJEB24116) | mouse gut metagenome | biome: mouse gut; feature: mouse-associated habitat; material: faeces | place: Denmark | collected 2011 | reverse complement strand
CGGGGCCGCCGCTTTTTTAATGACAGAGAAAACCATGGGGAGTAGAAGCGCCTCAGCCGTTCTTTTTCCGGGCGGAGGTGCGGCCCTCGGGCTGAATTTCTCCGGCGGCCAGCAAAGCCCGCTTCGTCAGGGCCGGGCCCACCAGCTCATAGACCAGCACGGAGAAGAGGACCACGTTGCGCACCATCTCGCCGTCGGACAGCCGCTGGGCGGTCAGGGCCATGCCCAGCGCCACCCCCGCCTGGGGCAGCAGGGTGATGCCCAGGTGCTTCGTGATGCCCTCGCTGCACCCGGTGGCCTTGCAGCTGCCATAGGCGCCCAGATATTTGCCCAGGGAGCGGGAGACGATATAGACCACGCCGATAAGCAGCACCAGGGGATTGGAGAGCACCCGCAGATTCAGCTCCGCACCGGACAGCACGAAGAACAGCACGAACAGCGGGGCCGTCCAGCTGTCCACGCGGCCCATGAGCTCCTCGGAGAAGTCGCAGATGTTGCAGAACACGGTGCCGGTCATCATGCACACCAGCAGCAGGCTGAAGCCGCAGTGGATGCCGCCCCCCTCGAACTCCGCCATGGACAGGCCCACCGTCAGCAGCACGAAGCCGATGGAGATGGACAGGCGCTTGCTGCGGGAGAAGAAGTACTTTTCCACCCGGTACAGCACCCATCCGGCGAAGCCGCCCAGCGCCAGGGACAGCACGATCTCCACCAGGGGCTCCACCAGCACGGTGACCAGGCTGATGGCGCCGCTCTCCAGGGCGGTGGCCACGCCGAAGGAGGCGGAGAACAGCACCAGGCCCACCGCGTCGTCGATGGCCACCACCAGCAGCAGCAGCTTGGTGAGGGGGCCGTCGGCCTTGTACTGGCGCACCACCATCAGGGTGGCCGCAGGAGCGGTGGCCGCCGCGATGGCGCCCAGGGTGATGGCGGAGGACACGGAGATCAGGGCGGGATTCATGAAGTGCAGCGCCACCAGGGCGGCGTCTACCAGGACGGTGGTGAACACCGCCTGGGCGATGCCCACGGTGATAGCCTGACGGCCCATGTGTTTGAGCTGTTCCAGGCGGAACTCGTTGCCGATGGTAAAGGCGATGAAGCCCAGGGCCACATCCGGGATGATGCTGAAGCCGGCCACATCCGCCATGGTGTGAAAGCCAATTCCCCCCAGCCCCAGCCGCCCCAGGCAGTAGGGTCCCAGCAGCAGGCCGGTAAGCAGGTAAGCAGTGACAGCGGGCAGCCCCACCCGTTTAGCGGGGCGGGTCATCAGCAGCCCTGCAATCAGGGCCAGGGAGATACAGAGAAGGGTATTTTGCATGGTGACAGCGACCTTTCCAAATTAATATTTTATCAAGAATACAATACCACTTTCTCGCCAAAAAGCAAGGGAAATATGGGGCGGCGGTGCAGAACATCTCTGCACGGACGGGGAAAATATCGTGAAAAATCACAGGGGGGGATAGATTGTCCCGGTCCGGCCGCCAAAGGACAACATAGAGCCTGTCACGTATACTGATATCTTTTTCCATAAACCAAAGAAGCCCCTGTTTTGGGGCTTTTTACCGCCTCTTTTGCACCCTTTTTGCTCTTTTGCATAGGATGGGGCAAGAACCAAAAGCATCACAAGAGAGAAAGGGGCGTTTCCTTATGAACCGTCAATATTATCCCTGCTGTCCCCCCGGCCCTCCCGGACCCCGCGGGCCGATGGGTCCCCAGGGCCGGATGGGGCCTCCCGGACCACAGGGCCGGATGGGATGCCCTGGCCCCCAGGGGGAGCCTGGAGAGCCGGGGCCGATGGGGCTTCCCGGTCCCCAAGGTGAAGCTGGGCCGATGGGACCCATGGGTCTGATGGGACCCGCCGGAAACCGAGGCCCTGCGGGTGAACAAGGTCCCCAAGGAGAACCGGGCCCTGCGGGGGAACGTGGTCCCCAGGGAGAACCGGGCCCTGCAGGGGAACGTGGTCCCCAGGGAGAGCCGGGCCCTGCAGGGGAACGCGGTCCCCAGGGGGAACCGGGGCCAATGGGACCTCCCGGACCGGGGGGCGGTACTGGAAGCGCGCCCCAGTTCGCTATGCTTTACCAGGCGGATGCCCTCACAGTCCCCTTTGGGGGCGGTCCGGTTCCCTTTGTCCCTGCGGTGCAGAGCTTGGGGGTCCAGTGCCAGGATGGGACGGTAAAGCTCCTCCAGCCGGGGGTCTACTGCATCCGCTACCTGGTGCTGTTCCCGGTGGCCGCCCGCCTTTCCACCGTCCTTTCCCTCCACCTGGGGGAGCAGTGCCTCCCCGGCTCGGTCTGCCATGTGGATAAGGAAAACCCCGGCCAGCCCTTTACCGCCGCCGGGCAGGTCATCCTGAACCTGGAGGAGCCCGCCCAGCTGACCCTCCAATCCGACAAGGGCTTTTCCATCGCCGCTGCCGCAGAAGGGGATACCCTGGCCAGCCTGATGGTGATTAGGCTCTAAACTCCCTGAAAATTCCAGGCGGAAAAAGCCCCCGTACGGGGGCTTTTTGTCTAGCTAGCAGGGGACTTATTTTCCCTCCGGGCCGTAGTAGGCCTGGACCAGGATTTCCTTCAGCTCGCTGATGAGAGGATACCGGGGGTTGGCGGGGGTGCACTGGTCGGCATGGGCCTCGTCGGCCACCTCGTCCAGGTTCTCCATAAACACCTTTTCAGCGATGCCCTGGCTCTGGATGGAGCGGGGGACGTTCATGGAATCCTGGAGGTCGGTGATGGCCTTGATGAGGCTCTGCACCCCCTCTTCAGTGGTGGAGCAGGGCAGGCCCAGGGCCTCGGCAATCTCGGCGTAGCGCTTATCGGCGATGAAGTGCTCGTACTTGGGCCAGGTGGCGAACTTGGTGGGGCGCTGGGCGTTGTAAGCGATGACATAGGGCAGCAGGATGGCGTTGGCCCGGCCGTGGGGGATGTGGTAGGCAGAACCCAGCTTGTGGGCCAGGGAGTGGTTAATCCCCAGGAAAGCGTTGGTGAAGGCCATACCAGCGATGCAGGAGGCGTTGTGCATCCGCTCCCTGGCCTCCTTGTCGGCGCCGTTGTCGTAGGCCCGCTTCAGGTACTTAAAGACCATGCGGATGGCGTGAAGGGCCAGACCGTCGGTGTAGTCCGAGGCCAGCACCGAGACATAGGCCTCGATGGCGTGGGTGAGGACGTCCATACCGGTATCGGCGGTGACCGCCTTGGGCACCGACATGACGAACTGGGGATCCACAATGGCTACATCGGGGGTCAGCTCGTAATCCGCCAGGGGGTACTTGATGTTGTTTTTCTTATCGGTGATAACGGCGAAGGAGGTGACCTCCGAGCCGGTGCCAGAGGTGGTGGGGATGCAGACCAGCTTGGCCTTTTTGCCCAGCTCCGGGAAGTGGTAGGCGCGCTTGCGGATATCAAAGAACTTCTGCTTCATGCCGGAGAAGGAAATGTCCGGGTGCTCGTAGAACATCCACATCCCCTTGGCGGCGTCCATGGCGGAGCCGCCCCCCAGGGCGATGATAACATCGGGCTGGAAGTGGTTCATCGCCTCCACCCCCCGCATGATGGTGTCCACCGAGGGATCCGGCTCCACCTCGGCGAAGATTTCGGCGTGGCAGTAGGTGGAGCGCTTGCGCAGATACCAAAGCACCTTGTCGATGTTGCCCAGCTTTACCATCGTCTCGTCAGTGACGATGAAGGCGCGGCTGATGTTTGGCATTTTCTCTAAATACTGGATGGAATTATACTCAAAGTAGATTTTGGGCGGAATTTTGAACCACTGCATATTGACCCTCCTTTTGGCAATCCGCTTGATATTCACAAGGTTCTGGGCGGAAACATTGGAGGTGGTGGAGTTCTTGCCAAAGGAGCCGCAGCCCAGGGTGAGGGAGGGGGTGTTTTCGTTGTAGATATCCCCAATGCCCCCCTGGGAGGAGGGGGAATTGACGATGATGCGGCCCACTTCCATCCGCTGGCCGTACTGGGTGATGACATCCGGATCGGTGGCGTGGATGGCGGCGGAGTGACCCAAACCGCCGTTCTGGAGCATCTTGGCGGCCATCTGGAAGCCCTGCTCCTTATCCTTCACCACAATATAGGCCAGGATGGGGGAGAGCTTCTCTTTGGAGAGGGGGTGTTCCGGGCCTACATCGGGGATTTTGCCAATAAGAATTTTGGTGTCCTCCGGAACGGTGAAACCTGCCTGCTGGGCAATCCAGAAGGCGGTTTTGCCCACCACTGCGGCGTTGAGGGAACGGCCCTTTTCCTCCGGGAAGGCGTAGTCGATGAGCTTCTTTTCCTCCTCGCCGGTGACAAAATAGCAGCGGTTCTCCTTCATAATGGCCTCAAAGCGGGGGGCCAGCTCCTTGTCTACGATGACGGCCTGTTCGGAGGCGCAGATCATGCCGTTATCAAAGGTTTTGGAGAGGATGAGGTCGTTGCAGGCCTGGGGGAGATTGGCGGAAGCGTGGATGTAGCAGGGGACGTTGCCGGGGCCAACGCCCAGGGCCGGCTTGCCGGTGGAGTAGGCGGCCCGGACCATCCCGGCGCCGCCGGTAGCCAGCACCAAAGCCACCTCGGGGTGGTTCATCAGGGCGTTGGTGGCGTCCATGGAGGGGATTTCAATCCACTGGACGCAGTCCTTGGGGGCGCCAGCAGCCACAGCGGCGTCCCGGACGATGCGGGCGGCCTCGGCGGAGCACTGCTGGGCGCTGGGGTGGAAGCCGAAGATGATGGGGCACCGGGCCTTGGCGGCAATCATCGCCTTAAACATGGTGGTGGAGGTGGGGTTGGTCACCGGGGTGACGCCGGCCACAATGCCCACCGGCTCGGCAATCTGCACGATGCCGGAAAGCTCGTCGTCCTCAATGATGCCCACCGTTTTCTGGCTCTTGATATCATGCCAGATATACTCGGTGGCAAAAAGATTTTTGATGATTTTATCTTCATAAACGCCTCGTCCGGTTTCCTCCACCGCCAGCTTGGCAAGGCGGGTGTGGTTATCCAGACCGGCCAGGGCCATGGCGTGGGCGATTTCGTCCACCTGCTCCTGGCTCAGGGCCATGTATTCCTCCAGGGCGGCTTTTGCCTTTGCGGCAAGGCCGTCAATCATCTCCTGGACATTCACCTGGGGTGCGGCTTGGCTTTCTTTTTTTGCAGACATCGTGTCAGCTCCTCCTTTTCATGACCGCTGCCGCGTTTCCCCCTAGGGGGAAGACGCGAGCTTGATATGTTAATAACTTAACAATTAGATTATATACCCAACCTTTCAATATTTCAATCCCTCCGGCCTACAAGGTTCCTTGCACCAGCGAGAGATTTTTTGGGCAGGACGACAATCTCCCTTTCGTTGTAACCCATCAAAAAAGGCCCTCCCAGGCCGGCCTGCGGCGCTGAAAGGGGCTTTTCCCAATAGGAGTAGAGGCGCTGCGGCGTTACAGCAGTTCGTAGTCCCGCACAAGGGTGACCACCCGCCCAAGGATGGAGACGGAATCCACCAGGATGGGCTCCATGGCGTCGTTTTCCGGCTGGAGGCGGAAGTGGCCGTTTTCCTTGTAGAACCGCTTTACAGTGGCCTCGTCCTCTATCAGGGCCACTACAATGTCTCCGTTTTGTGCAATAGGGGTGCGCCGGATAATGACGATATCCCCATCCAAAATGCCGGCGTTTATCATACTCTCCCCCTTTACCCGCAGGGCAAAGAGGTCCCTGGAGTGCAGATTGCGGCTGCGCAGGGGGATGTACCCCTCTACCTCCTCCACCGCTAGAATGGGCTGCCCGGCGGTGACGGTGCCCAGAAGGGGAACCCGGATGCTTCGGTCATCCGGCAGGGAGATGGCCCGGTTCAGACGGTTGCCCTTTTCGATGAGGCCGCGCTCCTGAAGCTCCCCCAGGTATTTGTGGGCGGTGGAGGTGGATTTAATATCCAGCGCGGCGCAGATTTCCCGGACCGAAGGGGGAAGGCCCTCGTCAATGCGGTCCCGGATATAGTCTAGGATCTGGATAGCCTTGGGGTTTAAGTCAGCCATGGCGGTTCCTCCTTATATGGAGCCAGCTTGCGCATAGGCGCTTCGGATTGAAATAAATAAACTTATTATTGCTATTAGTATACCATAACGGGGAGCCAATTGCAAACGTATGTTTTAAATTTTTCAAAAAAATTTCGTAGGATTTTCCGCAAACGGGGAATTTTGTCCGATTCTGCATTTTACAAAACTTCTCAAGTTTATTTACAGTGCCTTAACAACTGATTTTTGGGGGGTGTTATAATATGATTGTACCGAGGGAGCAGAGCAAGGCTCCAAACCGGTACGATACTACCCTCCTCAAAAACACACACCTCAAACACACCAAAAGAGCCGTGGCGAAAGCTGCGGCTCTTTTGGTTCCAAAAAGGGATAGGGCCCGGCTACCGGATGGTGCGGTAGTAATGGAAGAGGGTCTGCTGGGCAATCCCCCCGTAGGGCCGCAGATACCGGGGGAGGCCCCTGGGGTAAAGCTCCGCCATAACGCGCTTCATCCAAACATCCATAGGGATACATTCCACCCTGCCAAAGCCGAAAAGCAGGACGCATCGGGCCACCTTTTCCCCCACCCCCTTTACCTCCAGCAGCCCCGCCAAGGCTTCCTCTGTGGGCAGCTGCGCCAGCGCCAGAAGGTCCAGCTGTCCCGCCGCTACCCGCCGGGCAGCGTCCAGCAGGTATTCGCTCCGCCATCCCGCCCGGATGGGGGCCAGCTCGCCGGGGGAGAGAGCAGCCAGCCGCTCCGGTGTGGGAAAGGCGCGCAGAGCGGTTTTGGGGATGGTCTCCCCCCACCCCTGACAAAGCCGCTCTACAATGCCCTTGATTCGGGGGATATTGTTATTGGCGCTGAGGATGAAGGTGCAAAGGGTCTCCCAGGGCTCTTGGCGCAGCACCCGGATGCCGGAGCAGAAGTCCATAGCCCGGCGCAAGGGGGGATTGCGCCGGAACAGCTGCTCCAGGGCTGCGTAATCCCGCCCAAGGTCGAAGTAATCTGCCCAAAAAGGGAAGACGTCTGCCCCGATGCCCAGAAGGACAATGTCCTCCCCCCGGCGCTCCAGGGTGAGGAAGCGGCTACCGGCCACCCCCTCCCACCCCCGCCCGCCAGCATCCGCCACCGGAAGGCCTGCCCGCAGTCCAGGGTCTCTGGCAACGCAAACTGCCTTGCCGCCCCCACCAGATGGACCCCCTCCGGTGCAAAGACGGTGGAAACTTCCGCCATGCAGCATCCCCCCTTCTTAACGCTATCCAGTATAGCAGAAAAAAGCTGTGGAGAAAAGCCCGTTTCTTGGAGCTTATTCGCATAAAATTGCGTATTTTTGGATAACCATACGAAATTTACGAAAAAATGGGGAATTGGTGACAAGGGGAAATAACTGTCTGTATGAAAAGAACAAAGGGGCTTTTTAGGTGGAAAAAGTTCTCAACAGCCCCTATATTCACCAAAAAGTGTGGAACCGAAAAGGGTTTTCCACCTTTTCAACAGGGTTTTCAACAGGGTTTTGTGGAAAGCAGAGTTGAAACTGTGGAAAATAGGCATTTACGGACCGTATATTTTTCATCCAACCCTTTCCGGAAAAAGATGTATAAACAGCCGCCAGGGAGGAACTCTAAAAAAGCAGATGCGAGCTGCGAAGAAATTGCCGGAACAGGGGGACGGGGCCATGCTGAAGGGTGTGAACAAGCGGGTGGTGGAAGTGGTGGATATTGAGAGCGAGTATTTTGAAAAGGCGATTCTCTTTCTCCGGGCGGGCCGCCCCGATACCGACGAAGGGGCCCTCCGCCGGCGGGCGGGGGAATACGTCCGGACCATCAAATACCGCCCCCGCCAGGGCTTTAGCTGGAAGAAGCTCCTTATAGCCGGGGTGCTGGCGGCGGGGGTAACCCTCATCGCTTTGGGGCTGGGCGGGCTGCTGCCGCTGTAAGCAAGAGTGGCAAGTAATTTTTTGTGCAAATCCTGCCGGGAACCCTTGACATCCCCGCCCTGGCTGTATTATAATAAAGCGTCAAACAAAGGCGTCTGCTCTGGACCTTCTCCCCACGCAGGTGGAGAATGTCTTTGGAGCAGACGCCTTCTTTGAATTTGAAAGGAGCGGGTATGGAGAAAACAGTGAAGTACATCTTTGTGACCGGGGGCGTGGTCTCCGGCCTGGGGAAGGGCATCAGCGCCGCCTCCCTGGGGAGGCTTTTAAAGGCGCGGGGCCTGCGAGTGGCGGCCCAAAAGCTGGACCCCTATGTGAATGTGGACCCCGGCACCATGAGCCCCTACCAGCATGGGGAGGTTTTTGTCACCGAGGACGGGGCGGAAACCGACCTGGACCTGGGGCATTACGAGCGGTTCATCGATGAGGACCTGAACCGGTATTCCAACCTCACCTCCGGGCGGGTGTACTGGGATGTTCTGCACAAGGAGCGCAGCGGAGCCTACCTGGGCAGCACTGTCCAGGTGATTCCCCACGTCACCGGGGAGATTAAGCGGTTTGTGGCCACCTTGGGGGAGCGCACCAATCCGGATGTTATCATCACCGAGATTGGCGGAACCATCGGGGATATTGAAAGCCAGCCCTTCCTGGAGGCCATCCGCCAGCTTTCCAGGGAGGTGGGACGGCAGAACTGCCTCTTCCTCCATGTGGTGCTGGTGCCCTACCTGCGGTGCTCCGGGGAGCACAAGACCAAGCCCGCCCAGCACTCGGTGCGGGAGCTTCGGAGCCTGGGCATCATCCCGGACATCATCATTGCCCGGTGCGATGAGCCCCTGGAGCCGGGGATCCTGGAGAAACTGGCCCTCTTCTGTGATGTGCGGCCGGAGTGCGTCATCGAAAACCGCACTCTCCCAAGCCTTTACGATGTCCCCCTGATGCTGCACCAGGCGGGGCTGGACCGCATCGCCTGCCAGGCGCTGGACCTCCCCGGCGGCGAGCCGGACCTGGAGGAATGGCGCGCCCTTTGCCGGCGGGTGGAAAATCCCCGGCGGCAGGTGGAAATCGCTTTGGTGGGGAAATATGTGGAGCTTCATGACGCCTACCTTTCCGTTGCGGAGGCCCTGCGCCACGGCGGATATGAAAACGATGCCAGGGTGAAGATTCGCTGGGTGGATTCCGAAGGGCTTTCCGGGGAGAATATAGAGGAGGCTTTGGCTGGGTGCGCCGGGGTTATTGTCCCCGGAGGCTTTGGTGGCCGGGGTATCGCCGGGATGATTGCCGCTGCCCAGTACGCCCGGAGGACAGGGCTGCCCTACTTTGGCATCTGCTTGGGGATGCAGATTGCGGTTATTGAGGCGGCGCGAAATCTTCTGGGACTGCCCCAGGCGGATTCCAGCGAGTTTGCCCCAGAGACCCCAGACCCGGTGATTCACCTGATGCCTGGCCAGCGGGGGGAGGTTCCCAAGGGGGGAACCATGCGCCTGGGGGCTTACCCTTGCCGCTTGGGGGAGGGCACCCGTCTGGGGGCTATCTACGGCGCGTCGGAGATTACCGAGCGCCACCGCCACCGGTACGAGGTGAACAACCGCTACCGGGAGCGGCTGGAGCGGGAAGGGGGCCTTGTCCTTTGCGGCCAGTCCCCAGACGGGCAGCTGGTGGAGGCAATCGAGGGAAAGGATCACCCCTTCTTCATCGGGGTGCAGTACCACCCGGAGTTTAAATCCCGCCCCAACCGGGCCCATCCCATCTTCCGGGCCTTCATCAAGGCGGCGTTGGGCGAGGGTTAAATCTTACCCAAAAACCCTGCGCCTGGGGGAGCGCCAACGCTTCAGCTTCAGTTACTACAGAGAGGAATGAAAACGCGATGCTTACAGCCATTGTTGGAATCAACTGGGGGGACGAGGGGAAGGGCCGGATGGTGGACCTTCTTTCCCAGGAATATCAGGTGGTGGCCCGTTACCAGGGGGGAAATAACGCCGGGCACACCATCTATGTAGAGGGGGAAAAGTTTGTCCTGAACCTGCTGCCCTCCGGCATCCTCCGACCGTCGGTGACCAATATCCTGGGGCCCGGTATGGTCATCGACATCGCCCACCTGCGGGGGGAGATGGAGCGCCTTGCTGCCCGCGGGGTGAAACTCAGCCCGGAAAATCTGCGTATCAGCGGCAAGGCCGCCATCTGCCTGCCCGCCCATGTCCGTCAGGACTGTCTGGAGGAGGAGCGGCTGGCGGGGGAAAAATACGGCTCCACCCGCCGGGGCATTGCCCCCATCTACGGGGATAAATACATGAAGAAGGCCCTGCGGATGGAGGACCTGCTGGAACCGCAACGGCTGGAGCGGCGGTTAAGGCAGCTGCTGGAGTGGAAGAACCTGCTGCTGGAACGGGGCTATGGGGCCCCAGGGGAGGATTATGACGAGACCCTCCGGTGGCTCCGGGAAAATGGTGCGCCGCTGCGGCCCTATATCTGCGACACCGGCGTATACCTGGAAAAAGCCATTGCCGCAGGGAAGGACGTCCTCTTCGAGGCCCAGCTGGGGGCCCTGCGGGACATTGATTACGGCATCTATCCCTTTACCTCTTCCTCCACCACCTTGGCGGCCTACGCCCCCATCGGGGCGGGAATTCCAGGGCGGAAGCTGGAGCGGACCATCGGGGTGATGAAGGCCTACTCCACCTGCGTGGGGGAAGGACCCTTCACCTGCGAGCTGTTTGGGGAGCAGGCGGAGGCCCTACGGGAGGCCGGCGGGGAATACGGCGCCGCTACCGGACGGCCCCGGCGGGTGGGCCCCTTTGACGTCCCCGCCAGCCGGTATGGCGTGCGGATGCAGGGGGCGGACCAGCTGGCCCTCACGAAGCTGGACGTCCTCTCCTTCCTGCCGGAGATTCCCGTCTGCACCCAGTACACGGTGGACGGCGTCTCCACCCAGGACTTTCCAAGCGGCGGGAGCCTGGAGCGTGCCCGGCCGGTGGTGGAGCGCCTCCCCGGATGGGGATGCGATATCAGCAGCTGCCGCCGTTGGGAGGAGCTGCCCGCCGCCGCCCGCCGCTATGTGGAGTACCTGGAGGAGGCGGTGCGCTGCCCCATTGGGTATGTCTCGGTGGGGGCGGACCGGGACGCCTACATCCAGCGGTAAATAAAGAAAGACCCCGGAGAGGATGGTTCATCCTTTCCGGGGCGATTTTATGGGGAGAATCACTGGCCGCTGCCGTAGAGAAACAGATCCACAACGATTTCGGTGCCGGTGCGGTGGCAAAAGTCGATGATCTCCCTGGTGAAGCCGATCACCGAGCAGTCCGGGTTACCATCGCAGGGGAAGATTTGGATGCTGAAGGCCACGTTGTACCGCGCCTGAATTTCCAGCAGCGCCGGGATACGAGGGGAGAGCGCCTGGACGATTCGCCCGCACTGGTCAAAACGGCTCACAGCCGGTTCGGCCTGCCCGCAGCCATACCAGGCGGAAAAATTATACCGGCTCTTTCCGTCCGGCCGCAGATCGCCGGCAGCATGGCTCCGAAAAGGAGCGAGCTCCAGCAGACGAGTGACCTCCTCCGGAGGAAAAACGCTTTTTTCCGCCGGGAGGAACCCCTTCCAGAAGTCCAGGACACCGGCGCTTTGAACACGGAAGAACGCGTAGCAGGGGGAACCCTCAAACTCTTTCATGCCTTGGCGCTCTTCTCCTTTTTCTTCTTCGGCTTGGGGAAGGGCAGCTCCTCCCAGGTGGCCCGGATGAGCCGCCCCAGCAGCTCCCGGTCCTCCGGATTTTCAATCAGCAGGCAGGGCTTGGCGCCGGGGTAGGGCTCCCCCTCCGGACAGCCGGGAACCACTGCCGCCCCCGCCGCGGTCTTTTTCACATAGAAAAGGTCGTCGCAGACCATAGCGACAATTTTGCCGTCGCAGTAGATGCCGTATTCTCCAAACATCTTCCGGGAAGAGATTTCCCCCGCCTCCCGCAGCTGGTCGCAGACGAAGGCTACATATTCCGGTCGCGAAGCCATTTAAACGCCCTCCTTTTGCCATTCCCTACAGGTTTCGATGC
>OFFQ01001778.1_pt1 | contig 11963 bp, 11 predicted proteins | sample 1521411 | NCBI WGS metagenome assembly OFFQ01 (sample SAMEA3504110, study PRJEB24116) | mouse gut metagenome | biome: mouse gut; feature: mouse-associated habitat; material: faeces | place: Denmark | collected 2011 | reverse complement strand
GTCAATATAATGGCGGCGCTGCAGGTAGCGCCGTCAATTCCCTTCTGAGTTCCCAGGATCAGCGGCATATTTCCGATGGGCATACCGAACATGATCATGCAGACGGAAATCAATGCGGCATCCCCGGTGACCATTTTCAGCAGCGGCAGCATGGCAAGGGGCAGGGCCAGCAGCTTCACTGCCGAGAAGACGTACAGCCTGGGCTGGCAGAAAATACGCTTCAGATCGGAATGCGCCAGGGTAAATCCGACGGCAACCAGTGCCATGGGGGATGTCACATTGCCGAGGTAGGTAATGGCGGTCTTTATGAAATCCGGCAGCTGTATATTGCAGATAATGATAAGGAGCGCGGCAAGGCCGGATATGGTGCCTGGATTGAGCATGGATTTTACGGAGGACGCGGAGAACTTTCCGTCCATCAGCGCGACGCCGTAGGTATAGAACACAATCGTGTAAATCAGCAGAAATTCCGTCACATAAACCACATAGGCCGCGCCCAGGATGCTGGAGACCACCGGTATGCCGATGAATCCCAGGTTAGAGAAGACGAACATCATCTGGAAAATCTTGCGCTGATCCGGCGCCTTGTCGAAAAACGGGGACAGGATCATGCCTGCAGCAATGAAGATGCCAAACATTCCAAGCGCAATCAGCCCTACTGTCGCTATGGTTTCCGGGGAAACAAGGCCTGCGGAGCCGGCGGCGCTTGACAGTATCAGCATGGGATTAAACACACTGACGATCATCCTGGACATCTGTGCGTTGGTGTGTTCGTCCATCATCCCCTTCCGGGCCATAAAATATCCCGCACCAATCATAATCAACAGTGCAAGCATCTGAAAAAATACGGTAAAGACGGTCATATTCATTCTCCTCTGCGCTTACAGGCGCACATATCAATCTCCCTTTCCGGTGCCATATTCCGGTCAAGGTTCGAAAGCTTCCCTGGTATATTAGCATACAATGGCCATCCGTACAATATGTGATACGCCATGTTTTTTTGATTTCGAAAAGAATGCATATTTTCTGCGGCAAGGTGACATGCTAACCTCAATTATGAGTTTATGCTGCATGGCAACAGGTGTTCAAATACAGGCCCTGCGGGCGATATGCCGGTGGATTGCGTATACAGCCCGCAGGCTGCGGAAAGGCATGGGAATAAGTATGTCCAGTATCATTGACGGGCGGGGAAATGTGAAAACGGAAGATGCGGGAAGCGTGCGTCCTTTCGGCATCCGGGATAAGATTGGGTATATGTTCGGGGATTTCGGCAATGATTTCAGCTTTATCTTTGCCAGCAATTATCTGATGGTGTTCTACACCAAGGTCCTTGGCCTGAGCGGCTTTGCAGTGGGGATGCTGTTTCTGGGAGCCAGATTTCTGGACGCTTTTACGGATGTAACGATGGGAAGGATCGTAGACAATATGCAGCCGGCCAGGGACGGCAGGTTCCGCTCCTGGATACGGCGCATGTGTGTTCCGGTGGCGGCTGCAAGCTCTGTCATGTACCTGTATTTCGTGCGGGACTGGGCGTACCAGGCGAAGCTTGCCTACGTGATTGTCACCTATTTGCTGTGGAGCAGTTTCTGCTATACCGCCATCAATATTCCTTACGGTTCCATGGCTTCCGTCATCAGCCCGGATGTAAAGGACAGAGCGTCCCTCTCCACTTTCCGGAGCATCGGCGCCAGCCTGGCGGGACTGGTGGTCGGTGTGCTGGTGCCGCTGATTGTCTATGAGACGGATGTGGAGGGGAACCAGATTGTGAAGCCGGTAAGCTTTACGGTGACGGCTTTTGTATTCGGCGTCCTGGCAGTGGGCTGTTATATACTCTGCTATTTGCTGTGCCGGGAGCGTGTATTTTTCGAGAAAAAGGACGGGAAAAGGGAGAGCGCCGGGGATATGCTCAGAAGCCTTGGGCGGAACAGGCCGTTGCTGGCTTTGGTCTGTGCGGCACTGGTGCTGCTGCTGGCCACGCTCATGGGGCAGACCATGAATAATTACCTTTTTCTGGACTATTTTAAAAATGCCAAAGCGCTTTCGGCGGTGAATGTGGTGGGCATCGGCGGGGCGCTGCTGCTTGCACCCTTCATTTCCGTGATTGCGGCAAGGGTCGGGCAAAAAGGAAGCGGGAGCGGTGGGGATGCTGGCGGCGGGAGCTGTCTATCTGCTGCTGTTTTTCCTGCGGGTGAAGAGCATCCCGCTGTTTATGGCGCTGCTGTTTCTGGGGACATTGGGCACCGGGCTTTTCAATATGATCATCTGGGCTTTTATTACGGATATCATTGATTACCAGGAGATCGCCACCGGCAGGCGGGAAGACGGTACGGTTTACGCGGTTTATTCCTTTGCCAGGAAGGTGGGACAGGCGCTGGCAGGGGGCCTGGGCGGTTTCGTGCTGACGGCCATCGGCTATATCTCAGAGGCACCCTCCCAGACACAGGCCGTTGCGGAGCGGATTTACACGGTGGCAACGCTGGTGCCGGGCGTCTGTTACCTGGCGGTGTTTTTCATTATACAGTTTGCCTATCCCCTGGGCAGGACAGAGGTGGAGAAGAATGCGGCCGTTCTGCGGGAGAAGCGGAACGGGAAGTTTTAGCTGTCGGCTGTAGGGCGTGGCGGGTTTGAATTCGGGAGGGACAGATGAAATTTGACAGGACAGTACCCGGGGGCAGCGTGGAAGCGGAATGCAGGCTGGAGGGCGGAAAGGCCGTTCTGGAGTGGGCGTTTCATTTGATACGGAATACCGGGGGACGGGACCGAAGGATTACAATTCCCCTGAGAGATGAGGAAGCGCGGGACTGCCTTCGAGAGGAGCAGGGATACATCCGCCTCATCCTTACAGACAAACAGAATCGTATGGTTCTGGAATGTGTACAGAAGCTTGGTGAGGAGGAGCCGCTGCGGTCTGTTTTGCTGCGTCCGGATCTGTGGAAGGGAATCCGGGAACCCTGTCTCTATGGGATGGAGGCAATCCTGGCAGACGGTGGTGGACGGCTTGTGGACAGGATACGGGGGCAGCTGGCCCTGCGCTGTCTGGCCGTCAATGCCAGGGATGGGGAAATGCGGCTGAACAATGAGTCCTTTGTGCCGAAAACGGTTCGCTATGCGCTGCCGGAAACGGGTACGGAGGCGGCAATGCAGCGGCAGATGCTGGAGGACATGCAGTGGCTGCTGAAGTTGGGAGCCAACTGCGTCTGTATGGAGGACGGGTCGGAAGAAGGCGGGAAGCCCTGGGGGGAAGCCTGCCCGGAAATCTGCCGGGGAGAGGGGCAGGACGCCGGCAGCAGCCGAAAGCAGGCGGCGCGGAAGGCTTTTCTGCAATTATGTGATCGTTACGGCTTTGTGGTGTTTCAGAGAGGGGAGGCACAACCGGGATATGTTTGGGTACATGGGGCGGAGGTGGTGCTTCAGACACCTACAGGGGAGGATATCCCCTTATTCCGGGGGGAAAGGCACAGCCTCTTTTTACCCGGCAGCTGTCGGCCGGAGGCGCTGTTTTACCAATATTGTGCGAAGTGGGCCCAGGCGCCCTTTGTCCATATAGCGCCGGAGAGTGTACGGCGTATGGCAAGCGGGAATTATGAGGTCCTGTGTTACAGTAATTGTGACAGGGTGGCGCTGTATTCTGACGGTGTCCTTTTTGAATTCAAGAGCGGGGAAGGGGCTTTTTCCTTCCGGGAAGTCCCGGCAAGAACGCCGAGCGTCATGCTGACGGCAGAGGGAGAAGGCTGTTTCCAGTCGCTGTCGCTTCACAAATCTTTCACAAAGTGAACACCGAATCATGACATTTGCCCATTAAAATATTTTCAGCACATGGCAGCCCGTACTCGCGGAAAGCGGGAAGGGCTGCCGGAAAATGTACAGAAAGGTAAGGAAGAGCATGATTGAGGTGACGAATCTTACGAAACGGTATGGTGGGCATACGGCGGTGGACCATCTCTCTTTCCGGGTGGAAAAAGGGCAGATCTACGGCTTCCTGGGTCCCAACGGCGCGGGAAAATCCACCACCATGAACATGATTACCGGCTACATAGCGCCGTCGGAAGGCACGGTATCCATAGACGGGAAGGATATTCAGAAGGAACCGGAGGAGGCCAGGAAGCGGATAGGGTATCTGCCGGAGATACCGCCGCTTTATGCGGAGATGACAGTGGGAGAGTATCTGGATTTTGCGGCGCAGCTGAAGAAGATACCGGCTGCGGAACGGAAAGCACAGATTGACAATGCCATGGAGATGACGGGGATTCAGGACGTGCGCAGGCGCCTGATTCGAAATCTGTCCAAGGGTTATCGCCAGCGGGTGGGGCTGGCCCAGGCGGTACTGGGAGATCCTGAAGTGATTATCCTGGATGAGCCGTCGGTGGGCCTGGATCCCAAGCAGATTATCGAAATCCGCGACCTGATCCGCCGGATGGGGGAAAACCATACCGTCATTCTGAGTTCCCATATTTTGTCCGAGGTCAGCGCCATATGCGACCATATTATGATCATATCCCATGGGCAGTTGGTGGCAAGCGATTCGCCGGAGGGGCTGAAAAAGCTGATGAATCATTCCCGGGAGCTGCAGCTGACGGTGAAGGGCGGAGAAGAGGAGCTGCGGGATGTACTTAAAAAAGTGACAGGAGTGTCAACAGTGGAACACGCGGAGGCAGAAGAAGGCTTTGCCAGTGTGAAGGTAGGGTCTGAGGAGAATAAGGACATCAGAGAGGCAGTTTTTTACGCGCTTGCGGAGGCCGGGCTTCCCATCATGGAGATGACGGCCAGAGAAGAATCATTGGAGGATATTTTCCTGGAGCTGACGTCAGGCGGGCAGCCGGCGGAGAAGGAGCAGAGGAAAATCTTCGGCGGAAAAAGGAAGAAAAGGGAGGAGAAATAAATGTTTGCCATATATAAGAGAGAGATAAAGTCTTATTTCCGTTCCTTTATCGGGCTGCTGTTTATCGCGGCCACCTTATTTTTTGTGGGCCTGTACTACACGGCAGTGAATTTACTGCAGGGTTATCCCTATTTTTCCTATGCCATATCCAGCGTGATTATCCTGTTCCTGATCGGTGTTCCGGTGCTGACCATGCGGATCCTGGCAGAGGAAAAAAGGAGCAGAACAGACCAGCTGATCCTGACGGCGCCGGTATCCGTGGGAGGAATCGTGATGGGCAAGTTCCTGGCGCTGCTTACCATATTTGCTATTCCCACAGGCCTCATCTGCGTCTATCCGCTGATTATGGGAAGCTTCGGCTCTGTTCCCATGGCGGAATCCTACCTTTCCGTGCTGGCCTTTTTCCTGTATGGGATGATGGCAATCGCCGTGGGCGTACTGGTGTCTTCGCTCACGGAAAGCCAGGTGATAGCGGCTGTTCTGACATTTATTATCCTGTTTCTGGCATATATGATGGACTCGGTCTGCGGACTGATTTCCTACACCGGGAACTGGCTTACCGGAATCTTAGGCTGCCTGGATATGTACACGCCGTTTTCCAATCTGCTGAACGGAACCCTGGATGTGAAGTCCGTATTTTATTTTGTCTCCATGACGGTCCTTGCCCTGTTCCTGACGGTGCAGTCCATTCAGAAGAGGCGCTACAGCATCTCCCGTAAGGTTTTCGGCATGGGCGCCTACAGCACGGGCATGATAGCCGCGGCAGTGGGAATCATAGTGGTAACCAATGTAGTGCTGGGAGAACTGCCCGCCTCATGGGTGTCCGTGGACGTCACGAGCCAGAAGCTGTACTCCCTGACGGAGCAGACAAAGGAATATGTGAAAACCATCGGCGAGGATGTGACCATCTATGTGATATCCTCAGAGGAAAGCCAGGACGTGATGCTGGGGCAGATGCTGCAGCGGTATGACGATTTGTCCGATCATATCAAGGTGGAATATGTGGATCCGAATATAAATCCACGGTTTTACACACAGTATACCAATGAAAATATCAGTCTGAACAGTCTGATTATCGTCAGCGGCAAGCGGAATACCGTGGTAGACTACAACGACATTTATGAAACCAGTTACGACTATGACTATTACACGGGAGGGTATTCGTCCGATACCACCGGATACGACGGTGAGGGACAGATCACCAGCGCGCTGGACAGGGTGCTGACGGATGACGTGCCCAAGGTGTACATAACGGAGGGACACGGGGAAGTTTCCTTCAGCACCGCATTTACGAATGCGCTGAAAAAGGAAAACACGGAGTACGAGAGCATCAACCTGATGGATTACGATGTCGTCCCGGAAGATGCGGCCTGCATGATTATTCATGGTGCCACAGGCGATTTCTCGGCGGATGACACCGAGAAGGTGATTCAATACCTGGACAGGGGCGGAAATGTAATATTGGTGACAGGCATTGCCGACACAGAGACGCCCAATCTGGACGCGCTCTGTGCATACATGGGCCTGCAGGTGGCTGACGGGCTGGTGGTGGAACAGGAAGAAGCGAATTATTACAGAAATCCCTATTATCTCCTTCCCACGGTGGGCAGCGGCATCTATACTGCGGGGCTTTACGGGCAATATTATGTGTTTGTGCCCTTCGGACAGGGAATTTTGATTGAGGACGAGGACAGGGAGGACATTTCCTACCAGAAATTCCTGACCACATCCGACAGCGCATTTGCCAAGTCAGATATCTCTAACCTGGATAATTATGAGAAAGCCCAGGGCGATACGGACGGACCCTTTGCAATCGGCGTAGCTGCGGTCAAAACACTGGAAGACGGCACAGAGGCTTCGATGGTGGTATACGGCTGTGAGCAGATTTTTACGGATACCGCAAATGCCATGGTCAGCGGCGCCAATCAGCTGCTGTTTACCAACACGGTGAGCAGCTTTGCGAAACATGAGACCAGCATATCCATTCCGGCGAAAAGCTATGAGGTGTCCTATCTGATGGTTCCCCAGAACAGGGCCGTGCTGCTGGGGGTATTGCTGACGGTGGTGCTTCCCCTTGGATGCCTGGCGGCAGGCTTCGCAATCTGGTTCCGCAGAAGAAGGCTCTAAAGGAAGAAAGAGTGCGCCGGGGCATTTTGCCTTAAGTGTCCTGGCGCAGTGGCTGTAATCGAAATTGCGAAGGCAGAGTGCGCCGGGGCATCAGGACTTAAGTACCCTGGCGCAGCGACTATAAATAGGAGGCTGTGTATAAGATGAAAAAGCAAAAAAAGCAGTTGATTATCCTGTTGGCGGTGCTGGTATTGCTGGCAGCCGCCATTCCCGGTGTGCGCTATCTCAATGAGAGGCGGGAGGCGGCGGAAACGGCAGAGGCGGAACAGGAGGGCAGCGTTATCATTGACGCGGCATATGAGGATGTGGTGAAGCTTTCCTATGATTATGAAGGCGTAAACTATTCCTTTGAGAAATCCGAAGATGTCTGGCATTCGGTGGAAGAGGATTCACGGAATATTAAGGAGTATTCGATTAAAAGTATGCTTTCAGGGGTGGCGCCCCTGACGGCCCTGCAGGTCATCGAGGATGTGACGGACTTAAGCCAGTATGGCCTGGACGACCCGGAGCGGACGATTTCCTTTGAAACGGCATCGGCCAGTTATATTCTGTATGTGGGGGATCATAATGCCCTCACAGGGACTTATTATGTGAGTATGCCTTCTGAGAACCGGGTATATGTGGTGGAGCAGACCGTGGTGACACGGTTTAACCAGACATTGGAGGATGTGGCGGAGACTGAGGAGGCTGATGAGGGCCAGTCGGAGTCCGGGGAGGAAAACGAAAGCCAGGGAAGCGATGAAAGTTAAACTGCATGTGGTTTTCGGGAACGGTTTGTGTAATTATGGAATAAATACATTGACAATGTCTCCGGTATCAGTTACCATTTGAATAACGGTACACGGATCATAGTTGCTGCCGGAGCGTCATGCATGCTGATTGTGCTATCGTTCAGGAAGGCGGAATTGGCGGTCCGGTTCATACAAGGAGACATATGAAACTCAATACGGCAAAGATAACCGCCCCCGGCCTGTGGGATGAGATACGGGCACACGAGGGCAAACAATTTCTGACCAAGAAGGGGCTGCCCTTCACTTATACCATCAAGGGCGGAGAGCTGTTCACCGACAGGCGGGAGCGTTCCATCACCAGAAGTACCTTTGAGAAGGCTTACGAGAAACTGATTCAGGACCGGACAGGGGAGCGCGCTCCTATGAAAATCGTGGGTCCCAAAACTTTGAACGTCTACGGCGCGCCCTATGTGTGGGCAGTATTTGTGGGAATCGGCCTTATAGAGGAGCAGATCTATGTCCAGCAGGAGCTTGAAGTGTGAGAAGGATTTCCGGGACATCGGAAAGCGTGGCTCGGGAAATTCCAGGTCTCACACTGTAAAGCGCAGGGACAGCGTATTGCTCACGGATTAAGGAGAAGGAGGCATATATTATGTTGAAAGTAGGCATGGCAGGAATCGGCGGAATCAGCGGCGCACATATTCCTGCATGGGAGTCCATGGCGGATACGGAGCTTATCGCGCTGTGCGACATCCGCCCGGAATGTCTGGAAAAGTATCCGGACAAACACTTATATACGGATTTTGAGGAGATGCTGGATGCGGAACAGCTGGATATCCTGGATATCTGCCTGCCAACCTATCTCCATGCGGACTTTGCCGTCCGCGCCATGGAGCGGGGAATTCATGTGATCTGTGAAAAGCCCGTTTCTCTGAATGCGGAGGATGTGGAGAGGCTTTACGGGACTGCCCGCAGGAACAATGTCAAATTCATGGTTGCGCAGGTGCTGCGCTTCTGGCCCGAGTACATGCTGCTGAAGGAAATCTATGACAGCGGAAAGTATGGAAGGCTGCTGGCCGGTTCCATGAGCCGCCTGGGCAGCATCCCCAAGTGGAGCTGGGACGGCTGGATGCGGGACGAAAAGCGAAGCGGCCTGGTTCCCTACGACCTGCACATACATGACCTGGATTTCATGGTATATGCATTCGGAAACCCGGCAGGCACGCAGCTGCATCGCTCCAGGCGGCCTGAGCAGGACTACCTGAATGTAGTATATGAGTACCCGGATTTCTTTATTACAACGGAGGCATCCTGGTATGCGGCGTCATATCCGTTTAGGGCGGGTTTCCGCTTTCAGTTTGAAAAAGCCATCCTGGCATATGAAAACGGCCAGTGTACCCTGTATGAGGAAGACGGCGAGGTTACGAATCTCACGAAGGAGGCGGAAGGGGATACGGGTGATATCAACCTTCCCAAGAGCGATGCTTACGCCGAAGAAATTCGTTACTTTACCGACTGTGTCCTGGAAGACCGCATTCCGGAGCGGGTAAAGCCGGAGGAATTGTATCAGGTGATTCAGATTTTAAACAGTCTGTAACAGGTTCGGCGCTGCTGCCCAGGGCCGAACCGTAATTTCATGTTTTTCTGCAATGGCCGCCGGCTGTCCGGCAAGTGCGGCGTCCCCCGTTTGTCACGGAAGCGAACGAAATGCTTTATTCGTACATAAAAGGCAGACCCGCTGTGCTGCGCAGGTGTACCCTCCGCCCGATTTTCCGGGACAGGGGGCCTGCTTTGCCGTGGAGGCGGGCAGGGCAGGGGGACGGGTGATCCGGGTTGGGAAGGGAGGAGCGCAATGCAGGCACGTTATGTTCAGATAGCGGAGGAACTTCGGGGGCGGATTGCCGACGGACGGTATCCGCTGGGAGGCAGGATTCCCACAGAGAATGAGTTGGCGGAGGGCATGGGAGTCAGCCGGCCCACGGTGAGGCAGGCGCTGGACATGCTGGCCAGGGAGGGAAGGCTGGTGCGGGTGAAGGGCAGCGGCACATTTGTATCTCAGCCCAAGCTGGTACATGAATCCACCAGCTTTGTCACGGGATATCGGGATGAGAGCAGGAAGAAGAACCGTGTCCTGCGGACGAAGGTGGTGTGCCTTCAGACGGAGAAGGCCGGAGAACGGGTGGGGGATGCGCTGAAGATAAGCCCGGGGGAGACGGTTACCCGCCTGGTACGGATACGGAACCTGGAGAACCTGTATTCCAATGCCCCGGTGGTGTATACCACGCTCTATGTCCCGCTGAAGCTTTTTCCGGAGATGCCGCAGCTTGACTTTACGGATGCATCCTTCTACGAGGCCCTGGATACGAGGGGACTGTCGGTGGTGCATGCATCCAGGAAGCTGGAAGTGGTTATACCGCCGGCAGAGGTGGCGGCAGGGCTTGGGATAACGCCTTTTGAACCGGCGGCATTCATCAGTTCCCGGGGATATACCCAGGGGGGACAGGTGATTGAGTATACGGAAAGCTATTATCCGGCCAGCAGGAGCAGCTTCCGGATTGAAATTAACCGGTAAATACCGGAGAGGGAGGACATGTTCGTCCGCACGCAGCAGGGACCGGTGAAGGCAGTGCATGCGTGCGGACGAAAGTTTATATATACGAAGGCATATATTATCTGCGAATCAGGTATGGCTTCGCTTTTGTAATGATCCGCACCTGTACTTCCGGCCCTTCATCGCCGCCGAAGGAACATCCGAAGCTCAGCTGCGTGTCGCCCTGGTCAATCTGGCAGCTTCCGCTGTAATCTACCTGTGCCAGCCGGTTGTAATTCCGGTCCGTGACATAAGCCTCCTTTCCGTCAAAGAGCAGATACTGCCCGCCCTTCACGACAGCCCGGAACTGCAGCATGCCGTATTTGCAGTAGAATCTGGGATCTTGAATATATCCGTATCCGTTCACTTTCATACGGAAGGCAAAATTTTGTTTTTCCATAGGGTTCCGAAGCGTCCAGTCCGAGCCGCCCGGCTGTCCCGGCTGCATTTCCAGTAAATCGCAGACAAGCGGTTTGGTGATGGCTATGGGGTAGAGGCGGAAGAGGTGTTCGCCTTCCTTTTCCAGATGCCATTCCGTTTCGGGTTTTTTCAGCAGTTCCTTCAGCTTGCTCAGTTCTACATAAAAAACCTGAATCGCATTAGACAGCAGCTCGTTATCTCTGTCATGACGCAGCGAAAAGAAATTGACAAACTCTGTCCGATTCGGAAATACCGCGTAGGAGCAAAAGGTCACTTGATATGTCCGGGCTAACCGATTTTTCCCAGCATGATCTGAAATATCCAGGGAATATGCGAAGCTAAAAACTATGGTATTCGTGCAAAGACCATGGTATCGCTGCAAGATGTCTCAAAAATTGGAGAAATTTCTGCTGGTGTTCGTGCGTTTTGGCTGAAATGGAGGAAAATTGGACGCTATAAGTTGCAAAATTCTTGCGTGGAATCCTTAAATATATGTGGGTGAATAAATTTTCCCGCAGGGCGGAGAGGATTTTCTGCCCGGTTTTTTGGAGAATGATGGCCTGAAAGTAGGTGCATACCATGGAGACGATGAGGATACCGGCGTACAGCGCCACCCAGCGCAGCAGGGCGGAGGGCTCGAAGCGGTTTTTAATGAGCTCCTCAATTCGGCCCACAATGAGGGGGGAGGCCAGGTCGTAGGCGATGGAGGCCAGCATGATGACCAGCACCAGCAGAAACTCCTTTTTATAAGGTAGCGCATATTTTGCCAGCCGGCGGATGATCTCACCGTCGGGGATGTGGCGGTCAAAGTCGGGGACGGTTTTACGGTGCCGGTCCCACCACCAGGCGAGCAGGAAGATGAGGGAGAATACGCCCACGACAGCGCCCACAAAGAGAAGCGGCAGATATTCACGCATTGTGCTTGGCTCCCTCCTCCTCTAATTTTTGCAGTTCCACCATGCGGTGGTAGGCGGGGCAGGTCTCGTACAGCTCGCTGTGGGGCCCGATGGCGGTGACCCGGCCGTCCTCCAGGAAGATGATGCGGTCCATCTGCTCCACGGTGGAGATGCGGTGAGCGATGAGAATGGTGGTGCGGCCCGTGCGCTGAGCGCGGAGGTTTTGCAGGATCGCCCGCTCCGTCTGGGTGTCCACGGCGGACACGGAGTCGTCCAGAATCAGGATGGGCGCGTCTTTGATGAGGGCACGGGCGATGGAG
>OFFQ01001774.1_pt1 | contig 11982 bp, 8 predicted proteins | sample 1521411 | NCBI WGS metagenome assembly OFFQ01 (sample SAMEA3504110, study PRJEB24116) | mouse gut metagenome | biome: mouse gut; feature: mouse-associated habitat; material: faeces | place: Denmark | collected 2011 | reverse complement strand
ATTATGATGAACCGCCGGGACGGCTTTTCCATGCGGGGCGTGGGAGGGCCGGGAACAAAGGGAGGATCGGCACCCGCCACGGGCAGGACTTCCAGCACCCGCAAGCTGGTTTGCCCCCAATGCGGGCAGAGTGTCCGGGCCACGAAAACGGTGAATATCCTTTGCGGAGACCCGTCGCAGACAACGTTGGATCCCTGGGAGTGGTTCTGCGGGGGGATGATGAGGTTGGAGAAGAGGATGGGGTGGGTTACATAAAAACCGGTTATTTTCGTGCGAATAGTTGAAATCTTCGTGCAAACGGCGTATATTATGGGTGTCAGCAGATAAGGAGTTGAGAGTATGGCTGGAAGTACCACCAACATCAGCATCCGCATGGACGCTGAGCTGAAAGCCCAGGCCGACGCCCTTTTCGCGGAGCTGGGGATGAACCTCTCCACGGCGTTTAATATTTTTGTTCGGCAGTGTCTCCGGGAAGGCGGAATACCCTTTAGAATCTCACTGAATCCACCCACACAAGGACCCGGGGCGGAGCCGGTGCGGATCGGCATCGCAAAGGGCAGGCTTGAATCCCCTGATGATCTTGATGAACATAATGGGGAGATTTCCCGGCTGATGGGAGAGCTGAAGGTGGGCGACGACTGCATGGAGCTCTGTGAGGAAGAGGACGCGCTGCGTCTCTTGGGTGTGGATTAATGAAGATTTTCTACAAGAAACCGCCATTGACGATATCCGAAGGATAGGCACAGACTAAGAGGATGCGATTTATGGACGAGTTGATGAAACAAAATACCACGCCGGACGGGCGCCAGTCGGAGGATGCCTACCGCTCCATCCGGGGCTACGTGATCAAGGCCCAAGGGCAGGTCTACACGGCGGTCAACGCCGCCATGGTGACCGCCTACCGGAAGATCGGCAAGTCGATTTTCAAGGCCTGCGGGTAAAACGACCGGGCGGCCTATGGCAAGCAGGTGCTCCAGTACATTTCTGAGCGGATGGTGGCTGAGTTTGGGAAAGGCTTCAGCCTCCGCAACCTGCGGTACATGCGGCAGTTTTATTTGACGTTTCCAAATGTGAACGCACTGCGTTCCGAATTGAGCTGGACCCATTACCGCGCCTTGATGCGGGTAACGGACGAAAAGGTGCGGACGTTCTACCTGGAGGAGTGTGCAAAGTCCGGCTGGAGCTCTCGCCAGCTGGAGCGGCAGATCAACACCATGTTCTACCAGCGGCTTCTTGCTAGCCGGGACAGGGAGAGCGTAGCGGCGGAAATCCAGACCACGGAGCCAAAGTCTGAGTACGAGCAGATTATTAAGGACCCCTATGTGCTGGAGTTCCTGGACCTCCCGATCAATGAGCACTTCTACGAGTCCAACCTGGAACAGGCCCTGATCGACCACTTGCAGAAGTTCCTCCTGGAGTTGGGCCGGGGGTTCTCCTTCGTGGCGCGGCAGAAGCATTTCAATGTGGACAGGCAACATTTTTACATTGATCTGGTGTTCTACAACTACATTCTGAAATGCTTTGTGCTGATCGACCTGAAAACGGGAATCCTCACCCACCAGGACATCGGACAGATGCAGATGTATGTGAACTACTACACCCGCTACCAGATGAACGAGGGAGACAACCCGCCGGCGGGGCTGCTTCTCTGCGCCCAAAAGAGCGATATCCTGGTCCAGCTGACCCTGCCGGAGGACAACCGGCAGATTTATGCCGCAAAGTATCTGCCGTACCTGCCTACCGAGGCGGAACTAAAAAGGGAATTGAACCTGGAGGACTTTGAGAAGCTGGAGGATTGACGGGAAGGAGGCATTTTATGGAACCCGTATTTTACACCGTCCAAAATATCAACGGAGACTATGCCTACATGGTCAGCGACACCGGGGTGGACAACCAGGTGGCCATGTTCCTGCTGCCAGAGGGCTCGGACGTGGGGAGCCGGTTGCGATGGGAAAATTTTGAGTGGGAACTGCTGGGATAAGCGGAGAGGCCTGTGATGCAAGTTGAAACAAAGCGGCTGTATATCCGCCAGGTGACGGAGGATGATTTTGACCTGGTGTCCTTGATCTGTTTGAAACGCTGTTTCGCATTGTTTGAAAATCTTGCTGACGGCAAAGAAAATCAAACGAAGTTTCTCCAGGGCATGTGGGAAACCACACAAGATCCTACCGTGTTGACCGACCTGATTTTCCTGCGGTACGGTGACCAGTTCTGTGGCCGGGTGAACATGCAGAAAATAGACGAAGCAGTCCCGGAATTGGGTATTGATCTGCCGAAGGAGTATCAGTACCAAAGCTATGGCCCGGAGGCGATTACCGCTTTTGCAAACTGGTACGGGGAGAGCCGCCATATATCAGAAATCAAAGTTCCTTATTACTGCTGTAAGCACCTACAGCACCTATGTATTTCAAAAGCTGGGGGCAACGTACATACAAGAGAATTCGTCCTTTTTGACCGCCGCAAAAAGCCTGGCGGAAGAATTGCCGGAAAAGCGGGAAGCCATCCTGCGGGACCTGAGCATGCGGGAATACCTCCTGAAGCTGCCGGTTACCGGCGGTTCAGATATCGGCCCGTGACGCTGCTTGGGATTTCTGTAAGGCAGTCCTGTGTATCTCCAGCAGGATAGCTCGCATAATTTCTCGTACCACGATGTCGTGTTTTCTCTTGGGGTCCACTGAGTCTATGATGCCCAAATTCGGCTGAGTCTACCAGAAAGCAAACCACCACTTGCCATTTTTCGACCATGATGGTATCATGAAGGTATCTGCTAAACACGAAAATAAAGAAAGAGTGCTTTGTAAAACATGTATTTTATACTGCCAAAATACCAGCGGTGACTACATCTGCATAACCAGCGGCGCAGAAGTGAAAAACTGCACAACTATGCCCTCTGCCGAAAAGCGGTGACGGGGCAGTCGATTGAAGCTAAAGATTTCCAGCAAGAGCTGATGGAATCATCTGGAGGAGGCGCAAATCAAAACGAAGCAGTAGAATGTCGGCAAACGGCAAAAGTGAACGATGATCCAGAAAGAACCATACATAATGTGGTAAGGAGACGGCCCATGTCTTGTGAATTTATAGCCCAACTTAAGAAGCTGCGGAAATCTGCTCCCGAGTCGATTGACGATGCGAACTCCTTGGATCCCTTTAAGGCATATCTCCATGTCGAGAACGAAGTAGAGTGCAATCTTCGCATACTGCTCCGATTAGTTAACAAGTATCTGCCCAAATGTCTGGTCCTGATTTGTGGGAGTGCCGGAGATGGCAAATCTCACTTAGTAGCTTATCTCAAATTCACGGACCCAGAGAATCTACTGGAGGGATACACCCTTTACAATGACGCAACAGAAAGTGACGCTCCAACCCAGGCCGCTTTGGAAAGAATGGCGACAAAACTGGAACCGTTTGATGATGCCCACTATGACAACCCAGACGGCACTAAGATGATTGCCGCAATTAACTTAGGCACACTCAATAATTTTATCCAGTCTGAGTATGGAAAGAACTTTTCCAAACTAAAGGAATATGTAGAGTTGAATGGCATCCTTTCCGGGTATGCATCGGCAAGCATATATCAAAAAGGGAGCCTATTTCAGCATGTCAGCTTCGCGGACTACCAGATGTTTACTCTGTCAGAGGATGGGATTGGTACTACGTTCCTCGAAAACCTGTTGGCAAAAGTGTTTGGCCGTAGCGTGGACAATCCGTTCAGTCAGGCATTTTCTTCCGGAAGTAGCTGTTCCTATTGCAAGCGTTGCCCGATACGGCACAATTATGAATTCCTATCCCATCCAGCCTACCAGAAAAAGGTGATCAGCCGTATTGTTGAAATCGTGATTAAGGATAAAGCGCTGGTGTCAACACGCGAAATTTTGAATTTTCTTTATGATCTGATTGTGCATCCGAAATTTAACCCAGCAACATTTTTCAACGAGACCAACGATGTTATGTTTTTACAAAACTACATCCAGTGCACCATCCCTATGCTGCTGGACGAGTATGGGGATTCAGATCTGCTCCGTATGATGCAGAGGCATGATATATTAAAGCATCGCAGCGAGGAACTGGACACAGATGCCGCTCGCTTCCACTCGTTGGAAAATATTGAGGAGATGTTTTCCGACACAACGAAAGAAACCCCTTATTCGGATATCCAACAAATAGCAAATGTTTCTGTTTTGGGCTCAACGAAACCAGAGCTGAAAAAAATTACATACCGCTTTATTTCCCGGCTCAGGTCTATGAAAGAACCCTCTTTGACAGAGGAAGCACAGGGTCGGTATCATAAATACATTTCCTACTTGTATGCCCAAAACAGCGGGGAGATCCAGGAATTGGAAGAGCTCTATGACGCAGTAGAATGTGCCGTCATGAATTGGAACGGCCAATTTGGCAGTGAGAAAATCTGTATTGATGATACTAACGAGCATTTCTGGATTTTGGAGACATTAAAATTGGAATTTGCTCCGCCCCAAAGCACGCATTCCAACACAAAAGAAGAGATCACTCGCTTTGCTCCGGTATTAAGCGTGTACCTAAAAAAAGACGGCGGAAGTGATTTGGAAACCGCGAGAATCAATCTAGACTATACGCTGTTTGAAATGATTTGTTCCATCCAGGAAGGCTACCGCCCCACCGTGCAGGACAAAAATCACCACACGGATTTTGTGAGTTTCATCAATCAGGTGATTGAGTTTGGAAGCAAAACATCCCGAATTTTTCTTATCTCAAAGGAAAACACAATAGGGCCCAAACTGAGTTTTGAAAAAACAGGATTTAAATATAAATTCGGAGTGATATGAGCATGAACTTTACAGCCAATGCGAAGTTGTTTGAAAGTACCTTTACTGTTACAAATACAAATGAAGGCAAAAAACTGGTTCATCACTCCGGCAAACGGTTCAGGGTATTCCCTTTTAATACGACCCAGCAAAGCACCAGCCCCGCAGTAGAAAGCCTGGACTCCTTGGTTGGGTACTACCTCAGTTTGATTGAGGGGATCAAGCCAAAGGCCATTTCCATGGATGCTCTACTGGAGCAGCTCGAAAAAGAGACCAAGATTGAACCCGGGTGTGAAGAACTGTTTCGGGAAACTGTGAATCGGCTGTTTTTTGAAAATGGGCAACTGCGCTCTTTGAACTTGAAAATGCGGGAGTACACTCTCTGTACCGAACCGGCGGAAAGACGGATTGCGGAATACTTGGTTGATGTATTGGGAAATCATGAAGATCTGCGAACTCTGGTAAAAAAAGCGATGGAGGCTTTGTCGGCGCGGAGCAACGTCTTTGAACGTCTGGTGATTTCTAAGCTAGAATTAGAAGAAAATCCGCCGAAAGCCTGGCCGCATTATACACCAGTCACAACTGCCCTGAAATCGGTTTTCGAGCAGGACTTTGCCTATATTCTCAGCTCCGAAGCAAGAACCAGGGATTACCTCATTCCGCTTCTTGAGTTTTACTATTTTGCCTATACGGCTCAGGCTCTTTTGCAATTGGATCGCCTGTGTGATGGTGAACCCACCTCTGTCAGCCCCCTTTATTTCTGCCTTGAGTGGGAAAAAACAAGTCAGAATCGCCAATGCTACGCAAAGGGTTGGCAGCGGCTGGAACGCGCGGTTGAACGGCTGTTTGCCCACGCAGTTACATTGGAAATTCTCAATCAAACCGAGGAAGAGGGGGCGTTTGACTACGCTAAGCTATCCCGAATGGCGGCCCAATCCGATGAGGCGGATGCGCAAATTGCCGGCGAGATCCGAACATTGACCCAGATGTACCGCAACGCAATTTCCGGCAGCTCGGAAATGGATGCAGTAACACAAAAAACCGCCTCTAATCGTAAGACAGCTGCCGAAATTCGATTCTTATTCGATTCCGTGAGGGCGCAGTTTAGCGATACGGAACGGCGGAAAAACTACAATACATATGCGGATAAATTCAGAAAATTTTGCGAGCAAAACTATCTGAAACGTAGAGGTAGAAGCGGATATATGCTTAATCTTTCAGAAAAAACACTGATTTTCCTGACAAAAATCTGTGTCAAGGATCTGGAGGTTTTGCGGCTGAACGATGTATTTAAAGAGTTTGAACACAGGGGCGTATTTCTTGACAATCTTTCAAAGGAACAGGCTGCGTTATATTTTGAAAAACTGAACCTGATTGAGAAAAAGAGCGACAGTGGGGATGCAAAATATGTCAAACGGATTTTATAATTACATAGCCAAGAATACGGCAACCTTTTTTCAATCAATCAAAGACTCCATTCGCCCTGGCGAGCGCTACTGCCTTCGGCTTGATACCGAAGAGATGGTTGTCAATGTAAACGATGCACTCCAAGGTTACGCGCGTCTCCATGGAATCGAAGGAACCTATATCTATTCTCCCGATTACACAACCTTCACTGTGCGCCTCTCCAGTGGTTTGGAGTTGGTAGTTGCCTCCAAAATGAACGGGATGACGGACGGTTTTCTGGTCAGACTCCGCAATGCGCAGCTGACAGACGCCTACTTCCCCATCTTGATGATTGTACACAATCCCAACGACAGCATCATAAGCGGTACCTGTGACCTCTCTTCCAATGGGATGCCATTTCATGCTTCTACGCTGATCGCCCAGATTGAGAAGGACATCAAAAATTCACAGCTTCCAATTGCGGGCGCACTTCTTCTGGAGAACGAGCTCAAAGACAAAAAAGCGGACCGGTTCTGCGACCAAACCTCCATTGATTCTTATAGCAATTTGCTAACGGTTTTAGATCGGGGTTTTCTAAAAACAGAGGACTACCATTCCTTCGGTTTGTTGGAGGACCCGGAGGGCAGCGGCCTGACTGATGCAAAGAAAATCAGGGAGCGCTTGGCGTTAAACCGCAAAATTTTTGATCAAATTGATTGGGTGATTCAGCACGGCAGTATTGAAGATGACCTGGACAAAGAATTTGACCAAAATCTAATCGACCATTTAGCCAGATGCAAGCGAAAAAGCCTCCCATGGGATCAGGGCCAGACGCTGCAAATGGTAATTAGCTCCCAGGAGAAGATGAAGAAAAAGCTGGGTAACCCGCTTGAAGTTCTGGACGAAACCCTGGATGTGTATTCAGGCTCTCCCATAGAATATTCGTTTTCGCTGGACAAGCTGGTATTTCTAAAAGCAGATGGCGACACAAAGGCTAAGCGCAGAAACAAGAACATTTTAATTTACAATCCGGATCATCGCAAGACTGTAACAATCTTGCTGTCCGCGAATATTCCATTAAGAGAAAATTGGGTTCAATGCTTAGGGGCAGAGGCATCCGTCTCCGCGCGGAATATTATCATTACAATGAAAGCGTCTGGCTGCTGCTTTTCTGGGACAAAGATCACGGATGCCTCCAATAACATTTCATACAACATCAAGATTTGCATACTGGATTTACAACCCCGGTATCTGGAAACCATTCAAACCTCTTACCAGCTCTCCGTCAGCCAATATCAAAAGCGCTGTGCCCTCCAAGCGTTTGGAATCGGGAAAACGTTGCTCATTAACCCCAATCAGCCTTATCAGGAGCAGGCATCGCTCACAGATCACGGCTTGTACACCTGCAATTTCGACCATACACTTGCGTTGTCTGTCGACGATGAGAGCATTCCGCCGGACTCCGGTGTCTGCTCTATTACCCTCAAATGTGGGGCGGTAGAGATCCCGCTTCAAATCAAAGACGAATCTTCCAAGATGATCGGACTAACAGGGCTGGATGTGCTGCGTCGGAAACATCAGGAGCATAAGCCTCTAGAATACAGGAGCGATAAGCTGGTTTCGGGTACTTCTGCCTTTTATATCCGGAAGGAGCCGTTCAGAACAGCGCTGGCCTGGGAGAACTGGATACTTCAAAACCAGGCGCTGGCTGCAGATTTAACTATGAACGGTTTGGTGGAACATCCGCTGCAGGTTTCTGACTCTGTTCGTCAGGCATACTTGACGCTTCTGGAAAAAATCAAGGCTCGCCGGCAACTCCCCAGCCTGGTCTCTTATACGGATCAGGTAAAAGAGGCGGCAGAGGTCTATATAAAAACCGTTTCAGCAGAGTTTGACACCATCCCCTCCGGGGAAAGCCTGGAGGCGACGCAGAGCGATTTGCTACTGCTGGGCTGCATTCTGCAAAAATGTGATGAGCACACAATCATGATGAGCCCCCTTCATCCGCTGAACGTTCAATACCAACTGTCTCTTCTCAAGGAAAAGGAGATTGACAAGGTGCGGGATCAAATCCTGGAGAAGCTGACACCGCTGAATCTACTTCCCTATATCCGGGATGAGGAGCGCAGACTTTACCTTGGGATTGAGCAAACAGATTCCCCGGAATGGCGGTTTTATGTCCAGGCGTCCAACAAGCGCTATCAGGGCGGGCGGCAGTTTGTTGAGCGGTTGGTCGGAGACAAAATCAGGGAATATCAAAAGAATTTCCCGTTTTTGTTTGAGGAGATTGGAAACAATCAGCTCCGTATCAATCTGGTCAATATGGGGGACGGCAGGGAAGTATTGCAGGGATTGATCCGTTACTACGCCCAGCAACTGAATCAAGGCGTTCCACCGGAAGCTTTGGATGAATTTGTCATCAACATCTATGGAGACCTCGCCGCTTATAGTGAGTTTTTCATTCTGAGCGATCAAAATAAGCTGCAAAAGCATATTGAAGATTATCGCCATGATATTGACTCCAGTGAGATGGCAGCGATTTTGGCGGGAAGGATCAAGTGCTATTTCCGCAGTTTCAGGGAAGAGTCATACGAGTATGCGCACTTGACCTTTTACGAAATGAACAGCTCAAGCGACCTGATTTCCAGCCGCATGGAGAATATCCCCACAGGAATCTCCCTGGGAGGGCTTACGTCTGGTGTGCCGTCTGTTTTGGATGGTAGCTGGTATAAGAGCGGATTTGGAACACGGTATGCTCCCAAAAACAATTTGGTAAATCTGGCTGTGCGCTATAACGCACTTCACCACGTTGCATTCCTTGGAAGCGCCTATCGACCGGAGGACTGTATATTTACGGAAATCGAACGCGGGCAAGAGAATCTGCTGAACAAGATTTATCAGGCGTCCAATTGGGTGGTTTTTGTTTCCCCGAAAGTGGATCTGTCCTTCTTCCAGAAGAAAAGAGCAGATGAGGACAGGCTGATGATCATCCATTACAGCGATCAATATACATCCTCCAATGGGTATGACGATATTACCGTGACCCAAAAATCGAAACAGTATCGCGAGATCATTTCTGAGCAGATGAAAAAGCGGAATGTTTCCGCAAGTTCGGATCAGATCGACCACATCATCAATCTCTTTAACGCGGTAAACGGAAACTGGCTGCTGAAACTGATCTCAGCAAAAAAGCTCGAGGGGATCGTAGATAACTATTTTAGCCGGGAAAAAATGAGTATTCTCTCCGCCATCAAACTCTGTATGGCGTACTATGCCCAGGACGGCATGATCTGGATTCCGATCTCCTTAGAGGAAATTCTCCGTGTATCCGGAGCGGTTGGCCTTTCTCAGGAAAATGGATTTTTGTCCAGAAAAAATCTTGGTTTCCCCAATGGCCCGGCCTGTGACGATATTCTCATGGTGGGTATAGAGGCCAGTTCAGACGGCGTTAAAATCTATCTGCATCCGATTGAGGTAAAGATTGGCCAAAACTCCCCGGTTGTATATGGTAAAGCCCGGCAGCAGGTCTTGAATACATATGAGGGTTTTTGGAATTCCCTTTGGCCGGATGAAGGACGGAACTCTTTGAAATGCAAGATCACCAGGAACTTTTTCATGCAGTTGGTTCTGATCTGCTGCGAAAAGATGAAGCTGTACGGCATTGAGCCATCGACCCCCTGGGATCTTGCGCTGGTGGAAAACCGTGAAAAATTGCTGAATGAGCAGTATTCATTTTCTCGGGACATGGATGCGCAGATTGGCAAGGGAGCGATCGTATCTTTCAAGACCGATGTTTTGTCTCCGTCGGTCACAGAAGAAAACGGCGTCGTTCTTTTGGAATTCCCGGAAAAAACGGGCTCAGATTATATGGTAAAGTCCGTTTCGGAGATCAAAGATTTGATCCAGGATTTCCAATTTGATAATCCTGTTCTGGAAGAAGAGGAAGGGCCAGACGCGAAAGCGGAGTCTGCTGAGACAGAGGTGGAAAATCCCCCTTCCGAGAATGCGGCTGCTACTATGCAAATTCTCTTTGGCACAGACCTCGGAACCGGGCAGCCGCTCTATTGGCGCCCCAATGATACTGAACAGATTTTCCATACAAATACCGGCATTATTGGGACCATGGGGACCGGCAAGACTCAATTTACCAAGTCGATCATTACGCAACTTGCCCGGGAGCAGGCGCATAATTTCTACGGTTCGCCTCTTGGCATCTTAGTTTTTGATTACAAGGGCGACTATAACGAGACGAAAACAGATTTTGTTCAGGCAACTGCGGCAAAAATATTAAAGCCCTATCACTTGCCTTTCAACCCGCTGGCACTAACAAAATCGAACGTGTTTCGCCCTCTTCTCCCGGTTCACACAGCAAACGCATTTAAGGACACGCTGTCCAAGGTGTATGCGCTTGGGCCGAAGCAGCAAAATGCCCTGTTTAACTGCATTATGAAAGCATATAACAGCAGGGGTATTTTTGCAGACAAAGCTGAGACCTGGGACCGCATACCGCCTACCTTCCAGACGGTCTATACAATCTACAGCGGCGACGATGAAATTAAAAAGACAGACTCACTAGCGGCTGCAATGGACAAATTGCAACAATTTCAGGTTTTTGAAGGAGACCCGGAAAAAACGGTTTCCTTGTTTGATTTCCTAAAAGGCGTTGTAGTTGTAGACCTCTCCGGCTATGATTCGGATATACAAAGCCTAGTCGTGGCCATCACGCTGGATTTGTTCTATTCGCAGATGCAGGCCGCTGGCTCCAGCAGAATGGATCAGCAGTATCGGGAACTTACCAAACTAATCCTGGTTGACGAGGCTGATAATTTTATGAGCGAAGGTTTCCCTTCGCTGAAGAAAATTCTGAAGGAGGGCCGGGAGTTTGGCGTTGGAACCATTTTATCCACCCAATTTCTGAAACATTTTGGGTCTGGCGAGGATGACTATTCCAAGTATATCCTGACGTGGGTTGTTCACAACGTGGCAGACCTGAAAGCCTCCGATGTGGAATTTGTATTCAAAACCGAAGCCAAGAGCCCGGAAACGCAAAAGCTGTTTCATGACATTAAGAACCTCCAAAAGCACCACAGCATTATCAAAATCGGGAACTCTTCTCCCAGGTATGTGAAGGACAAGGCTTTTTGGGAGTTGGTTCAGGAGCTGACGTAAATTTATAATTGACAGACGAGCAGAGGGCTGATATACTTAAGTATGCTACTTAAGTATATCAGTTCTTTTTTACTCTGGGGGTGAAAAGGTTGGACTATGTGTACCGGTTTCCTGTAGTAAGAGGAATCCAAGCTGAAAAGGAATACTATATTGGCATGGTTCCACTAAAAATGTTGACACGGCTGTTTCCGGCTGACGAGGAATATGTACCGCCTGAATTCCGGGCGCAGCGGAAACTAAATGAAGCCCGGATCCCAGTCATCAGTCGCTACATCGTCAATAATCGGGACAGTTATGTGTTCTCCGCCTTAGCTGCGTCCATTGACGGAGACTTTTCCTATATGCCAAACGAAGCAAATTACGATACCGGAATCTTACAGGTTTCTATGGACGCTCGCTTTTTAATTAACGACGGGCAGCACCGGAAAGCGGCGATTCAGTCGGCCCTCCAGGAAGACCTGTCTCTGGGGAATGAAACCATTCCCGTTGTATTCTTTGCGGATGCGGGACTGACCAGAAGCCAGCAGATTTTCACGGACTTGAATAAGCATGCGGTGAAAACTTCGAACGCGATCGCGGAGCTGTATGACTCTCGGGACCCACTGGCTGTGATTACCAGAAATGTGATTGCGGCGGTTCCGTTTTT
>OFFQ01001768.1_pt1 | contig 11993 bp, 7 predicted proteins | sample 1521411 | NCBI WGS metagenome assembly OFFQ01 (sample SAMEA3504110, study PRJEB24116) | mouse gut metagenome | biome: mouse gut; feature: mouse-associated habitat; material: faeces | place: Denmark | collected 2011 | reverse complement strand
GAAAAGACTCTGCCCGGATTCTTGATAAGAAGCTGTACGATTTTAAATTCCATCGGCGTCAGCTTCACCGGTTCGCCGTCTACGCTGACTTCTACGGTATCCTCATTCAGCTCCAGCCCGCCGATGGTATAAATATGGTCCTTATTGCCGTCTTCCTTCAATGCAGAGAGATATTTGGAATATCTGCGCAGATGGGAATTCACCCTGGCCAGCAGTTCCAGCGGTGTAAAGGGCTTTGTCACATAATCGTCCGCCCCCATGTTCAGGCCCATAATCTTGTCTACCTCCTCTGACTTTGCAGACAGCATGATAACGGGAAATTCATGCTCTTCAGACCTGAGCTTCATGAGCATGGTGACACCGTCCATCACGGGCATCATGATGTCCACAATCGCCAGATGGATTTCCTCCTGCCCGATTACCTTCAGCCCCTCCGCCCCGTTGGCGGCCTGGAAAACCTTATATCCCTGATTCTTCAGGTAGATTTCTATTCCCTCGCGAATCTCTTTATCATCTTCTACTACAAGAATATGATACTGCTGTTCCATATGATGTCCTCCCTTTTGCGTCATACGGATTCCGGCAGCTGTATACATGGGCGCGTCATTTCTCTCAGCTTCCAGCATCATAACACATGCAGGCTTTCATCAGCCTGCAGGCAGCAGCCGGATATTCCGTTTTTTATGCGTTTCATTTTCCGCAATAACACTATTATAATAATGAACCGCTTTTAACGCAACTGCTTCTTCACGATAGAGCGCGGCTTTTTGAAGCGCATTCTCCGCCATCTTCGAACAGGGCAGCATCTGCGTTCCGTTTAGGAATCCTGTCACCGCCCGGGCATATTCCTCCGTATCTTCTCCTGTCAAAATGCCGTTTACGCCGTCATCCACCAGATCCTCCACACCGGATGCCTTTACCGCAATCACCGGCGCAGCACCTGCAAAGGCTTCCAGCACCACGATTCCCTGTGTCTCCGTCTTTGATGCAAACAAAAATGCATCCGCCGCCTTAAAATAGGGAGCAATCTCCTCATTGGGAACCGTACCCGCAAAAATGACATTTTCCTCCAACCCCAGCTCCCGGCTGCGCCTTTCCAGTTCCTTTCTGTCCGGTCCGTCCCCCACCATCAGCATCCTAAAGGGCTTCCCATACAGTTCCTTCACCCGCTTCAGGCTCTCCAGCAGAAATTTAACGTTTTTCTCATTTGCCATTCTGGAAACGGTCAGCAGAAAAGGGATATGCTCCGCACCGTATTGCCTGCGGATCCCCATGCCCGCTTCCGGTTCGATATCAAAATTCCGCTTCTCTATCCCGGTGGGCAGAATTCCCGTTTTCTCCGGCCGTATGCCGCAGACATCCGTCAAATATTCCCGCATCCCTTCCGTAGGGGCAAATACAAAATGACAGTGCCGCAGAAAAGTACGCAGATAAAATGGCATGAGCCGGTTTACCCTGACAATTCCCTTTGTGTAGCTGGTGATATAGTGTTCGTATCTGGTATGGTAGGTAAAGACCAGCGGAATCTGATACTTACGTGACAGATGTACTGCGGTCCTCCCTATAAGCATGGGATGGTGTACATGGATAATGTCGTAGCAATGCTCTTTAAATTCTCTTTCAATCCGGATATCAAAGGGATTTGGCAGCACGATTCCCCCAACAAAACGGTTCAGGCATGTGGAATAGCGGAATACATTTTCCTCCTCCCCGCCCCTTTCGGAGCCTGTCTGTGCGTGAACTGCCTCGAAACGCCACTTCCCCGCAGCCCGCCGGCCTGTAAGCTGCCTCATGGTCTGCCGCTCTTTATATGTAGGCGCGAAGATGGTCACTTCATGCCCCAGTTCTTCCAGCCCTTTTGCCAATCTTTCGATGGAAATGGGCACCCCTGCCACGATCGGTTTGTAATTATTCGTCATCAATGCGATTCTCATGTCTTCACACCCCTTTCTCCCGTTTATCCCATGCCCAACATCCGGAACACCTGGTCTCCCAACACATATCCTGCACCGATAAACACAAAATTCCAGATAAAAATGCCGCAGGCGGAACTGATGATATATTTGGTCAGGTCCATTTTTACCACTCCTGCAGGAATGGAGACAATAGTCCGGATCATGGGGATCAGTTTCCCCAGAAAAACGCCCATACAGCCCTTATTTCTCACCCACTCCAGATTTCTCTCCAGAACTTCTTTTTGTTTGGGGAACTTTCTGATATAAGCATTTAAAAACAGCTCACCGCCTTTTCGGCCCAGGGCATACAAAACCAGACTGCCCAGCAGCCCTGCCGAAACGGAAATCACCATCACCCACAGAAAACTGATATTTCCTTTTGCGGCCATGATGCCGGAGAGCGGCATGATGATTCCCGCCGGAAATCCCGGCAAATTCATATATTCCAGGAATACAATCACAAATATGGCGATAGCCCCATACTTGGTGAAATAAAAAGTAAGCGCTGACAAATCCATACACTGTTTCCCCCGTTCTTTTGCTTGTTGAACATAGTATATGGAACAAAAATAAATTGCATCTGCAGGGATTTCAGAAGAAATTCTAAAGATATTTTAAAAAGAATAAAAACAAACTGTTTTGAGGCAAAGCGGTCCCGGTGCCGCGCACCTTAATACCACTTTGCCTGTGCCTTCCAGATACGGGCGTATTCGCCCCCGGCATTCTTCAATTCCTCATGGGTGCCACACTCGGCCACTTTTCCCGCTTTCATGACAATAATTTTATCTGCATGACGGCATATCCCCACCCTGTGGGAAATAATAATGGATGTCCGCCTTTGAATCAGTTTCAGAAAACCGGTTAAAATCTCATATTCCGCAATGGGGTCCAGCGCAGCGGTGGGTTCATCCAGAAGAAGCACCCCGCTGTCCTTAAAGAGCCCCCTGGCAATGGCAACCTTCTGCCACTCTCCCCCGGAAAGCTCCCTGCCGCCAAATTCGCTGCCCAGCTCACAGTCCAGCCCGCCGATACTCTGAATCATTTCCTGCATCCCCACAGCATCCGTCACATTCCGGATATGCTCCTCATCTTCTTTTCTCCGGAAATCACTGACACAGATATTTTCCCGCAGGGAAAAACGGTAATGGACAAAATCCTGAATCACAGCCGAAATATCCTGGTATAAACCCTTTCTCCGTATTTCCGTCACATTCCGGCCGTCATAACATACAGAACCGGAATCCGCAAGATAAACGCCCGTGAGCAGCCTGGAAAGTGTCGTCTTGCCGGAACCGTTGACACCCACAATCACCACATGCTCCCCTTTCCGGATGGTCAGGTTTACACCGTCCAGGGCCCAGGACTGCGCCCCAGGATAACGAAACCGGACATCACAAAGTGATATCTCCCTCTGAAAAGGCTGGTAGGTCTCCGTACCCTCCCGGTCTGTCTCTGTCTCAAAAAAATCATAATATTCCTCCACATGGTGATAGGAATTCAGAAAACTGATGAGAAAAGTGTCCAGCATAAAAAGTTTGTCCTGAAGAAGGCCAAACGCCGTCAGACATGCCGCGAACTGTCCCGCTGCCAGTTCATTTTTCACCATAAGCAGCAATGCTATGGCAACATTTGCCACATAGCAAAGGTTTTTGACCAGGACTCCCGCTGCGGACAGTTTCATGGCCTTCAGCTCCAGTTCCTCCATCTCCTGCACCACATCCACATTTGCCGCCACCCATTTTTCTTTCAGATAGTTGTGGAACCCCAGAATCCGCATTTCCTTTACGGATTCTTTCGTGCAGAACAGTCTCCAGAAGTACTGCAGGCGCCGCCTTTTCATGGACTGTCCCCTGTAAGTCTCCGTTCTTTTTCTCTCGGCGTGAATGTCGATCAGCAAATGGAACAGAAATCCCACTGTCACGCCGGGAAGAAGCCAGGGAGAGAAACTTCCCACCACAAGAAAAGTACTGATACAGACCAGTACGGACTCCACATTCATCAGCAGATAGGAAAACATTCTGCTCCCCGCCAGATGCCGTGAATATGCCGCGTCCGCTTTCTGGAAGCAGTCCAGCACTTTTGCGTCGTCCAGCGCCTCCAACCGGATTCCCCGGGAAAAACCGAACATATTCCAGCCATAGCTTTTATCTTTTCTGCCCTCGCCGTACAGTCCCGCCGCCCGCAGAATCATGGAGCATACGGCCGGGAATCCGACACAAATACACAGAAATATGGTTTTCTGTCTGAAAATATGCCTGTTTGCGTCTGTCAGACACGGGGCCAGCCCGAAGATTTCAGCGATCAGCACCGGCTGCCATACCTGCAGTATTCCTTCCCCAATGCTTGCCGTCAGTTTTCCCCAGAGTAAAAAAGGCATAAAGCGATGCATATCCCGGATGCTCTGCCAAAAATACCGAAACGGTTTGCTCTTCATTTCCATACCCTCCTGCCCGCTTCAGCGGGTATATCAGTGAATCTCTCCCATATTAATACCGAAACATGCATTCTAACCCGGGGAAGGCGGGAAGTTTACTTCCAACTTCCGCACCTCCGGTCAGTTGTACCAGGAACTCTGGGCCAGATACATGGTCCGGTACAGACCTTCTGTTTCCATAAGCTTCCCATGACTGCCGTTCTGCACAATCCTTCCCCCGTCCAGCACCATAATCCGGTCTGCCATCTTTGCGCTTGCCAGACGATGGGAGATCATTATGGTTCCCTTTTTCCGGAAAATACGGGCAAAATTTTCATACATACGGCTCTCTGCCACAGGATCCAGCGCAGCGGTAGGTTCATCCAGGATACAGAAGGCTGCGTCTGCCATGAACGCCCTGGCGCCGGCCACTCTCTGCCACTGTCCTCTGGACAGGTCTTTTCCATCCGCCTCCAGATGCCCCAGATTCTGTTCCAGTCCCTTTTTTTCGTGGAGATACAGCTCTTCCCCGCCGGCCTGCCGCAAAGCTTCCAGAATCCTGGCATCATCTTCTAAGCCATCGATATCTCCCAGGGCCACATTTTCCCGGAGGGTCAGCTCATATCCCTGAAAATCCTGAAAAACTACCGTCAGACATTTCCTGCGCTTTTCTTCCGACAAATCCCGGATGTCCACGCCCCCCATCATCACCCGTCCGGCATCCGGCTCGTAAAGCCCGCACAGTAGCTTCACAATCGTGGACTTCCCAGCCCCGTTTTCCCCCACAAATGCCACTTTCTCCCCGGCCTTTATCCGAAAAGTCACATTTTTCAGTACTTCCCGATCCGAGCCCGGATAGGAAAAACTGACATTTTCAAACACAATGTCCCCATGGGACAGGGTATCCACATTCCGGCGGTCCCTGCGCGCCGGAATTGCCAGAAACTCCCGGTAATATTCCATATCCAGGGCATTTTTGAAAGTATTTGTCACATTCCAGGACGCATTTTGTATCTGGCCTATGACAGTGCTCAAAGATCCTATGACTGCGGCATATTGCCCCACAGTGACTCTTTCCTGCAAAAACAAATATGTCATTGCGACAATCATAAACACAAAATATGTGATGTTCAGCATCTTACTGCCGCCCTCCAGGGCCAGGACCTTACGGCCTGCCCTGGATATCTCTGTCTCTATGCCGGAAGCTGCCATATCCCACTTTCCCGCAATCCATTCCTGACTTCCGAAGATCTTCATTTCATACATGGCATTCCGGTCCTGAAACAGGCGCTTCAGGTCTTCGATTCTGCGCATTTGCGGCGTTGTTCCGCTGATAACGGCCTGCAGCCGCCTGGTAGCCGCAAAATTCAGAAACACCATCGGTACCGCCACCAGAAAAATTCCCATTCCAATCCAGGGCGACAGCGATGCATACACACCCAGCAGAAAGAAAACAGACAGCAATGCCTGTACGGTGCAGACACTGGCGCTGAAACAGCTCTTCACATTCTGCCAGGGTTCCCCGCCAATTCTCTGCAGAATCATCTGTATCTCCTTCTGTTCGAAGGCGCTGTATTCTATCCCGTTGAGTTTTTCCATAATATCCGGCGCCATGGAACCGATCAGTCTTATTTCCAGCAATTTATCCTCATACCCCTGCAGCCGTTCCAGTACAAACCAGAAAAACAGAACCGTCACCAGCAGGGTGCCTGTCACTGCCATCATTTCCAGTCCCTGCCCCGTGCCCGCCAGGACCAGTCCCCGGTCTACCAGTTTCTGCACCAGAATAACTCTTATTCCACCAAAAAAGCCCGGAATAAGACATACCAGAACATACAACAGTCCATGTCTGAATGCATATTGAAAAATCAGCTTCACCGCAAGGACACAGTTACGTACGATTTTCATCTTGTTCCTCCCTGCCCCGCCCTCCTGAAAGGAGGGATCCCTCTGCGCATCTCATGTCTCTATCATAGCATATTGTTTTTATCGTGGGAAATTGTTGTAACGATTGACAGAATTTATGTCATTTTCCGGTGCCGTTCCACCTGCCGCCAGATATTCCGGCACATTTACACGCGGCAGACCAGAACCAAAAAGCCGGAGCGTGTTTGATTCCCGCGGGCAATGAGCCAAGCGGATGCGCCAGCATCCATTTGGCGAATGCCGCGAGGGTCACATACCCCGTTGCTTGCAGCGGGGTTGTTGACTTTCAGACACGCTCTGGAAAAGGAAACGAAATAAGATATTTACAAGATGTGCATTCTTACCATGACCTTAAATTCCCCATTGGAATAATCCGTCACCAGCAAGCCTCCATAGCGGTGGGCAATACGTTCCACGCTCCTGAGTCCCAGGCCGTGCCCCACACCGTTCTGACGGTCCTTTTTTCCCGAAACATAACCATCTTTTGCCTCCACCGGCCTGGGCGCCGTATTGCTCACGGTCAGATAATAAAAGTCATCCTCCTGCCTTAAACGCAGTGACATCCTCCGGTTATCCGGCATGCGCCCGCAGGCTTCCAGGGCATTATCCAGCAAATTTCCCAGCACCACACACAGATCCGTCACATCCAGCCGCAGCCCGGACAGGCTGCAGAGCTGCAAAGACATTTCCACATTGTTTTTTCCGGCGCGGTAAAGTTTATCCCCCAGCAGGGCATCCACCGCCGCACATCCGGTTTTCATGGGAATCATGCGGTACTCCACGTCCTTTTTAAAACTGTCCAGATAATCCGTCATATCCCGGAATTTCTCTTCCTTTACCAGAATTTCCAATATGCCGATATGATTTTTCAGGTCATGCCACAATTCCCGGGTACGCTGATACTGGCGGTCAATATTTTTCAGATACTCCATCTGTCTCTGCCGTTGTACACTGTCAGGCGTAATCGTATTATCGGCAGAAAGTCCGTTTTCCCACCGGGACCTGCTGTACTGTCCGTATCTTTTTTCTTTCGCAGACTCCAGCAGAAAAAAGAAAAGAAAATAGAAAAAAAGTCCGGCAGGAATCCCGCCCCGGGTCTTCTCCCGCCATACACACATTCCCAGCCACAGCAGCAAAAACATGCCCGGCAGAAATTCCCCTTCCCTTTCCAGCCAGGTTCCCCGTCCATGATGCCCTTTCCCGTCAGAAGTACCGCCAGCCCGGCAGTCCGGATTCAGGATGCGGAAATTCCAGGCCCCGGAATAGAGAATCGTCCACAGCGGAAACAATGCCGTCATGCTCTCTGTCATCAGGATTCCGGCCGCATATAATTCCACGCTTTTCTCTCCCGCCTGCCCGATCCCTTCCATAATGAATTGCACCAGACGGATCATCCCCATGTCAAAGACGGCAAATTCCGGCATCCAGAGACAAGTCAGGAATCCTGCGCCCCTCCCCGGAATCAGGTTTTCCTTCCTTTTTTTCAGCCCCAGGAAAAATACCGCGCCGCCTGCCAGAACCAGATTCAGGCAAAGCAATATATAACTATCTATCTCCGGCAGCATCCTCACAGGCCTCCTACCCTTTTCCCAGCATCAGCCTTCGGTTCACTTGCTTTTCATAAGTACGGCTTATGGGAAGTTCCGTGCCATCTTCCAGCCAAAGCGCATTCTCCTTCCAGCTTCTGACGCACTTCTCCCGCACCAGGAAGCTTCTGTGGCACCGCAGGAAGCCCTTGTCCGAAAGCTGCTCCTCCAATATGTCCAGCTTCTGGTAAAAGGAAAAAGAAGCCTTGACCGTCTGCAGGATCACAAGCCTTTTCCTGCTCTCAAAATAAAGGATATCTTTTATGCCCACTTTATGGGTACAGTAATCACAGGTAAAGGAAAAATATTCCTCCGGGCCAAATTCTTCTGCCGCTTCCAGAAGCACCGGCCCCAGCGCCCTGTCAGCCTCCTCCTTCAGAATATACCGGAATGCCCTGACTTCATACCCCTGCCTGGCAAAGTCCTCCAGGCTGGTCAGAAATACAATCACGCATCCGGCCCCCCGCTTCCGAAGCGCCTTTGCGGTCTCCATACCGTCCATGCCGGGCATCAGGATATCCAGCAAAACAATGTCCATGGAAAGCGGATCCCTGGTATACGCTTCCAGAAGCGCCTCTCCGCCGGCATATTCTGTCACTTCGATTTCCAGATTCCTGACAAGGCTTTCCCTGGCCAGAATTTCCCTCAAATACAAACGATATACCGGTTCATCATCACAAACCGCCACTTTCATGTGCATTGCCCGTTCCCCCTGTCAGCCAGCCGCTTTTTCCGGTGTCCCCATATCCCTTTTCAGTCCTTCGAAATCCAGGTAATCCTCGATAAACTGCTTCCGCAGAAGTCCCATGGGAACAAATTCATTATATTTTCCGTTGATCTGAATTTTATCCGGCAGAGGCAGGCTGTACAAATCCAGTTCCGACACCAGAATCTGTCTGATCACACGTTCCAGCTCTTCTTTGCCGCCTTCAAAAACTACTTCCAGATAAAGGCTGCTGACCCATGGCATTTTGTTTTTGATCTTTCTCTGGAGCAGGGCATAATGAAGCGTTACCAGCTGCCTGGTTCCCACCCAGGGAAACACGGCATATTTTTTGTCGGACAGAGGAGTCACAAGATTGTCCAGAATTCCGCTGTTGCGCGCAATATAGCGGATCTCGGCAAGCCGTTCCGCACACCGGTCACTTAAGTACGGATATTCGTCATCTTTTTTCATCACACTGCGCACTTTCCGCACAAGCACGGTATGGAATTCCATCTCAAAGTCCCTGTCCCAGTCCACCACGGAAATCCCCGGCACCTTTTTGACAAAAATGACCTTTGACTTCACATTGATATCCACCGTCTCCCAGGACATGCCCGCCAGCGCAAAGCGGATGCCCACCGCATAGGCCTTGTCCACGGTACCTATGGTACGGTTCTCTTCCTTCACCAGAAAATACTCCGGCGCCAGAAAAACCGTCAGGAACTTATGGCTGTTGACAATTTTCTCCCCGCCCCGTCCGATAATCAGGCCTCCGTGCTCCGTGCGCTCCAGCTGTTCGATATGCAGCATATACTGCAGCAGCACCCGGTAATCTTCCTGGGAAATTTTCCGGAAGGCCCCCAGGGTGAGCACCTTCTGGGCCAGGGCGGCGGGCGTCATCTCCCCATTGCTCTTCAGGGTGCTCATGGTCTGATGATACAGAAGATTGTATGCATGGAATCTGGGCGGTATGGGTTCCATCCAGTGATCCCGCAGATAAAGCTCCACTATGGCGATTGTCCGTATGAACTCCCAGTTTATGGGGCCTAAAATGTCCGAAGAATTGATCTTGATGCTTTCCACAAAAGTAAACAGGATCTGAGGAACCTGGCCTCTCCGTCCGCACCGTCCCAGACGCTGGGCAAAGCTGGATACATTCAGGGGCGCTCCCACCTGCACCGCCTGGTCAAGAGAACCGATATCGATGCCCAGCTCCAGAGTAACCGTGGCGCCTGTGACGATTTTTTCCTCGGCAGACTTCATCTCGTCTTCTGTGTTCTCCCGCAACAGTGCGGAGACATTTCCGTGATGGACGCGGTATACGTCCGGCGCCTTGTATTTCAGGGCAGTCGCCCTTAAATTTGCCATGATCAGCTCAATCTCCTCCCGGCTGTTGGCAAAAATAATGGTCTTTTTGTCCAGTGTCTGCCTGAATAAATATTCATAATGCTCCCGGCTGCCGATATCCCCGCCGGAATCCACATCCACCACGTTCTGGCTGTCGTTTCTCTCTATAAAATCACGCTTGTCCGCATAATTCACAAACCGTTCGATATGCAGCCTGACCCTTTTTTTCCCCTCATTGGACAACGGCGCCGCACAGTCCCTCCCGGTTCCGGTATTCAGCCAGTTCTTTGCCACGGATACATCCCCCAGGGTGGCGGACAGACCGATTCTGCGCGGATTGACTCCGGTGAGACTCTTCAGACGTTCCAGAATGCACAGAAGCTGCAGTCCCCTCTCATCCCGCATAAAGGAATGCACTTCGTCGATAATCACAAAACGCAGATCCGAAAACATGGTAAGGCAGGCGCCTCTTTTATTGGTAATCAGGCTCTCCAGGGATTCCGGCGTAATCTGCAGGATGCCTTCCGGGTTCTTCATGAGCTTGTTTTTTCTGTCCATGGACGCATCCCCATGCCATTTCGTCACCGGGATATTGGAATCCAGCAACAGCATTTCCAGCCGCTTAAACTGATCATTGATCAGGGCTTTCAGGGGCGAAACATAGACCACACCCACGGAAGCAGAAGGCTTGTGGTACAGTTCCGTGAGCACCGGAAGAAAAGCCGCCTCTGTCTTGCCGGATGCCGTGCCGGAAGAAAGGAGCAGATTGTCGTCACTGTCAAAAATAACCTCGCAGGCCGCCACCTGATTGCCGTGCAGTTCTTCCCATTTATTCCTGTATATAAAATCCTGTATAAAAGGAGCCAGTCTGCCAAACGCATCCATCCTTATCCCCCCTGTCCGCTGACGCGGGCATACCCTTACTATTCCGGCTTCCATTCCCCTGCCTTATATTTCAAATTCCTGGAATTCCTCCGAAAGCTCCCCTTCCGGAAGCCCTCCCTTTGCCAGTTCAAAGCTGTTGTCCCCCAGAATTTCCGCCACCTTTTTTTCGGGATTCTGGTGCAGAATATTCAGCAGTTCTATAAAATCCCGAATGATCTCCCTGGGCGTAATATGGCTCTGGGCCCCCACGCGGTTATATTCCACCGTCAGGAAATAGACCAGGTCCTCCTGGGTCATTGCCGGGGTATAATGGTACAGTTCCCCGTGAATATTCAGAAGTTTTTCCACAAGGATATACATCTCTTCCTGGGTCAGCATCTGAAGCCGGATGATGGGTGCCGAAAAATCCCTGATCTCCTCCGTGGCAAAATGTCCCTCCGCAAGCCGGGACCTGAGCGCCTCATAGCTGAATACCCCTCTGTATTTATCTTCGATGCACTGGGGTGTGCCGCCCATCAGAAAGCCGATATGTCTTGCCTTCCCCTGGAGAACATCATTGTACATGGTAAGAATTTTCTCGTAATTATTGGCCCTTGTGATGGAATTGGAAATTTTATAAATATTGACCAGCTCATCAATAATCACCAGCATCCCCTGGTATCCGGCGCCTACCAGGAATACCGCAAAAATTTTCAGAAAATCGTACCAGGTCTCGTCCGTCACAATAAAATTGATGCCCAGATCCTCTTTTGCCTCCCTGCGGGAGGGATATTCTCCCCGAAACCATCTCAGTACGTTGGATTTCAGGGCAGAGTCATCCGTCTGATAGGCTTTCCAGTAAAGCACCACCGCCCTGGCAAATTCAAATCCGTTTACCATGCCTTCCAGGGAACCGGCCACTTTGTAGATCTGATTTTCCACCTCCCGGTCAAATGCTTCCCCCTCGGACACTCCACCGGTCTTAACCGCTGTCCGGATGCCGGAAATCCATTTTTCCAGAATCAGCGGCAGGGCACCGCCATCCGGCTTGGATTTTGTGGAAAGATTCTGAATCAGTTCTTTGTAGGTGGCCAGCCCCTGCCCCTTTGTGCCCGCAAAACGCCGCTCCGGGGACAGGTCGGCATCCACCACCGCAAAGCCCCTGGCGGCGGCATGGTTCCGGATGGTCTGCAGCA
>OFFQ01001765.1_pt1 | contig 11999 bp, 4 predicted proteins | sample 1521411 | NCBI WGS metagenome assembly OFFQ01 (sample SAMEA3504110, study PRJEB24116) | mouse gut metagenome | biome: mouse gut; feature: mouse-associated habitat; material: faeces | place: Denmark | collected 2011 | reverse complement strand
GGGAGATGGAGCGGGCAAACCGCAGAATCAGCAGGACAGAGACCGTAAGGCCCGCCAGAGTGGCAAAGATGGAGATCAGCATGGCTCCGTTGATAAAGTGGCTGTAATCCGACTTGGGGATCTGGATGACCAGCGACCACTGGGTCCCCCGGACGGGAGAGAAGGCCACCAGCATCTTCTTCCCATCGACGGTATACTCCATCGCTCCCGTTTCATCGGTGGTGATCCGTTTCGCCGCGTCTCCGCTGCCGCCGCTGAGCTGGCCCAGCGTACTCTGATTCAGAACAAGGGATTGGCTGGGATGGCCGGTAACGACACCCTCCCGGTTCACCATGTAGGCCATGCCGCTCCTGCCCAGATTGATACTGCTGATGACATCGTTCAGCAGGTCATATTTATAGACACCCATCAAGTAGAGAGCGGTCTCGCCGTTTTCCTTCACCGGCATCCCCATCACAATACCCAGCTTGCCCTGGAAAATTGTAGAGGAGTCAAGCGTCAGGTTATCTGTCTCCTTCAAAAGGGTGAAAAAACTGCCCTCCAGCTGTTCCGGTGCGCCGTCGATTCCCTGTACCAGCCACCCATCCAGGTCATACAGGGCGACAGTATAAAATTCGTAGGTCTCCGCCGCTTCCTTTAAAACATCGCTGCGGTTTGCCCTGGTTGCGGCGGCGTTCGGACGGGGCTCCTCCCCATCCGGGCCGGCGGTCATCACCGTCTCCATCGCGTGGTCGTTGGCCAGGGTCATCATGCGGTCGGCCAGCATATGGATGTTGGCCTCCACCGTCTTGGCCGACTGCCGGGCCATGGGCTGAAGGCTGTCCAACAATATACTGTTGGCCAATGACTGCAGGGACATGGCCATAATTACGCAGCATATGACCACCAAAATCAGAATGTTAAGTGTAGTATTGCGCAATATCCGCCCGTTCAGGCTCCGTTTTTTCCCCCGCCCGGCGAGGGAGAACGCTTGCTTTCCCGTCACGCTCCTGTCGCTCCTTTTCTGGCTAATTTTTGTCAATAGACTACAAGAAAAGCCGCTCGCTCCATCAGTCAAAAATAATGCGCTGTACTGAACCGGTGGTCGATAGACTTTAGGATTACTATAGCATAGATTCCCTGCTATGAAAAGTACTTTTTTATTTGCGCTGCTGTACCTGGATTTTTATTTCTTATCATTGACGCAGTGAAACCCATATGGTATTATGACAGGGATTTTCTGACTTTTGCAGCCACGCTGTAAGAAGAAAACGGAGGACAGGCATATGGATTACGCAGGGGAAGTCTTACTGACCGAAGGAGACACTTCGTTCATTAAAGCCCACGAACAGCACAGTGGTATACAGAGCGTTCAAAATCTGGAGACCATCATCAACGAGGGGCTTCGTGTCGCTCTGCTGGAGGAAACCCCGGACCAGTCGCTCCAGGTACTGCTGAAGTATCTGGGAAGGGCGCTGAACGGGGAGCGGACCTATATCTTTGAGCAAAACGAGTCCGGCGGCGACGACAACACCTACGAGTGGGTGGCGGATGGCGTGGAGCCGGAGCAGGAGAACCTTCAAAATGTCCCCCCGGAGGTGTGTGCCAGCTGGTATCGGAATTTCAGTGTCGGCGGACATATTGTTATTGAGAGCGTGGAGGATATCCGCAAGTCGGACCCGCTTCAATATGAGAACCTGAAGCGGCAAGGCATCCATTCCCTTGTGGTGGTCCCCCTGTATGACGGAAAACAGATCATCGGTTTTTATGGCGTGGACAATCCCCCTATAAAGTCACTGGAATATGCGTCAAATATACTACAGACGGCAGCATACTTTATTGTGTCCTCCCTGAAGCGGCGCAATCTGTTCCGGGAGCTGCAAAAAAGGAGCTATCTGGAGGGAAGGCGAAGCCTGGAGGACATTCTGGAGGGCGCCAGAACCGGCATCTGGACCATTGAACTGGAGGAGGGCTGCCAGCCCAGGATGTACGCAGACCGAACCATGCGGATTCTGCTGGGCGTACCGGATAACATTGGGCCGGAGGAGTGCTACAAGCACTGGTTTGAGCGCATTGATCCGGACTATTTGCAGATGGCCCAGGAAGCGGTCCAGGAAATATTGAGGGCCGGACGGGCCGAGGTAATCTACCCCTGGAACCATCCTGAGCTGGGTAAAATTTATGTCCGCTGCGGCGGCGTGCCGGACAGGACATTTAAAAAGCCTGGGGCCTGCCTGAACGGATACCACCAGGACATCACAGAGACCATGATGACCAGGAAAAAACAGGAGCAGTCCATTATGGAGCTTCTGGAGCGGGTGAGACAGGCAAACTCGGCAAAAAGTGAATTCCTCGCCCATATGTCCCACGATCTCCGCACACCCATCAACGGAATTCTGGGGATGCTGACCATTCTGGAAAAGAGTCTGGATGACCCGGAGCGGCAGAGGGATTGCTGGAAAAAGATCCGCGTGTCAGCAGAGCATTTGCTGTCTCTGGTGAACGACGTTCTTCAGGTCAGCAGACTGGAGAACAGCTGGCCATCGACGGTGGAGGAGCCCTTTGACCTCTGTGCCGTGCTGGAAGAGTGCATCACGGTCTTGTCCCCTCTGGCGGAGGAACGGTCCGTCCTGCTGAAGCTGGAGACCTCCGGCCTGCGGCACAGAAGGGTAATTGGCAATCCGCTTCACTTCAAGCAGATTCTGATGAGCGTTATCGACAATGCGCTCAAGTATAACCGGCCCCATGGCTCTGTCTTTGTCCGGGCGGAGGAAACTGCCTTCCGTGCGGGAACTGTAAGCTTCCGTTTTGTAATTGAAGACACAGGAATCGGCATTGGGGAGGACTTTAAGGAGCACATTTTTGAGCCCTTTACCCAGGAACATCAGGACGCGAGGACCAATTATAACGGCGTTGGACTGGGTATGTCCATCGTAAAAAAACTGGTGGACCAAATGAAAGGGACTGTTGTGGTAGACAGTCACCTCGGCAAGGGGAGCGTGGTACAAATCACTCTGCCCATCCGCGCCGATGAGACATGGCGTGAAAAGCCCGCAGAGAAGGAATGTGATACGCAGGATGACGTCTCCGGGATGCAGGTTCTTCTTGTGGAGGACAATGAGCTCAACTGCGAAATTGTAGAGTATATTCTCAAGGAAGCGGGCGCGGAGGTTGCAACCGCACATGACGGAAAAGCCGCTGTTGATGCGTTTGAAGCATCCCCTCCAGGAACGTTTGACTGTATCCTGATGGATTTGATGATGCCGGTTATGAGCGGATACGAGGCAGCCCGGGTTATCCGCAGTCTGGAGCGGCCGGACGCCGTTACGGTACCCATTATCGCGCTGTCGGCCAACGCCTTTGAAGAGGATGTAGCCTTGGCAAAGGATGCGGGGATGAACGAACATCTGGCAAAGCCGGTGGATATCCACAAAATGTTCCGGATTATGAGCCAGTTGAGAGCGTAACAGAGCCGGAAGCATATGACGGCTGGAGAATTTGAATGCTGAAAGCTGTGGAGATGGAAAAAGTATGAAAAATAAGACTTTGCCGCACCCCTTGAGAATTAGTATCGCGGTGATGGTTTGTCTCACTATTTTTGTGTTTTCCTTCCTTGGAATCTCCATTCACAATATGAGCGAAAACACAATTGAAGAGATTGGCACCGCCTATATGGCAGGAATGAACGAGCAGGTGTCGCTGCACTTCGAGACCATCATCGAGCTTCGCCTGACCATGGTGGAGTCTATCGCGCACATTGCGGCAGGGGATCAGGATTCCGGTTACGGAACGAGGGAGGAGATCGAATACGGCGCAAGGGCAAGGCATTTTTTGTGCGCTGCCCTGTATTCGTCCGACGGTGAAATTGAGATGATTTTCGGTGATCCTGTGACGCTCAATCACCCTGAGCCCTTTTTGGAGAGCCTGCAAAAAGGGGAACGCAAAGCGGTCTCCGCCACCGGAATGGACGGAGATGGCGTGATTTTGTTCGGTGTCCCCTGTGAATACCCCATGTCCGACGGCGGCAGCAGCCTTGCCCTTGTAGTGGGACTCTCCACCAAATATATGGGCGAGGTCCTGTTCCTGGATTCGGACAAATCGCTGAGTTATTCCTTTGTCATTCGGAAAGACGGCAGCTATGTTGTCGGGAACGAGGGAGATGCCTACACAAACTATTTTGACAGGCTTGCCAATATCTTTGATGAACAGGATGCAGAGGTGAAGGCCTGCATTGAACAGCTGAAGACTGCCATAAACGCCGGTGAAGATTACTCCGCCATCATAAAAAACGGCGGATCACGCCGCCACATATACTGCACCAATCTCCCTTACTGCGAGTGGTATTTGGTGACGGTCCTTCCCTTCGAGGGGCTGGATAATGCCATCTCCAGCATGGAGAGCCGGTGGCTTACTGCGGTCTACACAGCTTCCTTTGCGGTAATCGCTATGCTCCTCTTCATACTCTTCCAGTACTTAAAGCTGTTCAGGGGCCAGGTATCTGAGCTGAAGTGCATGAACGAGGAGATGGACTCAGCCCGGAAAGCTGCGGAGCAGGCACAGAAAGAGGCGGAACAGGCCAACACGGCAAAACAGGAATTCCTGTCCAGTATGAGCCACGACATCCGCACTCCCATGAACGCCATTATCGGCATGACCTCGTTGGCTTTGGACAATACAGACAATCCCGAGCAGGTTCAGGATTATCTGGGCAAAATTGCGCTGTCCAGCAAACATTTGCTGGGGCTTATTAACGATGTGCTGGATATATCCAAGATCGAAAGCGGCAAAATGACGCTGAATGTGGAGCCAATATCCCTGACGGAGACCATGGACAGCATCGTTAATATCATGCAGCCTCAGGTTGAGGCAAAAAATCAGCAGTTCAACGCGGTTGCCCGGGAGATGCTTTCGGAAAACGTGTATTGCGACGGCGTGCGGCTGAATCAGGTATTGATTAATCTTCTGGGGAACGCCGTTAAATTCACCCCGGAAAAGGGTTCTGTTCAGATGACCGTGTATCAGGAGAGTCTGCCGGAGGACACCTCCCGGGTCCGCACCCATTTTCTGGTGAGCGACACAGGTATCGGCATGTCAAAGGAGTATCAGGCAGTAATATTCGAGTCCTTCAGCCGGGAGGACAATACCCGGGTTCGGAAGACCGAGGGCTCCGGGCTGGGCATGGCGATTACCAAATATATTGTGGATGCCATGGACGGAACCATCTCTGTCCGCAGCGAACAGGGCAAGGGCAGCGAGTTCCATGTTGTGCTCGACCTGGAAAAGGCGGCTGTGCCCGACCATGCGGTATCTCAGGCAACAGGCGGGACCGCCGGCGCGGAAAGATCGGGCGATGTGGTGCTGAAAGGAAAACACATCTTATTGGCAGAGGACAATGAGCTTAACTGGGAAGTGGCAAGAGAGCTGCTCTCCATCCTTGAGTTGGAATTGGACTGGGCTGAAAACGGGGAAATCTGTGTGGAAAAATTCAAAAAATCCCCGGTCGGATACTACGACGCGATTATTATGGATGTGCGGATGCCGGTTATGGACGGCTATGAAGCGACCGCAGTCATCCGCGGACTGGAACGGGCGGATTCAGATATTCCGATTATCGCCATGACTGCCGACGCGTTTTCAGAGGACATTCAAAAGTGTTTAGAGTGCGGGATGAATGACCATTTGGCAAAACCGATTGATATTCGGGCTGTCGCCCAAAAGTTGCAAAAATATCTGAAATAAGGGGCTTTAGCAGGCTGTTTTACTGGGGTGCGGGCTCCAGCGTCCCGGCCGCGCTCTGTCTGGGCTATTTTTTGCCCTTGATGACCTTTTGCTTCATGAGGAGCCACAGCAGCGGGTCCTCAATCCGGTGGGGGTGGGGGCGGCTGATGATGCCGTTGCTGTCTGGACTGTTGTGCATTCCCAGGGAGGAGACCGCGAAGCAGGCGTAATTTTGGTAGTTCAGCGATAGCTGAGACAGGAACGACCCCGCCTCCCAAGTCCGCAGCAGCCCTTGAACCTCTGTATTGACATTGTGGCAGTCGGAGAGGTTGAAAACACCCTGCCTGCAATGGGCGCTTGGCTCCAGGATGGTACAGCCCTGGGGGATGATCGGTTCGATGACATCGAGCTTAGAAAATACCACCGCTACAGGCACTTTGATTTTATCGCAGTCCCGCAGTCCCTGCTCCCTCCGGATGAGGTTGGACACCCGTACCAGGATATCGTCCGGCTGATACCAGCTGGCGGAGGAGGCGCGGCTCACTGCGCTCTGATCCAGTTGGGCCTTGACGGCGGGAATCTTCAGCGGGTCCAGCAGGAAGATGATGCCTGTGGACTTGCAGATATACTGGTTCACCGTGCGCATGCTCTCCTCAGACTCCAAATCCTCGCCGGCGGAGTCGAAGAACACCAGGGTATACAGCCGGATCTTCTCTCCCAGAGGCCCTTTTACCCGCAGCTTCAGTGAGTAGATCAGAGGCCGGTACGCTCCATCCATATTTTCCAGGAATCGATCTGTCTTTTTAAACCGCTGTAGGTGCACATACAGCTGATTCTTGTAGATTCTGGTGTAGCGGTCCATGGTGTCGTCAAAGCCCTCGAAGGACCCGCCGAAAGCGGGGGCGATTCGCTCGATGAGCTCATTGACGATGACTGTAATGAAGTGGGTCTTCCCTGTGTCGCGGGAGCCGACCACGGAGATAATCATATTGTCCCCTGTCAGAGTGCTTGCGGGCAGAGGGTTGTGGCATTTGGGACAGATGACCTTGTAGGTGGTCCTGCTGCACTTGGGGCATTGGGCGGAGTGCGGGATACCCTGGGTGTCCCACTGGATTGGGACCTGTTTCCGACCAAAGGTTGGCTTGCCCCGTTTCCCCTTCAGCGGGTCGTCCACGCCGTGTTCGTACCGGGTCATCTCGGGGTCATAGAGATCCTCGCAAAGCTGATTGGTACACCGGAACTGTATCTGGCTGATCTGGCTGGACTCGAAACAGTAGGGGCACAGAAAAGCCTTTTCCAGCTGCTTTTTTGTGTTTCTGCTGCGTTGTTTGCGGATCATTCGCCGTGCTAGAAACAGAGAAAGGACTGCCGCAGCAGCGCCTGCAATGACAAGGGCCGGAAGGACCCACCGGGACCAGCCGCTCTCCACCAGTTTGATGTAGCCGCACTCCGTGCAGCTCTTGCGGGAGACAATGGGGGCGTCCCAAATGCTTCCGCTGACCCGTACCGATTTGCCGTAGGTGTGTGGGGTCTGTGGGAGAGACTCTACCTCCACGTAGCCGCAGTCGGCGCAGGCGCGGCTGCGCTGGCCCTCGGCGGAGCAGGTGGCGGCGCGAGTGATCTCCCATTCGCCATAAGTGTGACCCAGGGCCTGGGCGTTCTCCGCCTCCACATTGCCGCACACGGAGCATACGGTCTCTGCAAAGCCGTCTGCCGCACAGGAGGAAGAAGGGGGGGATACGGTTACCCTCACGGCCTCCGGATCTGTCTTTGGAGCCCTGTCCAGGAGGTGGAACAGCAGGGCGCCAGTCTCCTCCTCTCCGCAGAGGGCACAGACCCGGCTGCATTTGCCCAGGGGAGAACGGAGAGAAATTTTTTCCACTGTTTTCCATGTGCTCCAGATGTGCTCCAGTGGCTCCAGAACTTCTGTAGATACTACCACAGGGCATGTATTACACTGGGTCATCAGCTGTCCCGCCTGGGAACAGGTGGGAGTCTCCATGATAACCTGCGTCACGGAGGTGTGCTCCGCGCATTTGGGGAGGAAGGTGATGTGGTAGTGTGTGTCAGAGTAGCCGTTCAGCAGCGGGTTGCCCCCGGAGACAGCCGAGATTTCCAAATAATATGTGCCAGGTTCCAGGTCGGATACGCCGAAGTCTGTCTCTTTGCCGTCTTCGCTGGGGATGGACAGAGCTTTCAGCTTGGTCTTTCTGTCGGTCCCATAGATGGTACCCGCCCAAAGGTATATGTAACCTCCGCGGCTGCCATCGTGGGAAAAGAGGAAGGTGACGTCGCCCGGCGTATCCACCGTGAAACTGTAGAAATCCTTGTCATCTCTGCTGGACAAGTTCCCGGTTACCCTCTGGAACATGGACACCGGCGTCGCTCTGCTGATGGAGCCGTTGCGGGAGGTCTCTTTTATATCTGTAATCTTAGGAATGGACGGCTCGGTGGGATATCCGGCCCAGGGGGAGACGTAGGGAAACTGGTTGACGTAGGCTTTCCCGCAGCCGCGGCAGAGGAAGACATCTCCGGGGACCTCGGGCTGAGAGGACGTGTCCGCCCTGCCGAGGAACAACCTGACCCCCGCCGCTATCACCAGAACAATCGCAACCCCCAGAAAATACGGCCCAATGTAGCTCCATATAGAGCTCCTTCTTTTCACGGTTCTCACAACAGCAGTCTCCTTTTTGAATGTTCCTGTCAGCTTCTGTGCCGTCTGAACAGGTTTGTGACAGTTTTAAAAATGGAACCTTCGGCAGGGGTGGGTGTCTCTGGAAAACGGCTCCGCGCAACTTGATACACCTCCAGAGACAGCTTGCCGTACAGGTTGGCGTACTCCGGGACCCTCTGGACCAGTGCGCGGTTGTGGGTCTCATAGACGGCCTCGCATGCCTCTGGCCCTGGGGCCTGTGAGAGGGCCAGTGTGTAGAGTGGATATATCCGGTCATACCGCCTGTATCCGCTCAGGATGACATATGCCTCCTCCACACCGGCTGGACAGCGGGAGAGCAGGAGATGGCCAAAACAGTCCCACACATTCTTGGGCTCCTGTGAGCGATCCAGGAGAAAACGCTCCAGAGCCAGGGCCATGCCGGTCAGACGAGTGGCGTCCACGGCAAATGCCTCCAGAAGTTGTGTGGCAATGCCGGTATCTTCCGCGCCGCCCTCCGCTGGCAGCAGGAGGCGGAGAAGGTCTGGGAGGGCCTCCTCTCGGGCGAAGCGGCCCGCGAAATCCAGCGCCAGGGCCAGCCGCTCCGGGGGGACTGACGTCGTCTTGTCGGTCAGCGCGGCGTAGAGGGCGTAGGCGCCATAGATATCCTCGTCCGCCCTATCGTAGTCGTATCCGCCGTCCAGAAAGCTGTGAAACTCCCATAGCCTCTCGCGGGAGTGGAGGAGTGCGTCCTCTATAAATTCAGAGAACGCCTGGTCCGGCTCCAGGGCGGGTGTGTGCCCGTCCAGCAGATCGAACAAAAAATGCTGGCCCCCATCGCCGAGTTGCGTCCCCGCCCGGACTGCGCCGCAAACCCGGGCGGGAGAGAGGGCGGGGGCGTATTCATAGGTGGAAAACTCCACTTCCATAGCGTTCCGCCTGGGGAGCGCGTATCCTAGGGCGGCGATCCAGAGGATCATGTGTTCTGGTTTGTCCAGGATAACAACCCGCTTTGGGAGGCGCCCGAAGGACAGCGTGGCGCAGAGCATCTGCCGGTAGACCTCCATACGCCCCGCTTCAGCCAGGAAGTCCGCCACGGCGGAGACGGTTACTACAAAGCTGCGTTCCAGAACGGGTGCAGGGAGCTCTGGAGGGGGATCAGGGCTGTTGACCTCCTCGAAGGCCATACTGCTGCGCAGAAGGTCCCCGCCATAGTACTCCGCCGGATAGGCGGTCATGTCCTCTGGATTGTAGATGACGACGTGGCTCAGGTGGTTGCCGAAGCGGCCCCCCTCCCCCATATAGTCCCGACCCAGGTAGGTATTTTGGGCCAGCGCCAGCGATCCGCTGCGCAGGCGCTGGTACTTGTAGGTCTGGGGCATGGCCCGGGCCAATTCGTCTGTCATAGGGCGGTCCAGGTCGAGGGGGTGGTAGGAGAACAGGTGACGCAGTTCTTCCCCATCCGCGCCCTGAAAGGAGGCGTCCTGAGCGTAGACCTGCATCCCATCCCCTCCTGCGTGGATGCCCCGTCTGCACGAGGTATAGATGATTTGGTGGACGCTCATCGTGCCGTTCCTCCTCTGCGGCGAGGGGTCAAAGCCCTCTGTGCCGCTGCTTTTGCGTGTCCTGTTAGGTGACTTTGTGGTCTGACCGGAGCTTCAGGCGCAGCTGACTTCCGGCCTGGGCGGAGTCGTCCCGAAAGATGGGTTTGATATAGGTGTCTTTGGGCGTCCCTTTAGGCAGGGGAATCTTTACCTTGAGGGAGCCTTCCACCCGCTGGGACGGGATGGTGTGCAGCAGCGACGCCGAGGCCCGAAACATAGGCACAGCGCCCACGGCGGACAGTACGTCGATGTCAGGCAGAGTGAACTGTTTCACATCCGCCTGAAACTCCAGGGTGACGCAGCGCCCGCCGAAAAAACCACGTGGTGGGGAGATCGCGTAGGTGATGACCGCCCTGGGGGAGCAGTCAAAAACCCGTTCCGCGCCTGGGGACCACACGCGCTCCCCGCCCTGGTCAAACCAGGCGAAGACAGTGAAGTAGTAGGTCCGCTCCTCCAGAGACTCCAGAAGAAGGGCGTTTTTGATTTTGTACTGCTGACTGGTGAAATCCTGTCTCACAGCCTCCGGGTCGGTGGGATCGGCCGGGAATCGGTCCAAGCGGTACAGTACGGCGAAGCCGGAGGAATCCTGGGGGGCGTCCAAGAAGAGGTGAATCCTCCCGTTCACGGGACGGATGTCCTGAATGCGGACCGACGCCCCATTTCCCGCTCGGGCCAGGGGACCGAAGACGGCAGAACTGGACCTGACAGCCGCCGCCGTGACGTACAGCGTCTCCCAGCCGGGGTCTCGGAACAGTGCGCCCCGCTCCCCTTGCCGCAGCGTTCCGGACGAGGTCAGGGGGTGGGTTGGAAGGGCCGTCATCTCCTGCTCCAAGGCTGAGAGGGGGACCAGGTCGCCGGCGTGCCACCCCGGCCTCCGGGAGGAGGCAAAAAGGCGGACCTCTCCCGGCCCCGTGTGCCGCCAAATGGCCTGATACATGCCCTTTTGAGCGGGTTGGACCCGCAGTGTCTCCACCTGGGCGGACGGGCAGACGGGCGCGGCGGAGAATGTGACCCCTGCCGTCTCCCGCTTTCTCCTGCCGATAGGGGAGGACAGGGCGATGCGGAATCGCTGCTCCTCGCCGTTGGTTAGGCCGGTGAGCAAAAAGCTCTCCGCCTGGATGGAGGCGTGGTGCCTCTCCCCTCCCGGGCCGGCGAGGTACAGCTCCGCTGTCGCGCTGTGTGGCAGCTTTTCCCAGGACAGCCGCAGGGAGCCGTCCCCCGGGGTGACAGAGACCTCCCCGATCTCGAAGAGGTTCACCACCTCTTGGCACCCCTCCGCCGCACCGGAAGAGAGGACGCCGTCCCGCTGAAGAAAGACGTTATACCAGTAGGTGACCCCCGGTTCAATGTCCCTGTCCCAGTAGGAGGACGCATTGCCCTGGAAGATCTCCTTTCCGTCGATGCGGTTTTGAACCGGGCCCGCATGGCTGCGCACCACGATGCAGCGCGCCGCCCTTCCGCCAGAGGGGACAGCCCAGCTTAACGCGTTCCCTCTGGCGCGGGGGTCGGCTTTTACAGAAAATCCCGCCGGAGGGGCGGGAGGATATTTTGCCCTCAGTTCCTGGATGCCCGGGTAGTCTGTGCACAGCGCGGCGGCCTGGGCGCACAGGGTCAGAACCTCGTCCTCCCGGCTGGAGCGGTTGGCCTGGAGAAACAGGGCCTGGGCGGCGTCAATGGCTGCAGACATTTTCTGTTCCAGCGCCGGGTCTGAGTATGCGGGAAATCGGCTGCGGATCACGTTGTACTGCTGCCGCGCCTCCAGATAGCGTCTGGACTCCACGGCCTCCCGCAGCGTTTCGGTTCCCGCCCGCTGCCGGTACTCGGACAGGCGGGACTGTAGAGGTGGAGTCAACTTGTTGTGCGGCCACAGCCGGTCTGCATCGGCCAGATGGCCTGCGGCGGTCTGAAAGTCTAAGGATTCGATGGCCTGCTCTGCCAGACCGCACAGGGCTATGGCCCGATCCATGTGTTCCAGCTTGAAGCCACAGCGGCTGCACACCGCCGCGCTGGCATCGCAGCGCCGCCCGCAGGGTGGGCAGATGATG
>OFFQ01001759.1_pt1 | contig 12028 bp, 10 predicted proteins | sample 1521411 | NCBI WGS metagenome assembly OFFQ01 (sample SAMEA3504110, study PRJEB24116) | mouse gut metagenome | biome: mouse gut; feature: mouse-associated habitat; material: faeces | place: Denmark | collected 2011 | reverse complement strand
GCCCGCGGGAGTTCCCGCGGGCGGCCTTTTCAATCGGAGAGCAGCATCCGGTCGTTGTCCAGGTCCTCGCCTGTTCCCGCCTTGAAGCGGCGCAGCAGGCCGTCCACCGTCATGCCCGCCCGCTCCTGGCCGGACAGGTCCAGCACAATGTTCCCGTCCGCCATCATCAGCGTGCGGTTTCCCAGCTCCAGGGCCTGCCTCATGTTGTGCGTGACCATCAGGCAGGTGATGCGGTGCTGGGCCACGATGGACCGGGTGAGCTCCAGCACCTTTTCCGCCGCCGCCGGGTCCAGGGCGGCGGTGTGCTCGTCCAGCAGCAGCAGCTTGGGAGTGACCAGGGTGGCCATGAGCAGGGTGAGGGCCTGGCGCTGGCCGCCGGAGAGCAGGCCCACCGGCTGGCGCATCCGGTCCTCCAGCCCCATGCCCAGCAGCTTCAGCTTTTCCGCGAAAAATTCCTTGTCCCGCCTGTTGATGCGGCTGAAGGGGTTGGTCTTTTCCTTTCGGGAGCGCAGATAGGCCAGGGCCAGGTTTTCCTCAATGGTGAGGGAGGGGGCGGTGCCCCGGAGGGGGTCCTGGAACAGCCGCCCGATGACCCGGCTGCGCCTGTGGTTGGGCACGAAGGTCACGTCCCGGCCCCCCAGGGTGATGGAGCCGCTGTCCACCGGCAGGCTGCCCGCCACCGCCCCCAGCAGGGTGGACTTGCCCGCCCCGTTGGAGCCGATCACCGTGGCGAAGTCGCCGGGGGCCAGGCGGAGGGACAGGTGGGACAGGGCGGTCTTCTCGTTGACGGTGCCGGGGTTGAAGGTGAGGGAGATGTCCCGCAGATGCAGCATTTCAGCGCGCCTCCTTTCGCCGGGCGGCCAGTCTGCGCCGCTGGAGGGCCGCGCCGCTTTTCAGGGTGGGGGCGGCGATGGCCAGGGCCACGATGGCGGCCACAAACAGCTTCAGGCAGTCGATGGGGACGATTTTGGTGTAGAGCACGATGGCGTAAATGAAGCGGTAGATGACGGAGCCCGCCGCCACGGCCAGGATGCCCCGGCCCATGCCGCCCCGGCCCAGCACCGTCTCCCCCATCACCAGGCAGGCCAGGCCGATCACCACGATGCCCGTGCCCATGTTGATGTCGGCGGACTTCTGGGCCTGGCCCACCACCGCGCCGGACAGGCCGGTGAGGGCGTTGGCGGCGCACAGCCCCACGGTGACGGTGAACGCCGGGTTCACCGACGAGGAGCGCACCATGTCCCGGTTGTCCCCCGTGGCCCGGATGGATAGCCCCAGCCGGGTGCCCAAAAACAGGTACAGCAGTCCCCCCGCCAGCAGGGTGAGAGCGGCGGACAGCAGCAGCTCATACCAGCTGCCGCCCACCCCCGTGCCGCGCAGCAGGGTGAACACCGTCTCCGCCCGGAGCAGGCTGGCGTTGGACTTCCAGCCCATCACCATCAGGTTGACGGTGTACAGCCCCGTGTTGGTGACGATGCCCGCCAGGATGGAGGGCACGCCCATCCGGGTCTGCAAAAAGGCGGTGACGAACCCGGCGCACGCCCCGGCCAGCATGGCCGCCGGGATGGCCAGGATGGGGTGGCCCGCCGCCGTCAGCGTCACCGACACCGCCGCCCCCAGCACGAAGCAGCCGTCGGTGGTCAGGTCGGCCACGTCCAAAATGCGGTAGCTCAAAAACAGGGCCATGGCCACCAGGGCGTACTGAAAGCCCAGCTCCAGAGCGGTCTGTGTGATTAAAAGCATGGGAACCCGCCTCCCTAATCCTCAGTCCTCGGTGGTGACGACCTCCGTCACCGTGCCCATACCATTAAATATGGAATAGTCCGCGCCCAGGGCCGCCGCCGTCTCTGTGTTCACGGCGATGAGGCCCCCCTGCATGAGATAGTAGTCCTCCATGTCGCCCATGCCCTGGGTGATGGCCTGATAGGCCAGGTCCGCCGTGTGGGTCCCCAGCTGGGTGTAGTTCACGCCGCAGCCCACAAAGGCCCCGTTGCGGGCGAAGGAGTCCGCCCCGCCGTAGTGGGGGATGCCCGCGGCGATGAAGTCCTCATAGATGGCCAGCTCGGCGGACTGAATCACGTTGTCCGTGGGGGTGAACACCGCGTCCACCCCGGCGGCAATCAGGGAGCTGGCCGCGGCGATCACCTCGTCGTTGGTGTTGGCGGTGGCCTCCACGTAGGGGATGCCCTTGGCGTCCAGCGCGGCCTTGGCCTGGGCGATGGGGGTGGCGGAGTTGGGCTCGGACAGGGAGTAGAGCAGCCCCACCTTGGCCAAGTCCGGGTTCTGGGCCAGCATCATCTCGATGATGAACGGCGCGTTCAGCGCGTCGCTGGTGCCCGTCACGTAGTCGATGCCGGTGAGGGCCACGCTCTCGTCGTCAGGGTAGGAGACGGCGGCGAACACCACCGGTGTCTTGCTGTCCTCCGCGCTGAGGACGGAAATCTGGGCCGCCGTGGTGGCGATGGGGATAATCGCGTCCACCTTGTCCGCCACCGCCTGGTCCGCCAGCTGCTTCAAAATGGTCTGATCGCCCCCCTGGCCGGAGGTGATCTCGTACTCAATCTTCACCCCGTTGTCCGCGGCCAGCTGCTCCAGCTCGGCGGCCACGGCGTTGGCGATCTCGTCCAGGGAGGCGTGGTCCATCTGCTTGATGATGGCCACCTTGTAGGTTTTGCCGTCCTCGGCCCCGTCCGTCCCGCTTTGGGACGGGAGCGTGTCGTGGTCGCCTCCGCTTTTGGCGCAGGCGCACAGGGACAGGGCCAGGGCCGCCGCGGCGGCCAGAGCGGTGAGCTTCTTCAAAATGCTGTGCTTTTTCATGAGATTTTCCTCCAAATATGGTATTTTGGGTGGCAGATGTACCGGGAGTGCCAAGGCCCGGGGAGGATAAAACAAAACGGCTTTCGTCCCCACACATGGGACAAAAGCCATTGCTTCTGCGATACCACCCAAATTGACGTATCAAACGCCCGCTCGCTTACGCGCACCATCATGCGCGCCCCGATGGATAACGGGTGGGAGACCCGTCGGTCCCTACTTGGCGCGTGCGCGCCGTTCGGTCCGCCCTCCGAAGTCCATTCGCCGGCCGCTCGCCGCCCCATTTCCACCGCCAGGGGCTCTCTAAAGGTCCGCCGCGCCGGGTACTTCTCTCCGTCACAGGTTTCAATATTGGATTGTTATGGTCTATTATACGCGGCGGGAGGGCGGTTGTCAACCCTTTTAGCAAAAAACATTTTACCGCGTTAAAGCAGAGGAAAGGCGGCTGTCAAAAAGTACACCTTTTGACAGTCTCCCTTTCCCGGTAATTTTTCGTCGGTTCAGCAAATTTTGGTATGGAAGTTCTACAAAAATTTTGCATCTGCCTATTGCATTTCGCCAAATCTTGTGGTACACTCCGTAAGTGTAAGGCGACTGTCAAAAGGTACACTTTTTGACAGTTGCCCGCTTATTTTTTGCCCCACACAATATAGAGGGAGAGCCGCGTTCCGGCTCCCCCTCTATTGATTGCTTGGACGTGTTTCCCCCAGCGCCGCGCCGGGGCCTTTCCTTACAGCTTCTGCTTGAGCTGGTACAGCACATTCAGCGCCTCGATGGGCGTGAGCGTCTCGGGGCTGACCCGGCGCAGCTCGTCCAGCACCGCCATCCCCGCCATGTCCCCCAGGGACACCTGACCGTCCTCCCGCTCCTGAGCAGGTTGGCGCGGGGAACCGCCCCCGCCCTGCTCCTCCAATTCGGCCAGAATCTCTCTGGCCCGGTCCACCACCCGCACCGGCACCCCGGCCAGCTTGGCCACCTCTACCCCGTAGCTCTGATCCGCCCCGCCGGGGACAATCTTGCGCAGGAACACGATGCCATCCCCCCGCTTTTTCGCGGCGATGTGGTAGTTGCGCACCCCTTCGATGGTGTGCTCCACCTCCGTCAGCTCGTGGTAGTGGGTGGCGAACAAGGTCTTTGCCCCCAGGCGGCGCTTGTCCGCGCAGTGCTCCAGCACCGCCCGGGCGATGGACATCCCATCGTAGGTGGACGTGCCCCGACCGATCTCATCTAAGATCAGCAGGGAGCGGGCGGTGGCATTTTTCAGCATCTGGGCCACCTCCGTCATCTCCACCATAAAGGTGGACTGGCCCGCCGCCAAATCGTCCGACGCTCCGATGCGGGTGAATACCCGATCCACCGCCCCGATCCGCGCGGACTTGGCCGGGACGAAGGAGCCCATCTGAGCCATGAGCACAATGAGGGCCACCTGGCGCATATAGGTGGACTTACCCGCCATATTGGGGCCCGTGATGATGGCCAGCCGGTCGCCCCCCCCATCCATGTAGGTATCGTTGGGCACAAATAGCGCGTCCTTCAGCATCCGCTCCACCACCGGGTGGCGGCCCTCCCGTATTTCAATGACACCGCTGTCATCCACCTCCGGACGGCAGTAGCCATTCTGCACCGCCGCCGCGGCAAAGGAGCACAGCACATCCAGATAGCCCACGCTGCCCGCCACGTCCTGCACCTGGCGAACCCGTTGGGCGGCGGTGTCACGCAGCTGACAGAACAGCTGATATTCCAAAGCCGTCACCCGGCTCTGGGCGGACAGGATCTCGTGCTCCAGGTCCTTCAGCTCCTGGGTAATGAACCGCTCGCAGTTGGCCAGGGTCTGCTTGCGGATGTAGTCCTCGGGCACCAGGGCATAGTAGCTCTTGGACACCTCGATGTAATAGCCGAACACTTTGTTATAGCGCACCTTCAGGCTCTTGATTCCGGTGCGCTCCTTCTCCCGGCCCTCCAGCGCGGCCACCATATCCGCCCCATGGTCCAGAATGTCCCGAAGGTGATCCACCTCCGTGTCATAGCCCTTGCGGATGAAGCCTCCCTCCCGAATGGTGAAGGGCAGGCGGTTGTCGTCCTCGTCGTCCCGAATGGCCCGCTTCAGCAGAGCCTGCAAGTCACCCAAGCCGGTGAACTGGTCCAGAAACTCAAATCGCCGGGGGGCCGCCCGGACCAGACCCGCCGCCCGCTCCGCCAACACAGGCAGCACCGCCAGCCCATCGGCCAGCGTCAGCATATCCCTGGCGTTGGCGCTGCCGTACACCACTTTTCCAATGATGCGTTCCAGGTCGGGCACCTGCCGCAGCGTGAGCGACAGCTCCTCCCGGACCACGGTGTCAGCCGCCAGGGCGGCCACCTGGTCCTGCCGGACAGAAATGGCTGCGGGATTGCACAAAGGCTGCTCAATCCAAGCCCGGATGAGCCGGTGGCCCATGGGGGTTTTCGTCTTATCCAGCACCCACAGCAGGGAACCGCGCTTCTCCTTGCCCCGGATGGTCTCCGTCAGCTCCAAGGTGCGCCGGGCGGTGAGGTCCAGCTCCAGATACCGCTGGCGCTCAGCCGCGTCCACCGTCAGGCGGCTCAGATGGCTCAGGTCGGTTTTTTGAGTCTCCTTGAGATAGGACGCCAGCGCCCCCGCCGCCTGATAGCCCAGCAGAAGGCCGCCGTCAGGGCCCTCGGGCAGCTTCTCCCCCTCATTCCACACTCCGCAAGCCGTCAAGGCAGCCTCAGCCTGTCCGGGACGGAAACGGGCCTCTCCTCCGTTCTCACACAGGCAGCCAAGCCGCTCCCTCAGAAAGCTTGTCAACTCCTCCTGGGAAAAAGCTCCATCGGACAAAATGGCCTCGCTGGGGGGCTCGGCGGACAGGCGGTTGAGCAAATGAGACAGCCAGCCCTCTCCCTGAAAAAAGGAAGCGGAAAACTGCCCTGTGGATAGGTCGCACTGGGCCAGCCCAGCCCCGCTGCTGTCCAGATAGACGGCGCAGATAAAGTTATTCCGGCTCTCGTCCAGCATCACATCGTCCATGGCGGTGCCGGGGGTGACGATGCGGATCACATCCCGGTCCACCAGTCCCTTGGCCAAGGCCGGATCCTCCATCTGCTCGCAGATGGCCACCTTGTACCCCCGCTTGATGAGCCGGGCGATGTAGCTCTGGGCCGAGTGGTAAGGCACTCCGCACATGGGGGTGCGCTCCTCCTCCGGCTTGCCCCGGTCCCGGGTGGTGAGGGTCAGCCCCAGCTCCTCCGCCCCCAGCTTGGCGTCATCGTGAAACATCTCGTAAAAGTCGCCCAGCCGGAAGAACAGCAGGCAGTCCGGGTACCGTTCCTTCACCCTCCAGTACTGCTTCATCATGGGAGTCAGCTCCGCCATGGTTTTCACCTTCTCTTTCTAAAACGAAACACACATCAGAACGATGTACGCCTGCCTATGCCAATTCTATGAAATCAACGATTTCGTACCGATCCTCATACTCGCGGGAAAATTCCACCCGGTCCACCTGGGCGGCAAAGGATTCAAACTCCTCCCGCAGCGCCTCAACAATGGCCTCCAGATCAGCTTGAGGATGATACAAAATCGTCGTATGGGGCTGCCACACATCCCGCCGCGTCCATTCGTTCATATCCGCCGCCCAAGCTCCGGCGATCTCTCGCTGGATGGCGTCCAGCGGCCCCTCCTTTCGCGGGGCCGCCACAACGGCGGACGTAGAGGCAAACAATTCAACCCCATCATAGCGGACGGAGAACTTTTCATAGCCGGACAAAATCGCCTTACAGGACGAAATAAACCGGCCTTCCTCCCCGCCGGCATAGGCGGCCAGGGTGATATGCCCGTGCACATCTCGGGGCAGAATGCCGAAGGGAGCCGCCAGCTCCCGCAGCCGGGTGAGGCGCGCCCGCGCCGCCGGATCAACCATCGCAATCACAAACAGCATCATTGTCCGCCTCCCCTGCCGTCCGCTTCTCCGCGCTTCTATGTTGTCACGCTGCGAAGCGGCCAGTTCGTTCGGTCGCTTTCCCTCCGTCTCGGGCAAAACCCGGCCCCGCGCTGCAGGCCTTGGGCTTTTCCCCTCGCTCCGGTCCAAGCTCCCTCACTGTCCGCTTCTCCGCGCTTCTCAATCATCCACAATCACGTACACATACTGCACGCCGCCGATATCAGCCGCCGGCTCCACCTGGGCGTAGCGGGTGATGCCGTCCTCCTCCACGCACAGCGTGCGGATGGCCCCCACCACCAGCCCCGAAGGGTACACGCCCCCCAGCCCCGAGGTGATCACCTGGTCGCCAGTGACCAGCTTGGCCTCCTCCGGAAGAAAGGACAGCCTGGTCAGTCCGTCCAGCATCAGCGTGAAGTCCCCTTCTAAAATGGCGTCCTCGTCCGTGCGCGCCACCCGCGCGCCCACCTCTAAAGCGGGGTCCAGAACGGTAGTGACCACGCAGGAGTTCAAATCCGCCTGGGTGACCACGCCGATGAGATAGCCGTACTGGTCGATCACACAGTCGTTGACCTCCACCCCTCCGGCGGTCCCCCGGTCCAGGGTCAGGTTGGAAGACCAGTTGGAGTCGGAGCGCCGGACCACCTCCGCATCCCGGTACTGAAGCTCCGGCCGCGCCTCGTGCAGCCCCAGCAGGTCCTTCATGCGCTCATTTTCCCGCACGGCGTCCTGCCCTGCGATGGCGTCCCGCTCCAGCTCCGCCACCCGCTGGCGCAGACGCTCGATCTCCGCCGCCTGCTCGTCATAGCGAAAGGTGCGGTCATATTGCTCCTGAGTCCAGTTTGTCACCGCCGCCGACGCCGTTCGAAAGGGGGTCGCCAGCAGTTCCATGGCCCCGCCAAGGGGATCGTACCCCAAAATATACGCCCCCAGGGTCAGCACCGCCGCCAGCAGTACCGCCGCCAGCAGCAACAGCCCTCCGTTGTTTTGGAAAAATCGCTTCATGCCCTTGCCTACTCCTTATTTTGCAGAAGGTCCACGCCAAATTCCGTCAGAATGCGCCCCAGCCGGAACACCGGCAGGCCCATCACATTGCAATAGTCCCCTTGGATGCCCCGCACCAGCAGCGCGCCCACGCCCTGGATGCCGTAAGCCCCCGCCTTGTCCATGGGTTCCCCGGTGGCGATGTAGCCCCGGATTTCCTCCGGGCCGAGCGTCCGGAAGACCACGGCGGTCTCCTCGTGCTGGGTGACGCGCCGCTCCCCCTGCCAAACGGTGAGGCCGGTGTAGACGTGGTGCTCCCGGCCGGACAGAGCAGACAGCATGGCAAAGGCCTCCTCCTCGTCCCCAGGCTTGCCCAGCACCGCGCCGTCCAGCGCCACTACCGTGTCCGCGGCGATGATAAGCGCCTCCGGCTCCGCCTTCTCCGCCGCCGCCTCAGCTTTGCGCAGGGACAGCCGCTCCACCATCTCGGCGGGGGCCAGGCCAGGCTCCACGCTCTCGTCCACGTTGGGGGCGGCCACGGCAAAGTCTTTGATTCCCACCCGCTCCAGCAGTTCTCTGCGCCGGGGGGACTGGGAGGCTAATATGATACGCATTTTGTCAAGCTCCTTCAACTTGTTTCACGTGAAACATCGGTTTGATTTATCCGTGTTTCTGGTCTGTCACGCTGCGAAACGGCCAGGGCGCTCGGTCGCTTTCCCTCCGACTCGGCCTGGTCTGCGGGGCGCTTATGCGTTCTCGCCTTCGGCTCGGTCGGCGCTGAACGTGCGCCACTGGCGCACAGCGCCCCTGCGCTCGGCCTCGCTCCGGTCCAAGCTCCCTCGCTGCCCGCTTCTCCGCGCTTCTCTTTTATTCCACATCCCGGTAATACAGCCCGCGGGTGAAATTGTTGGGCTTGTAGCTTCCCTTTCCCCGGTAGGCCTCCAGCACCTGGGAGCACTCCACTCCGTTTTCCGTGGTGAACAGCAGGCGCACCGCCCGCAGCCCCGCGCCCTTCCAGTCCGCCGCCTTGTCCGCCAAAAACACCTTGTTGGCGTTTAAAATCTCGTTGCGGCAGCCGTAGGCCCGCTCCACAGGGAAGCGCACCCCCTTCCGGTCGGTGAGCAGATTCACGTTGGCGCAGGTGCACTTGCCCGACTGGTTCTTCACCGCGCAGTTTTCCGTAATCATCAACGGCAGCCGGCCATAGGCAATCATCTCCATGTCCACCGCTTTGGACAGGTCCCGAATCTGGGCCAGCTTCAGCTCGAAAGAGGCCGTCAGCGACTGGAAGCCCATGCGCTTATACTCCTTGGCCCCCTGGCTGTTGAACACCTGCAGCCCGAAGTCCCCCCGCAAATTCAGCTTCAGCTCCCGGCACAGGGCTGCCAGACCCAGGTTGCCCACGTAGGCGTCCGTCACCCCCGCCCGCTTGCAGGCCTCCAGCTGCTCGCGCAGCCCGTCCAGCTCCCGGTCGAAGCAGATCCGGGGCAGCACCGCCGCCACAGGCACGCCCCGGCCCATGGTGGCCTTCACCTCATCGGGGTGGGCGGCGATCTCCTCCGCCGGAAGGGTAATGAGGGCGGGGCGCTGCTTCACCAGCTCGAAGGTCATCTGCTCCGCCCGGCGCAGGGAGACATACAAATCCGGCTCGCCCAGATAATTTTCATACCGGGCGCCCATTTTGTATTCGCCGTGGCGGCGCTGGGGCAGGGCGGTGCGCTGGGCGGAAAGTCCGTCCAGCACCTGCCGGCGCAAGCTGTTCACCGCCGACAGGGGCACGGCCAGCCCCTCCTCCACCAGCGTGCGCATACCCGCCGCCTCAAAAGGGGTGCCGCCGGTCTTGCCCAGCTGGCCCTCTACCTCCGCCTGGGTGGTGGCCCGGCGGCGGGCGGCTTCCGGCACGGGGCCGGCGGCGGTGACCACCCGGCCCTCCTGGTCCTCCACCCCAACCTGAATGGGCTCCCCGGCGCGGACCATGGCGTAAAATTTTACCGGAGTCTTGCGCCCATCCCCCCGCTCGTAGGCCGCCTTGGCCTTGGCGAACAGCTCCCGCGGGGGCTTGGACTCCTCCCGCACGCCGAACATATCCGGGCCCTTGTGCTCCATGTAGTACCCGTCGGTGAAGCCCTGGCGGGAGAAGGCCTGCTCCAGACTGTCCAGCTCCTCCCGGGTTGGCTCTCGCCCCTCCCGCAGAGCGTCGGCATAAACCTTGGTGACAATGTAGACATACTCCGGCCGCTTCATGCGCCCCTCGATTTTAGCGCTGGCCACCCCCATGTCCTGGAGTTCTCTCAGATGGCCCGCCAGCGACATATCCTTCAGAGACAGAGGGTAGCCGTTCACCAGCTCGTCCCCCCAGCCATAGGGCAGGCGGCAGGGCTGGGCGCACATCCCCCGGTTGCCGCTGCGCCCGCCGATGACGGAGGACATGAAGCACTGCCCGGAATAGCACATACACAGCGCCCCGTGGACGAACACCTCAATCTCAATGGGAGAGCGCTCACAGATATACTCGATGTCCCGCCGGCTCAGCTCCCGGGCCAGCACCGCCCGGGTCATGCCCAGCTCGGCCGCCTCGCGCACCCCGTCCAGGCTGTGCAGGGACATCTGAGTGGAGGCGTGAAGGGGCAGGTCCGGCGCCGCCTGCCGCAGCGCCCGCACCAGCCCCATGTCCTGTACCAGCGCGGCATCCGCCCCCAGCCTGGACGCCTGGACGGCGCAGTCCACCGCCGCGGCCATCTCCCGGTCAGAGCACAGGGTATTCAGGGTGAGGTACACCTTCACCCCGCGCAGGTGGCAGTAGGACACCGCCGAGGCGAACTCGTCCCGGGTGAAATTTTTTGCCCCCCGGCGGGCGTTGAATTGTCCGAAGCCCAGGTAGACCGCGTCCGCCCCGGCGCATACCGCCGCGCGCATGGCCTCCTGGCTTCCGGCTGGGGATAGTATCTCCATAGGTATCTTCTCTCGTTTCTGTGGTTTCTGTAAATTTGCCGCTGGTGGCAAAGCAAGCGATACGAAGCTTGCGACGACGTTGTCACGCTGCGCCTGTTCGCAACGCGCGGCTTCGCTCCGACTCAAGCAAAACCCGCTCCCACTGCGTAGGCCCTGGGCTTTTGCTTTCGCTGCGCTCCATCCGCGCTGCTCACGACGGCTCCGCGCTTCGATGTTGTCACGCTCGCGTTGGGTGCGCTGTTCGCCCCGACTGTCTCGCCTTCGGCTCGGTCGGCGCTGGACGTGTGCCACCGGCACACAGCGCCCTCCGTCTCGGGGCAAATCCGGCGGGCTACACCCGCCTGGGTTTTGCCCCTCGCTCCGGTCCACCCGGGGCGGCGCGCCTACGCTCGCGCTCAGCGCTTTTGCTGCAGCTTAAAAATCTCCCGCTTGGCCTCGCTCAGCTCCAGCTTCAGCTTGGACGACTCCTCCAGCAGCTCCTTGATCTGGCGGCGCAGGTTTTCCGACGCCTCCTGCTCCTTGAAGCGCTCGTCCGCGATGTTGATGGCCGTGAGTATGGCCCGGTCCATCTGGGAGATACCCCCAGCCTGCTCCGCCTCCTTCAGCTTATCATTCACATAGGCGGCCACGCGATGCACATAGTTTTCCCCCTCGGCGGCCCGCAGCGTGTAATTCAACCCACCCACAGTGACAGTGACGCTGTTTTGCATGGCAGTCCCCTCCTGCATAATATTTCAGGGTACATTATAACACACTCCTGAAAAAAAGGAAATGAAAAAAGTATAAATGTACGCCAATTTTTCACTGCGCCCCGCCTTGATTTCCCCACCCAGCTGTGGTATCCTTTTACACAGTTTTCCCATACAACCGGAATCCAAAAAGGAGATGTGTCTGATGAATGATGCGCAAAATCAAGGCGGCCGAAAAAAGGCGCTCAAGGAGCTGCTGGAGGGCGTCGGTATGACCGTGCTGGGCGCGGTGATGTGGATGCTGGGCGGCGATTTCACCTTTGTGGAAGGCGTGACCACCCGTGCGGAGGGGCGCAATCAGATGTACCTGATGGCTGCGGCCGCGGCGCTGGTTATCATCGGCGTGGTATTTTTGGTGCTGGGCCTGGTGCACCTGGTGCGGCCGGGGAAGGACGGAAAAAACACCGGCGGGGAGCCGTAACCCATGTTTTCCCGTTTCACCCCTTGACAGCCCCGTTTTTCTGTAATAAAATGCGGGAGATAAAGCATGGACGGAGAACAGTACCCCGCGCCGGGGCGGTCAGAGAGGGGACGGACGGTGAGAGTCCCCCAAAGGCGCGGCGGGAAGGCCCTCCCGAGCCCGGGCAGGAAATG
>OFFQ01001756.1_pt1 | contig 12043 bp, 9 predicted proteins | sample 1521411 | NCBI WGS metagenome assembly OFFQ01 (sample SAMEA3504110, study PRJEB24116) | mouse gut metagenome | biome: mouse gut; feature: mouse-associated habitat; material: faeces | place: Denmark | collected 2011 | reverse complement strand
TATACAGTATCCTGCTTTTTTTGCAGGGAATCCATGTGGTTGTTTTTCTGACGGCAGCGTTTTGCCTGCTCCGGAAAGTATTTTACTGGAGGTATACACCGGTATTTGTGCTGGCATTTTTTGTGACGCTGGATTTGTGTAATGCGGACCTGATCCACAGTATGTTCCGGCTGCAGATTACGATGCCGCAGGAATTTGGCCTGCATACTGTATTTTTGTGTGCCTTGTATCTGACGGATTATCTGGAGAGTGAGCAGAGAAAAGAAAGAAGAGGAGAGCCGCTCTTTCTGTTTATGTTATCCCTGGCTGCGGCAGTCATGATCCATTTTCACGTGGTTCTTATGATTGTGATCGTATGTGGCTGCTTTGCTTTTTTTGCATGGAAACAGGTGTTTGCCAGGGAAAATCTTATCCCGTTGGCGGCAGCTTTGAGCGGCGCATGCTTGATCGCACTGACGCCTATGCTGGGAGCGCGGATGCAGGGAATTCCTTTCAATGCATCGATCGACTGGGCTGTGGGCGCTATGAGCGGTAAGGAAAGCAGAGATCTGCGGGAACAACATACAGATACAGAAGATACCGGGGAAGTGGAGGAACCAGAAGAGACATCAGAGGGCAAGCGTAAAGAGATCAGTATCACTGCAGCAGTCTTGCGCAGTGTGAGCGAAATTTTTGATCAGGGATATGCCGTACTGTATGGCAGAGAAAGAGGGGCGTGGATGTTGGCGATTACGGCCCCTCTCATCGGTTTGTTCTGGCTGTCTGGACATATCGCCCGATTACGTCAGTTTTATGAGAGGTATGCGGGGTATCGTCCAGTGATCCTTACCTCTATCCTATACGTATTGGTGTATGTTGCGCCTATGGTGGGGCTGCCGGATCTCATACCGGAAGGACGTTTTTTTGTACCGGGTCATATGATGCTTCTTGCAATTATGATAATGCCGATTGACCTGATTTTTTATAGATTAAAAGATTCCTGTACGAATACTGTTCAACAGCTTTTATCGGGCTTAGTGATTTTGGGAATTTATGTTGGCGCAATCATGCTTGGTTCTTACCGGGGATTTTTGTTTTATGAGTTATCCCGGTATAGCGCGGCTGTAAATGTGACTAATTCGATAATTGACACATTTCCGGAACACAGCTATACAATAGTATCGCCTACAGAAGAGCTTTATCCGGTCATTCAATATGGATGGCATGAAGAATTACTTACATTCATAGAAGAAAGTGAACAAGGAGATTATACGATACCGACGGAAAATGTATTTATCTATATAGAAAAAAGGCCACTTATTTATGCCCAGCGCCATTTTTCTGATGGTCCGTTTTGGTTGGGGGAAGAAAAGTATTCCTCACAATTTCTTAGACACTCTGGCAGAGCGGTGAGTAAAAGCCCGGAAATCAAGAAGATTCAAATTTCTGAAGCAGAAGCTCAGAAAGATTTGCCGGAGGCTTACAATCCATGGCTTCTATATAAAAAAGCAGAAAGCCGCGTAATAATTGAATCAAAAGCATTTGAGTGGTGTCAGAGATTTATGGAAAAATATCCTTCTGCGATGAATGTTTTCTATGAGGATGATGATTTCGTCTGTTATTTTTTTAAACAGGATATAAATGATTCACTCTATAACTTGAATTTGTAAAAATGCAAAGAGAATATGGCTCTACTATACTTTAAAAAGACGAATCCACAGGGAAAATGGAAGGATACGATATAAGAGCATATAGATCCAGCGTGTCGGGGGACATTTCGTCGGTTTTTGAAGACGAGGCTGTGTAATTTCATGCTCTTCATACTGAAACCATATAAGCTGATTTTTGATGTTATTGAAAAGAGAAAGTCCCTTTGGTGTATGGCATATTATGATGGAATTTCCCATTCCGTCATCGAGAGACGGATTAGTGCGCTCAATCCCCCAGAAATCTCCCAGAGTGATGTCACTGTTTCTGGAAACCGTGCAATAGCTGCAGTGGTAGCAGGAGGGGCGTAGATTGATGCTCTTGAAGAAGGATCTGAGGAATAAATCTTTATAGACAGAATATGTGTATTCTTTATCAGTACACTGAATTCTGACAGTATGGCCATTGTCCTGATTGCATTTATCACGAAAATAGAACATATGTGGCCTGGAGTCATATTTTTTATGAAGAAAGGTAATATAACGCTGCCATATCCCGGGGGAAGGGACGCCATAGCATACCAGATCGACCAATAAAAGATTGCTGTAAGCTGTTCCAAGGTAAAATCGTAAGCCTTCTGTCTGACAGGGTGTGCCACAGAAGAGAACCATACGCCCTTCATGCAGGAAGGAACGAATCGGTTCCCAGATATCAGACAGATCGCTTTGCACATATTTTGTTCTTGTAATTTGCTCCAGATCCTCTACTTTGTCAATTCCTTTATGGGCGATGCTGCCGTCTTCCATAAGGCAGGCGCCATATACGACACCGCCCTGTTGAAGGACATGACGCGCCAGAAGCGGAAAAATGCCGCCTGAGGAGCCGAGAAGACGAAGAGAAGGCTCCTTTGCGTGAGCACCAAAATAGTGATTTTTATGATCCGTAGTGGTGGTTTTATGGCAGGGGCATTTTTGAATACAAAGATTACAATGAGTACACAATGACTCATTGACAGAGGGATATAAGAAGCCTTCTTTGTCAGGTTTTAATGTGATGGCCCGTTGGGGACATATCTGTGCACAGACACCGCATCCTGTACATGTTTTTTTTGATGTTAAGTTAATCATATTCATACGTCCATTTTTTTGAATTGTATGGAATAGTTACGATGTAAGGAACTCTATATTTATTTAAAACATGGAATGGGTCATAAAAATATTGTATATGCCTGAAATAATAATGTCAAGGTTCACAGAGTGGCAGAAGAATAGTATTAATGTGCAACAGAAAAAAATCAAAGTGAGGAGGGGCTATGCAAAACAATGTCGTTGGAATCATCACTTTTCACTGTTCGGATAATTACGGAGCAATGCTGCAGGCATATGGATTAAAGACGTATCTGCGCAGTCAGGGGATTTTGGCGGATATTGTTCCGTATGAGCCGTTTTTTTTGATCGGACGAAACTGGTTGGTCCCATATGCTCCGGTAGGTAATCTTTACAGAAGTTTACGTTATTCCTGTTGGGGTATGAGTTCGCATATCAAGATGGGAAGGGATTTTTTTCGTCAAAAGTCCAATATGAAATGTTTTCGGGAGAAATATCTGGTAGAGAAGAGGCGCAGGAAGCTGAGGTGGCCGGGTCAGATGAGGAGACTCTGCTATCAATTCTATATAGTAGGAAGTGACCAAATCTGGAATCCGGACATTACATTTGGACTAAGAAAGGTATATTTTGGTGGTTTTAAGAATCGTTGTAAAAGCAGGGTGATTGCATATGCGGCCAGTTTAGGCGGTTCGGCTCTTTTAACAAAGTATGAAAAAGAGTTCTCCCGAATGATGAATTACATAGATGTGGTTTCAGTCAGAGAAAAGGATGCAGTCCCTTACGTAGAGAAATACTGCGATAAAAAAGTTTCTGTGATGTTGGATCCGGTGTTTTTGCTGGGGGAGGAATTCTGGAGAGAAGTGGAAGTGCTTCCGGAGAAGAAACATTATATTCTTGTATATCGAACAGAAGAAAACCTGGAGATGATTCACTACGTAAAGATGCTTTCAGAGAAAACAGGGTTATCGGTTATTGAATTAAGAAGCAACTACAGGGGAAACGCAGAAAAATTTATAGTTGATTATACTGCCGGCCCGTCAGAATTTTTAGGATATATTCATAATGCTGAGTATGTTATATCAAATTCATTTCATGCAGTGGCATTCAGTATTATTTTTGAGAAGCATTTTGCAGCTTTTTTGCACAGCAACAGGGGGACAAGAGTCAAAAATATTCTGGAAGTGTGTGATCTGACGGACAGATTATATCAGGAAGATACGGTGATGGATATTGGGAGAGAGATTATTTGGAAAGAGGTAAAGGAAAATTTAAGGAGAGAGGTAAAATGTGCAGAAGATTTCCTGAGAGAGCATCTTTCCAAAGGGTAGCTATAGTAAATGACATAACTATGATGCAGCGGGAGGATTGACGTGAGACACCGGGGTATAGAAAATCAGGCCGGCATGGCAGAGATGTTCAGATACATGATGGGCATTATTGACAAAGAAGAGAAGAAGACCTGCGGCATACTTGTATTTTTGAGTTTTGTCAGTCCTTTGCTGGATCTTTTTTGTTATTCAAGTCTTATCTATGTGATCAATTTTGTGCTTCGTACTGATCAGGTATCGACAGGGGTGATATCTTTTAATTTTTTTATGGTCGGTATTTCCTTACTGAAGATTTTCCTTGATCTCTACAGATGCAGGACTTCAACACATTTTTTGTATCAAGGCGCACAGAAAATTTCGACGAAGCTGTATGAAGTACTTATGAAAGAAGATTTGGAAAGTCACAATAGAAAAGATGCGGTGCAGGCAATCGTGACGGTACAGGGTGATGCGATGAACTGTATCAATATCATCGTAACTGCAATTACGATCTGCTCAAATGTATTTATGCTGGGTGGATTTTCTATTGTTTTGATCTGTGTTTCTAAATGGATCGGGTTGGTAAGCTGCATGATTCTGTCCGGATCCATGCTGGGATTTTATTTTTTCTATCGGAATACTATTAAAGTTTATGGGGAGGAATGCAGAGCATACAGGATTAAGGCAAATGCGCAGACTGCAGTTGCCTACGGAGCTTTCCGGGAAATAAAGATAGATCATAATGTGGATCATATTAGGGACAGATACCGCGAAATAAGCGGCAGATATGCAAAGGTGCAGGAAAAATTCAAATATGGAAACAGCAGGATTGGAATTCTTTTACAGAATATGATCTTGACGATATTGTTTGCCAGTCTGAGTTTTTTTCTTGTACAGGGGAATGACCTTTCGCTTATTCTGGGATTGATGTTGTCATATATTACCGCTTTTATCAGGATGATCCCGGAGGCATACGGCATATTGTCAGGGTTCAATAATATTGAGTTTTTGAGACGATCCTATGAAGTAGTAAGGGAGGACTATATTCGATATCAAAAGATTAAGAAACAGGAAGAGATGTCTGAGAACTGCAGACAGAAAAAAGTGACCTTTCGACAGGGGCTGAGGATCAGAGATCTTACTTTCTGTTATAACGAGTACACGCAAATATTTGAAAAGGTTGATGTTGATATTCCGGCCGGCTGTTCTGTGGCGATAATCGGCGTTTCCGGTGCCGGGAAAACGACTTTTCTAGATCTGGTCCTCGGACTATTGAAACCGCAGGCAGGCCGAATTCTTTACGATGATTATGACATTGTGTCTCAAACAGACAAAGAAGGTATCTGTACGGGCAACCTGGGGGAGATTGTAAGCTATATTCCGCAGACGATATATTTAAATGGCGAAACGATACGGAATAACGTGGCTTTTTTCGAAAAACAGGATGAAATCGATGATGGAAAAATAGAAGAGGTTTTAAAATGCGCACAAATTTGGGAGGATGTTTTGAAATTACCGGAAGGAGTCGACACATTGATCGGCGAAAATGGAACGGTTCTTTCAGGAGGACAGCGCCAAAGGATAGCACTGGCAAGAGCTCTGTATAAAGATTGTGAACTTCTGGTGATGGATGAAGCAACGGCAGCGCTGGATACCGAAACAGAAAAAGCGGTTATAGATTCTGTGCGCAGGATAAAGGAGAATAAGACAATATTAATGGTGACACATCATATGAGTCTGGCAAATGAGTGCGATATTCTTTATAAAATTGAAAATCAGAAAATGATAAGAGTAAAATAATAAAACAGCTTGTTGATTGGAGTAGGTATGATGCCTTTTTCACGAATTTTATATGGAGTAAAAAAATTGGAGTTGTGGTTATACAGAAAAAGAAAAGCAAAGCGCTTGTGTAACAAAAATTTTACCATTTTAGCGTCAGATTGTAATGGCACATTTATGTATCATGATATGGGACTCCCTTTTTTATCGCCTACGATCAACCTTACGATTGGAATGAATGATTTTGTTAAAATGCTGGAAAATCTTGAATGGTATATGCAGCAGGATATTGTCGAACTTAAGGGGGAGTATAAATATCCAGCAGGAAATCTGGGGGGTATTAAGATTAACTTCGTGCACTATGAGTCGTTTGATGAAGGTGTTTTAAAGTGGAATGAAAGAAAAGAAAGGATCAACTGGGACAATCTTTTTATAGTTGGTTCGGAGAAAAGTGGCTGCACTTATGAGACATTGCAGCGTTTTGAGAGATTGCCTTATGAAAATAAAGTTATTTTTACGCATGTCGATTATCCAGAGTTTAAGTCTGCCTACTATATAAGAGGATTTGAAGATAGAGATGAGATGGGTACGACAACAAATTATAAAAAACAATTTTTTATAAGACGGTATCTGGATGATTTTGACTATGTAACTTTTTTAAATCATGGTGTAATGAGAGGAAAAAGATGATTTCAATTATTATACCTGTTTATAATGCAGAGAAATATTTAGAACGCTGTATCAAGTCTGTTTTAGATTCGACATATGGAAATTTTGAAGTTCTGCTGATCAATGATGGTTCCAGTGACCGCAGCCTGGAGATCTGCAGGAACTACAGTGACAGAGACAGCCGTATAAGAACATTTACGCAGGAGAATCAGGGGGTATCCTCGGCAAGAAACAGAGGGATTGAGGAAAGTCTCGGCGAGTGGATTGTTTTTGTAGATTCCGATGATGTGATTGCCTGTGATTTTCTGGCAGTTGTTGCAGATAAGACATGTCAAAATACCGATATGATATTTTTTGATCATTGCCGATCCGGAAGAGTATCCAAGAGAAATAGTTGCAAACGAGTCAGGACTTCGGTTCCGCAGATAAATTATTATGATACAGAAGACAGACTTTTGATCATTAAAAAAATGTTATGTGCAAGAGATTTGACGGACAGTACGAATACCAGTTTATTGTCACCATGTGGAAAAGCGTATAAGAGATCGGTTATCATGAAGTATTCGATCAGATTTCCGGTAGATGTGATCATCTGTGAAGATAGATTATTTAATATAGAGTATTATATGAGGGCCCGGACTTATGCTCATGTTTTCAGAACCGTTTACTATGTTACATGGCGGGTGGACTCTCTAACTCACTGCTGTCAAAAGGATCTGGTAAATAATTATCATGTTTTTCACCGTAAACTGAAGAAATTTATGGAAGAGCAGGAAATCTTCGAAATGTTAAAGTCCGCTTATTATGATAATGTGCTGGCCAATATGACGGAGATTTTGATATACGGTATCTTTCGCCCTGACAGTATGAGAACATACAGGGAAAGCAAACGGATCTGCCAAAGTGTGCATGAGGATGAAATTGTCAGAGCGGCATTGCAAAATAACGCAAAAGAGGGGAATCCTGCGAGAAGAATATTGCTGTTCTTCTTTGAGAGGAAGCATTACGGAATCGTAAATCTGATATGTAAACTGAGTTTTCTGGTTTTACGACGTCTGAAAAGATGAGACTAAAGGAGTTGCGTGCTGTATGAAGGATCTGGTATCTGTCATAGTACCTGCATATCAGGAAGAGAAGAGGATAGGACGTTGTCTGCAGAGTATTCTTGCCTCTACTTATCAGAGGCTGCAGGTGATCGTGGTAAATGACGGTTCTACTGATGATACGGCAAAAATTGTCAGTAGCTTTAAAAGGAACAGGGAATCAGAATCAGTTTCAATAGAATTAGTCAACATCTGCAATGGCGGAAGTGGAAGAGCACGGAATCATGGACTGCGCAGAGTGAAAGGGGAGTATATCAGTTTCGTAGATGCGGACGATATGATCCATCCACAGATGATAGAGCGGTTGGTTCTGAGTTTGCAGAACGGAAGTGATATGGCATCCTGCAGTCTTGTATTCTGTAATGAATCAGGCAGAGGCAGGAGATACCAGCATCACCGGAGACAGAGAATAGTCTGTCCTGTACAGGCGTTGAAAATGGCTATGTGGGATCAGATTCAGATGACTCTGGGGCCTGTTCTGTTTCGAAAGGAAAAAGTATTTGCAGAAGAGGGAAAACTGTCGGTCTTCTGTCCTGAGGATGTGGCCGGATTTGAAGATTTTGCTTTTGTTTGTGAATATTTGAAACAATGCAATGACATTTGGGAAGTATTGCCGTTTCATGGATATTTTTACTGCAGGCGGAAGGGAAGCCAGACATACAGAGAATGGTCCGCAGAGGAGCTTTCCCATGCGCTGCAGCCGGTCCTTGCTGTAGGAATGGGAATGCATGATGAAAATTTTATCAGTCATAAACTGCAATACACGTTTCGGTTTATGGCTTTTTGGTATGAACGGGCATGTCGTTGCAGCAGACATACTTTTACACCGGATTGTATTGACTGGAAAGTCTGTATGAGGGAACTTAACAGATTCGCAGATGTATATATGAAATCGTCTGATGTTGCCTGGTACAGGAAACTTGCTGTACGAATTGTCAGAAGACATACAAAGACAGGATGGTTACTGGCTAAAACGATAGGGCGAATTGTGTTTTAAGGTAAAGGTATGTGTGACCGGTTCGACACCCGAAAGAGCTGACAGGCCAAAGCAGGAGAAAAAAGTTGAAATCAATTTTGTTTGTGATCAATACGATGGGGATGGGTGGGGCAGAGAACGCGTTATTGAATCTGTTTCAGTATATGGATTTGAATACATATCGCGTTTCTTTGTATGTCCTTACGGGACAGGGAGAGCTGTTTGATCAGATTCCAAAAGAAGTTACTGTATTGAATAAGAGATTTTTTCCTGTTTCCGTGTATAGCGGACCTGGCAGGATAAGGCTTTTCAAGACTGTATTGAAAGCCATGCTCAATCGGTTGACTTTGTTAAAAAGTACAGGATATATCCTGAAGAATCTGTCGGCGATGTTAAAAGAAGGGCGGGTACAAAAAGAGAAACTGTTATGGAAGATTTTGGCTGATGGTGGTCAGATGCCGGAGCAGGAATATGATCTGGCCGTGGCTTATCTGGAAGGGGGAGCGGCTTATTATACAGCTTCTCACGTGAAGGCGAAAAAAAAGGCGGCATTTATTCATATCAATTATGGTGAAGCCGGCTATAGCAGGATGCTGGATGAAGACTGCTATCTGCATTTTGATCACATATTTACAGTGTCAGAAAATGTAAAAGAGAAATTTGTGCAGGTTTATCCGGAATGTATACAAAAGACTGCGGTATTTTATAATCTGATCGATGTGGAAAAGATCATACGCAGATCTACAGAAGGAGGCGGGTTTACAGATAACTATGAGGGAATAAGGATTTTAACGGTCGGACGGCTGGTTCCACAGAAGGCGCTCGATACGGCGATTGATACGATGAAGATTTTGAAAGGAACCGGTAAAGCGTTTCGATGGTATGTGTTGGGGGACGGGGAATTGAGAAAATCGCTGGAAGAAAGAATCCGTGCTTATGAACTTTGCGGGGATTTCTTTCTTCTTGGAACGGTAGATAACCCTTATCCTTTTTATAAGCAGTGCGATCTGTATGTTCATACAGCCAGATATGAAGGGAAAAGTATTGCAGTAGAGGAAGCGCAGGTATTGGGATGTTCCATAATAGCAGCAGAATATGCCGGCGTAGAGGAGCAGATAGAGAATGGTGTGGATGGGATCGTGTGTAAATCCGATGCGGAAGAATTGGCTAAAGAAATACAATACCTGGCCAATGAGCCACGGAAAAGGGGGCTGTTGGGGCAGGCTGCGGAAAAGAAGTTGCAGGTGGATAATTTGAAAGAGGTTAGTAAGATTGTGGAGTTGTTGGGGGAATAAATGTTTGGTAAAGGAAAAGGAGTGGAACAACCGTAATGTGGCGGATTGGAGAGGTATTACAACCAGATACTTTTTCACAGGGATGATGAAGGAAGAGAAAAACCTGCCGATCATCGCAATGTCGGAAACAGCGCATACAGTCCGGTGTGGAAATGTTGGATTGTATGCGTATTGAAATATAAATATTGATTGATACCAGATAAGGATAACTTTTTTGACCTGTACACAGGTTCTTTTGATTGAGTATCAGCTTTCCATATGTTATAATGAACTCGTGTAATTGAAAAGAAAGTAGGATGCGATTTTCCGATGGATGCCCTCTAGTCTAACGAAAGAGGGTGATGCCCTATGAGTATAATGGAAGTTCTTACATTATTACTTGTATTGTTTGCGGCTCTGTCTTACATAGACAATCATAAAAAGAAATAAGCATCCCTACCGCCCAAGTTTGGATGCTTATTTCTTATAATCATTTTTACTGAGGGCAATCGGAGATTCAATTCTGATCACTTCTAAGCAGATTATACATGAGAGCTGCTTGATTTTCAAGTGGCTCTTTATATTATTTATCAGAAATATATTGAAAGACGGGATTGTGGCTGATACAATCCGATGCTCGCATAATCCCAACCGTATCGTCTTAAACACATACTTAATTTTTATCCTTATCTGGTTTCATTCTTCAGTAATATGTTTAATTTAACAGCGGTAGAAGAATTTATTATTTTCATTATTATGAAAAAATAGTGGCTCATAAGATTGGCCTTCTGTCATTATATGATCGGCAAAGTATACGATACATCCAATAGAGAGGAAGACAGTGTAATGTAATGAAAAAAGCTGTTTTATCACGAAGGCGTGTTCGATAAAAAGTTTTTGTAGAACACTCTCTAACAGATATTTTTCTTAGATAGCGGCATAATACAACATCATGACTTTGCCGTCCTGCAACGTACCATTCACAGATACGAGTCATCAGAATCTGTTCTCTGGCGATTGCATTGAGGAGTCTGTGTTGTTTGAGTTCATTGTCGCGTATATAGCGTTCACAGTAATACATACTTCTGCAGGCACTTATAGTGCGCTTTTTACAGCTGTTGCCTTCATATCTGCGGTAATAATACCATTTCTTATTAAGAATAGCGACGTTGGCACCTTTAAGAAGCATTTGATAAACAAATTTGGTGTCTTCGCCATTCAACATCCGTTCATCGAAACGCAGGGAGCGGGCTTCAATGCTGCGTACCATGATTCCACCGGTGCCATAAAGTACATTTGTATGACCCTGTACAAAAAGGTTTATAGATGTCTGGTTGTCCAAATAGATGTAATCATCAAAATAAGAAAAAGAAGTCGACTTGTCGGAATGTTCCGGACGATCCCCAGCTTTAATAAAATGGTATTCCACTGCCGCCATTGCAGCATTTGTTTTGTGTAAAACAGAGTACATAGTTTCGAGCAGACAGGGATGAATGGCATCATCGCTGTCGAGAAAAAAAAGATATTCACCGGCAGCAATTTCAAGAGCAGCATTTCTTGCAGCAGAAACACCTTTATGTTCCTGTGAGATAAAACGAATCCGATGGTCCGTGCTGCACATTTTTTTGCAGATGCATTTGCTTTCATCCAGAGAACCGTCGTCCACCAGAATCAATTCAAAATCTTGCCAGGTTTGTCGTAGGACGGATTGAATACAAACACGGAGATATGGACTGGAGTTATAAACAGGCGTAATAATAGAGATTAATGGATTCATGTTTTGTTTCCCTCAATTTTTTATATAACATAAGCTGGTAAAATCACTTCAATTATACAATATACGCATGATTTTACAAGTGAGATGTTAAAAGGGAAATAAAGCACTTTACAAAATACAATGCATTATGCTATCATATTTTCAAACAACATATCTGGGAATCTGAAGTTCTGATATCACGTCTGTGACCTGTCATCTAATCTTAACGAATCCCTTATATGGACAACAGGATAAGGGAGGAAGACCGAATGGGAAGAGCAGATGAATATCAGTTTGATTATCTGGATGACAACAGAAGATTTGCAGATCAGGTGAACGGCGCATTGTTTCAGGGAAGACAGGTGGTGAAACCTGATGAACTGGAACCGGCAGACATGCAGCTGGTCTATCGCGGGAAAGAAGACGGGAAGCGGGAGTCGTATAAGA
>OFFQ01001750.1_pt1 | contig 12082 bp, 15 predicted proteins | sample 1521411 | NCBI WGS metagenome assembly OFFQ01 (sample SAMEA3504110, study PRJEB24116) | mouse gut metagenome | biome: mouse gut; feature: mouse-associated habitat; material: faeces | place: Denmark | collected 2011 | reverse complement strand
CTCCGTAATCAGAGTTCATATCCATAGCGTTGATGTGGTTGTCGCTGGTCGCTGAGATGTGGATGACCTCGCCCTGCATGGCTTTCACAAGGGGCGAATATTCTCTCTCTGGGTCTATGATAATCACATCGGCGTTGGGGTCGGTGAGGATGATGTTCGTCATTTCCTCCTTTGCTGTGAACGACTTGCCCGCACCAGACACGCCGAGGATAAAGGAATTGCCGTTCAATAGGTGGCGGCGGTTGGCGATTATCATGTTCTTGGAGATAACATTCTGCCCGTAATACACGCCGTTCTCATGGTAGATTTCCTGCACCCTAAAGGGAATGAACACCGCAAGGCTCTCCGTGGTGAGGGTGCGGAAAGCGTCAATCTTCCTCACGCCAAAAGGCAGGGCGGTGTTCAGACCGTCCATCTGCTGAAATTTCAGCACGGCGAACTGGCAGAGGTGCTTCCTCGCCGTGGTGAGCAGGGCTTCCGTGTCATTGTCGAGCTGCTCCTTGCTCTCCGCCGTATGCACCATCGTGAGGACGGCAAACATCATCCTCTGGTCACGGGTCGTGAGGTCATCGAGGAACTCCTTGCTTTCCTTTCGCTGCTGCTCCAAGTCGTAGGGGATGACGGCGGAAAAATTGTTGTTCTGGTTCTGCTTCCTCTGCCAGTTGGTGATGTTGGTTTCCACACCGAGCAGGCGGTTTTCCACCTCCCGCACGGCTTCGTCCGTAGGGACGGGTACGACATCCACGGAGAGCATCATGTTACGGTTAAGCTCGCAAAGCTCCGCCACCATGCTGTCCTTGATATAGGCAGCGTATTCTCTGAGGAATATCACACGCCCATACCTGTCGCCAATCTTGAAATAGTCCTTTTCAAACTCAAAGGTATCGGGGCAGATGAAGTCCTTGAAGTCGTGACCTTTCCGCATGGTCTGGGAGAGGTCGAAGCGGAATGCCGTTTCCTCTCCCGTGCGGTAGAAGTCGTGGAAGATGCGGAGCTTTTCTTCCGCATCAAGCTCCGTGCATTTTGAGCCGAGCCGTGAGAAGTGGGCGATAAGGTCAGCACCCACACGGGCAAAATAATTCCTCGCTTCCTCGATATTCTTCTTGCAGACGGATACGGTCACATACTTATCCTGCACGATGGAGTTTGCCCCTGTCGCCTTGTCGAGCAGCATCTTGTTGTACTCTTTACGGTACTTATCCAGTCCGTCATCCGCCATCGGGATAAGGATGGTCTGCTCAAAATCCGCCTTGTTCAAGCGGCGGTTGTTGATGGTGATTTTCGTGGTCGCTCCGCTGTCGAGGGAATTGAGCAGCTCCGAGTATTCAAGGAACATGGCTTCCTTGTCCTCACGGCTCGCCACGGCATAGTTGATGTCCTCAAACTTGAATGTCTTTGCATATTTATTCTTGCCCACAAGGGAAATGCCGTCCTCCCACATGGTCTTTAACGGGATGACCGCCTGCACCGATTTCGGCACGGCAAATTTCTCCTTATCCTGCTTGAACAGATTCCTGAGCGTCTTAATCATAGTCTGCCTCCTTACGCTTTCTTACTTTTTCATTCTTCTTTCTTGCTTTTTCCGCCTGCTTTCTTCGCTTTCTTGCTTCCTTACGCCTTTTCGCCCTGCGTTTCCGTTTCCTCCGCTTTTTCTGCACGGCGGGCGTTCCCTTTTCATGGGCTTCAATGGCGTTTTTCATTGCTTCGTAATATAAATTCTCTGGCACAAACAGGAACTTCTTCGGCAAAATGAACTCCGATTTTATCCATGCCCACACGAACTGCTCTGCAGTCATGCCGTTGTATTTGACAAATCCCATCACCGCAAAGGGCGAAGCACCCAGAACGCACATCCAGCTCACGGTTTCCGTCCCGAACCTGCCACGGAGCAGGAAAAACAAGCCCACCGCCACGCCGCAGGCAAGGACAGAAAAAATGAACTGCCGCATGGACAGCCCGAAAAACATACTCTCCGTATAATTGCGGATTTCCTTATTTATCTTGACTTCCATATCAGCACCACCCCTCTTTTACATCTCCAGTCGATATAAAGAGGATGCTGCGTTTCGGGATATATGAAAATCCAGAAATGGCATCCCCAATTTCAAATATCTCGTTATCGTCAGCCTTTCCGAACCTTCCGACTAATCCTTTTTCCACGGGCAGGTCATAGGCTTCCGAAGTTTCAATGACTTCTCCATTTAACAAATGGATATGGTAGCTCTGGTAATACCTTGGTTCTTTTTTCATTTCGATTTTCCTTTCCTGATTGATAATTACAAGCCCATCATTTCCCTTACCACACGGTCTGCCATCTTGACCGCACCGACAAGGACGAGCATATTGAATACAAGCTCCCCGATATAGCTCCATACCATCGTGACCGCCGCCGCATCGGGATTGACGACAGGCGGGGAAGCCGCAAACACGGAAAAGATGATGCAGGCAAGCACGATGATTGCCCCCTCAAGGCACACGGCGGCATAGCTCTTGATAAAGCTCTTTCCGACGCTCTGGCTCGGCTCTCCCGCAAAGGCGGAGAGGGGGACAGGGGCGATGGCGGTATAAAGGTACAGCTTGAAAAACCTCCCGTACACCGACATAATCATAATGAACGACAGCACCGTAATGAACAGACCGCCGATGAGCGTGACCGCCCATAGGGGGATGCTCTCAAAAAAACCGCAGTCCTCAACGGCTGTCACAATCTCTGACGGAAGCACCGTCTGCTGTGCAGCACCGAAGCCTGCGGCGGTCATAATGGTTGATATGATGCCCTGCACAATCTTGAACAGAGCCATCATCAGCTCCAAGCCGTAGGTTACCGCACCTTTGGCAAGGGCAAAGCGGATAAAGAGCTTCAACGCCTGCTCTGGACGCTTGACCTCGGCAAAATTGCCGCAGGTACGCATCACGCCCACCACAAAGAACAGCACGAGCAGGGCAAGCCCTATCGCCTGCAACGCCCCGTGAATATCGACAATGACATTCCATATCGCACCGCCCTTGAAATTCTCTGGGGATTGGGTAATAAGCGTCCATATCTCGGCTAACTTCTCATTCCAAGTATTGAGGGCGTTCTCTAAATTCTGAACTACCCAGTTATCAGACACATAGACCACCTCCTGTTTTCTCTGGGTTATTTCCTATCTCGACATCACTTGCGACCTCATTGCCCCACACATCCCAACCGTCCGTTTTCTTCCTTGCGAACAGCTCCAGCTTTGGCAAATCGCCCATAAGCTCAACGATTTTCTCCCTTGCTTCATCGGGTTTCTCGCTATGCCCCCGCAGGGGGCTGATAAGGAACTGGTGTACCCTGTTGGAACTTCGGTGCGGTTTCCCTTTAGTGGCAAGCAGGCAGATTTCCGCATTGCCCCTCGTCCAGAAGCCCAGACCGAAAAACCATCCCCTGCCGCTCTTATTCTGCTTCAGCCATACAAAGGCAACGGTCTTATACTGGAAGCCCCATGCCTTAATCACCCGCAGGGCTTCCTGCAACTGTGGGAAAGTCGCCCACAAAAACAGTACGCAGTCATCAGCCGCCAACTCTGCAACGCCTAACTTGCAGATTTCATCAACGCTCATGGTCTGGTAGTGGTGTTCCGCAGCCCCCGAAAGGGTTTTCTGCTCATACCGCCACGGCGGGTCTGCATAAATGATGCCGTATTTCTTTACATTCTCGATAACTTAACCACCTCCTGATAAGGGATAGCGGGAGCAAGTCCCGCACTCGGCGGATCTGCTCCCGTTATCCTGTCTGTTATCTACCTGTCTGTTTCCATCAGCCTGTAATGAGGGTTAAAATCTCCTTCGCAAAGGTAATGACAACGCCGCCTGCAAGGGTCAGAAATCCGTTTGCCCTCTGGGATGGGTCGTGGGATTTCAGCGACAAGCCCACCTGCACGATACCGAAGCCGAGCATAATCATACCGACAGCCCTTACCAGACCGAAAATAAAGTCGGAAAGGTTGTTCACGACCTGAATGGGGTCGTTGGCGGCAAAGGCGGTCACAGATGTCCCAAGCATAAAGGTCATCATCATAACCGCCAGACAGTAGAAGCGGAAGCCCTTTCTAACCTTGCCAGTCATGGGCAGTTTCGTGGTTGCTTTCTTTTCGTTCTTCTTAAAAAGTTTCATAGGGTAAATCCTCCTTATAAATTAAATATTTCTTCCAAGTCCTCCTCGGACAGAAGCTCATAGGAAGTGCTGACAGCAGTTACGCTCACGGCGTCCTTTGGAATATCGCTGTCAAACACAAGGGTTGCGATAGCCTGCGTCGGCTCGCCGTGGATATAGGGCGGCTGACCTCCATCGGCTGTCAGTTTCACATTGGGGTGTTTCAAAATGTCGTACTTCAAATCCATGACGGGGCGTTCCCCACGCACAAAAAGAAGTGCGTAGCGGTTGTCAAGCATACGCACCTCGTCTGGGGTCAGAAGCTCACGCCCCGAAATCTGGTAGTTGGTCGAATAGTTCCCGCTGCGTCCCGTACTTTTCCCATAGGTGTTCGTGTCAATGGTCGCCTTTCCCAAAAGCTCCGACACATACTTATGGGTGCTTTGCTCGTTGCCGCCCAGATACAGAAATTCATCGCAGTTGCCCACGATGCTTTCCCATTGCTTCTCAAAGAGGGCTTTGAGCTGTGCCAGATTTTGCAGGATAATCGAAACGGATACACCTCTGGAACGCATAACGCTCAAAATCTTGTCAAAGTCATCGGGCAGCGAAACATTGGCGAATTCATCCATGATGAAGTGGCAATGCACGGGCAGGCTCCCGCCGTACTTGTGGTCGGCAAGGTAGAAAAGCTGTTGGAATAGCTGCGTGTATAAAACGGACACAAGGAAGTTAAAGCTCGTGTCGTTGTCGGGTATCAAGGCGAACAGGGCGACTTTCTTTTCCCCCAGAGAGGGTAAATCAAGCTCGTCCGTTGCGGTTAGGGATGCAAGGCTCTCCAGATTGAACTTCTCAAGCCTTGCGGCAAGGGTTATCTGGATGCTCTTTAGGGTCTTGGCAGAGCCAGAGTGGTAGTCACGGTAGTATTTGAGGGCGATATGCTCTGGGTTTACCATCTCCAGACGGTCAAACAGCTCGTCTAATGGGCTTACATAGCTGTCATCGTCCTCCCGTACCTCGCCTGCCCGTAAAAGCTCCATCACCATCGGGAAATTCTGCTCGTCTGGCGGTGCTTCGTATTTCAGATAGAACACCAGAGATAACAGCAGCATACTCGCCGCCGTGTCCCAGAACGGGTCTTGCGACTGGCTTCCCTTCGGCGTTGTCGCCTTAAATAAATTCGTTACCAACCTCTGTACATCGTTATCGTTCCTTAAATATACAAACGGGTTATAGCAATGGCTCTTGTGCATATTGATAAGGTCGAGGACACGCACCTCGTAGCCTTTCTTTTCAAGCAGACCGCCGATGTCACGGACAATCTCGCCTTTGGGGTCAAGCACCACGAAAGAGGTGTTGCACTGCATGGCGTTGGGCTTGCAGAAAAACCTCGTTTTTCCCGCCCCGCTGCCACCGCAGACTAAGATATTCAGATTCCTTCGGTGCTTTTTCCCGTCAAGCCCGATACGGACATTCTGGGTTAATAGCTTGTTGGCAGACTGGTCTTTGTCACGGTATTTCTTATTCAATACTTTCGCATCGCCCCATTTTGCAGAGCCGTGTTCCTCGCCCCTGCGGTAGTTCCTGCGTGTGGAAAAATAAATGCCGATGCCCATCCCATAGGCAAGCAGAAAAAGAAGGACAGTCCTTACGCTGTCCTCACACACCGTTATTGCAAACGGGTCGCCTATTGCCACGGATAGGTTACTGACAATCTCCACGATGCCGCCGCCCACATAAGGGGCGGTCAGCAGGGCAAGCCACACAACAGGAATAATCCCGCAGAGGGCAAGAATTAAGCCCGTCCTATCATCGTTACCGTTCCTCATTGCACCTGCAATGCACCACCTTCACCCTTTTTGTCGGGGCGTGAGCCACCGTGCTTATCAGCTCGTCAACAGGGTCGGTGGGGCGTTCCTCCTGTATCTGCTGTGTCCGCAGGGTGTTGAGGGCATTAAGGACAATATTTTTATCATATTTATCCAATGCCAGATGGTATCGTTCTTCTTTCATGGTCTGCACCTCCCGTTAGCGTTCCTGCTCTTTGGATTTCGGCGGCTTGTTCTTCTCCATGCTCTTATACATATCGCTCTGGATTTCGCCCAGAACATCACGCATCGAGCCAAGCTCGCCCTTGAACGCCTGCACATCCATCCCGTCATATTCCTTCGGGAGTTTCCCGAAGCTGAAGCCTTTGGTATCCACGCCGTAGCGTGAGCTGACCATATAGGCGACGCAGAAGGATTTGAAGTCGGAAGCGTCACGGCTCTCATTATGCTTGAAATCAAACACCGCCGCCGACACTTCCTTTGCCATGCTCACAAAGAGCTGTTCCTCATTTAAGCCCGTGCGGATAAAGATGGTCTGCTGAGAGCTGTCATAAAAGGCGGGCAGCTCCAGTTCCTCCACGGGCTGAAAATTCACGGGGCTTGCGTCAATCATTGCCGACACAAGCTCACGCATGGTCTTTGCTTCCTGCGGCTGTCCCCTGTCTTTTGCCGAGGTCTGGGAAATGTCATAGACCACTTTGGCATTGTAGCCGACAGCCTTTGAGCCGTCGTCACGCTCATACTCTTTCCCCGGCTCAAGGATAGTGACTTTCTGTGCGTCCTTATCCACATAGACACGGCTCTGTTTCCAACTCCCGTAATCTTTAAGCTGCGTCGCTTCGGGCATCTGTGCAGCCACCAAGATGGCATTGTTTACCGAGTAGCGGTCAAACCGCCCCTGCACTTCAAGATACTGCTGAAACACCTTCCCGTCCGCCATCATTTCTGAACAGGTGGCGTCAATCTTCCCATAGGCTTCCTCCCTCTGGGCTTTCTTCTGGGCAGCCCATTCCTCTTTGTTAAAAGGGCGGCTGCCGCCGCTGAATACATCATAGATACTCATTTACCTTGCTCCTTTCGATTTATTCGGTTTCTTCTGCTTCGGCGGCTGCTTATGCTCCGTCTTTCCTGCGGGCGGTTTTTTCGCCCTGTCGGAAGTTTTATCCCTGCCGACATTCGGGGAAACGTCCGCTTCCTGCTCCTTGCGGCTCTCCTTTATTTTCCGCAGTTCTTCCCTGACCGATGGCTTCTCATTCTTAGTCATAGTAGCCCCCTCTGCGGATTTCTTTGGCTGCTCTGAGGTAGGCTCGGACAGAGGGGATTTTCCTGTCTTTGCCACCGAGGGGTTTGGGGCGTTTTCCTCTTTCTGGGTCGGCTTGCCCATCAGGGCGTCCATGAGCTTTTCTTTCTCCGCTTTTTCCTGCACGCCGATGTCTGGCTCTGGCTGACCGTCCTTTGTGTCTTTCGCATCTTTTTCATTTTTAGCGTCTTTGGTGTCTTTCGCATCCCTGCTCCTTTCCGCTTCCGTCACAATCGAAGCGGTATCCACCGACGCAAGGTTGAAGCGTTCCACGATACGGCTGATTTTTGATGCGTCCTCGGCTCTGGCAATCACATCGACCTCCGCATTGGGGTCTTTGTTCTTACGGTCTGCAAGGACGCAGTAGAGTACGCCGTATTTCTTCGCTTCCTGCGTGAACTTCCGCAGGTCGGCGTTCTTCACCGTAAAGACTTTCAGCTCCTTGCCAGAACGCAGCATCGAGGTGAGCCGTGCCTTGCCCTTGGTTTTCTTTTCCTCTTTCAGAATGGAATAGAGCAGGATGGCGATGTTCTTCGCACCTGCCCCCGTGATTTTGGCAGCGACTTCAAATCCCTCCAAGCTCATTCGGACGATTTGCTCCGCCGCTTCGCCGCCTGTGTTCATGCTTCATCAGCTCCTTTCCTTTTGCTTTGTTCTCATCTGCACGTATCGCTTCTAATTTCTCTTTGAGGGTGCCGCTGCGGGCAAGGACACCCTCGCACAATCTGACCTCCTTTCTGGCTGTTTTAAGCCGCCCCGTGATTTCGGAGATTTGAGCCTTGACCGCTTCTTTTTCTTCGCCGCCTGCTTTGCGGCTCTGGGAGTAAAGCCCCTTTCGCTGTTCGGTCAGCTCCGTTATCTCCGTTTCCAGAGAGCCTTTATATGACAAGAGCTGCTGTGCCGTATCAATGTGGTTGCGGCAGAGCAGCCTTGTTTCCTGCGTGATGGCTTCCATCTTCATAAGGTCGTCCTTTAGGAGATAGTGAAGCCGTGCGTAATTCGGTTGTCTTTTCTTTGGCAGGATGCCGAGCTTGTAGCAGTAATGGAGATACAGCCCACGCAAGCCGCCGATTTTCCGTGCGTCTTTGAGAGAGCCACGGACACGGTAGACCTTGACGGTCTTTGTCGGCTCGGCAAAACGGGAGAACTTCACCGCATAGGAATTTTCCCGTATGCGTTCCGTTATCCTCTCGTTGGTGTAATCGTCACCGAGCTTGTAGAGCCGCTTGGGTCTTTGCCATCCTTTCCCGATAATCGTCCAGTATTTGCGGTTGGGGTCAAAGCTCACACGGTAGCCCATCCCCGCCATCTGGCGGTCAAAGTCTTTCAGCGTGTAGGATTTGGAGATTGCTTCGTCCACCGCCTGCCGTGCCACGGTGTCCCTTGTAGGCAGACCGTTCTTCTCGGCTTGGTAGAGGGCGTAGGGCTTCTTCCTGCCGCTTGGGTGTTCGATGACAGATAGGGAATATTCACGGCAAAGCTCATCGGAACGCTGACGCAAGAGCCGCAGGTTTTTCTTGTTGTCGTGGTAGTGCTTTCCGTCCGCAAAGGAGACGGAGTTGACAACAAAGTGGTTGTGCAGGCACTCGGTATTCAAGTGGGTGGCGACAATCACTTGAAATCTATCGCCCCACATCTTCTCCGCCAACTTCACGCCTACCTCGTGTGCCTGCTCTGGCGTGACCTCGCCCGCCTTGAAGCTCTGGAAGCCGTGGTAGCAGACAATCTCGCTCGTGTCGTTCCATTGGGCTTTGGCAATCATCATCTCGTCCCTTGCGGTGGCGGGGTCGCAGTTCACGCCCGTGACGAAAAACTGCTGCTCGGTCTTGTCGCCGTTGGTGGCGTACTTCATCACATCGCCCATCGCCTGCAAGTCCGCTTCGGTGTATTTGGGGTTGGCGGTCTTTTCTGGGTTTTCGGCGTAGTCGATTGGGTGGTCGAGCCTGCCACGCACATCCCATATCTCGCAGACCGCCATCAGACCGCCGTCCGTTTCGGGAGCAGGTACTTCTTTCGGATGTCGATTTGAAACTCGTGCCACTTCCTCGCTTCCTCGTTCAGCATGGGCGTATCCACAAAGCCGAGGGCGTTTGCTTTCGCCGCAAGCTGGTTGATGCGGTTGCCGATGGCGGACAGCTCCCGCATGATTTTGTAAAATTCGGGGTCGGGCTTCTCGCAAAGACGGTATCCCTTTACCATCTCTCTGAGGAACGCTTCTCTGGAGCGTCCCGATTTCCGCACAAGCTCATGGAGCTGCTCGGCTTCGTCATCAGTCAAACGGAAAAGTATCTGTACCTTTCGGTTTCTCACTTTTCTTCACCTCCCTGTCGGAGAGCCTGTTAATCTGCAAACAGCACATCAGCATGACGCCTGCCAGACCGCCGAGGGTCACGCCGATGACAAAGAACAAAAACTCGCTCATTCTTATAGCTCCTTTCTTCTGACCGCTTTCTTGGCGGCATCCTTTTTATGGGGTATTAGGGGGCATCCCCTAACAAGCGAATTTGGTTAGCCAAATTCAGTGCTTGGTAAGACGTGTCTTAGTCTGCGTCCTCATACATACATTCTCCGCACACGGGGCAGTAATAGGGGCATCCTGAACATTCCTCATGCTCCAGACACTCGTCCTCGATGTCCGCATCCTTGGCTTCGGTCTTGTCTGCGTCCGCAATATTGGCTTCGCCGCAGACGAAATCCGCCTCGGAAAACTTTACAAGGTCGGTGTCAAAAAGCACGGTCTTGAGCTTCTCCCTCGCTTCTTTGGGGCTGTCTGCATAGACGGAGACAGTCTTTTCGTAGTGGGCGGTGAGGGTCACTTCATACTTTTTCAATCATTCTTTCCTCGCTTTCGGTCTTGGTTTTTGGGTCGGTTTGGGTCTTGGGAAACGGTAAAACCTCCTACGCAGTCAACGGGCATCCCCCCTTTCACGGCTCGGCTTCTGCCTTGCAATCCCCAGATAGGACATTAAAAAATCGTTGACATCCTTGCCGACTGGCGGCGGTGCGTCAACGATTTTATAGTCTTTCTGCAATAATTCTTTTAAGGCGGCGGTACACAAACGCCCTGCCTTGTCGTTATCCAGATGCAGATAGATGGTCTTTATCTGGGGATGGGCGTTGAGGAATGTGGTGAGTGCGATGGGGATTTTGCTCTCCGCAAGCTCCTTTTTGGGCTGGTACACGCCCGACAGAGAGAGCAGGTTTGCCGCCTTATAGTCCTTTCCCTCGCATTTGAGGTAGGTGGCGTAGGACAGCACATCAATGGCGGCTTCAAATAGATGGACGGTATGGGTCGGCTCCCTTGCCAGAAGTCGGAACGAATACCGCTTGTCGCTGCCCGATGCGTCCCGCTTGAAGCTCCCCATCGTGCCACGGCAGGCGGCATATTTGGGTGTACCGCTTTCATCCTTTCCGATAAAAATGGTGTTGTGGTAGTCAGCACTCTCATAGATTGTGCCGTCTGCGATGCAGTCCTGCACGATGGCGTAGTCGATGCCACGCCCGAAAAGGTACTGCAACACCCTGTCGCTGTTCTTGTTCCTCGGCGGCAGGAGCAGCACTTTCGGCTCGTCCTTTTTCACGGCAGGGGGCGGCGGTTTCCAGTCGCCCATGTCCCCCGTGAGGGTCTGCACGGCTTCCACGAAGCCAAGCTCACGCACTTTCATCAGATAGTCGAGGGCGGAGAAGCCGCCGAAGCCCCGTGACCACCAGTACCATTTGCCGTTGGAAATCTTCAAGCTGTCGTGTTCCCTTGTGCAGTAGACATTGCCTGCCACACGCTTTAGGTTGCCAGGCTCGTACCGTTGCAGGTAGGAGAGCAGGTCGATTTGCCGTGCCTGCTCAATCACGGCGGGGTCAAACTGAACGTAGCGGTTACTTCCCATTCAAATAAAATCACCTCCAGAAATGAATTTAGCCGAGGGGTTTTCGTGGGGGAAAACCTCTCGGCTATGTAAGAATATCTTTATTTCGTTCTGAACTTAACTGATTCTATTATTTCATCAACAATACTTTCTATATTACGGTTATCCGTTCTTATCCATACTGCATCCTTAAAATTTTCCTCCATAAAGGATATATTCTTTTTTAAGTAGTTTAGAGCGAATAACTTATCCTCATGTTTTCTCTTACCATCATTTTGAATTCGCAATTTTATTGTCTCTTCATCTGCGACAAGAATAATATGCAATAAATCATCGTATTTATCAGACAGATAATCAAAAACTATATTCTTACACGTTTTATCTGTTATTGCTGTGTCAACGATTAGCATTTTATTTGCTTTTTCTTCAATCATCGCTCTAAATTCTTCGTGGTATTGTATATCATATGAGGATGCTCCATCTATATCCGCATATGAAATATTGTTCTCTTTTGGATTTTTAAGTACCTTGCCCATAATAGAATCGCTGTAATTATCCAGTTCCAATAATTCAGCGTCATAGGCAGAAAGTCTTTCTTTCAATCTTCTGGATACATCTGTTTTACCAACGCAATATGTTCCGTTAATCCAAATAATCATAAAACCTCCTACAAATTCAACTAATAAAAACACATATGAGAAACTGACTATACATATTTTTGTGCTTTTTAAACTACTCTATTTCCCGAAATCTGTCAACCAAATTATTTGAGAAAAAGATATGTATCATACAACATTATGTAAAAGACGGCATCAGTTCCACGCCAACGCCATCTTTTCTTCGGTCAGTCCGTCATAAAATCCCTGCTTTTTTGAGATACCCTACGCTGTCATAGCAGCCACGGAAGTACACCGACTGCATCTCCATGTCCGTGAGCTGGTTCTTCAGCTCCATCACTTCGATGAGAGCC
>OFFQ01001742.1_pt1 | contig 12121 bp, 11 predicted proteins | sample 1521411 | NCBI WGS metagenome assembly OFFQ01 (sample SAMEA3504110, study PRJEB24116) | mouse gut metagenome | biome: mouse gut; feature: mouse-associated habitat; material: faeces | place: Denmark | collected 2011 | reverse complement strand
CACCACCTGTCTTGTCATCAGCCGATAGTCCCTTGCGCCGTCCATGATTTCCGTTCTGGATATCTTTTTCATCAATTTATAAAACATCCTGGCAAAAAAACTCCTCACCGGCGGTTCTCCCTTCCTGGAAACCCTCCTGGTGGCCACCGAGTCGTATCCCTGCTCCATATAGGAAAACATCTCCGGCAGCAGTGAAGGCGGATCCTGAAGATCTGCGTCCATTAACACAACATAATCGCCCCCGGCATTTTCCAGTCCCGCAAATATGGCCGCTTCCTTCCCGAAATTCCTGGAAAACGAAACCAGATGTACACGCCCGTCCTTCTCCCGAAGCTTTTTCACTTCCGCAACCGTCCCGTCCCCGGAGCCGTCGTCCACATAGATAATTTCCAGAGAAATCTCACATTCATCAAAAAAGTTCTGATTTTTCAGCAATTCCTCATAGAAGTACGACACGTTTTCTTCTTCATTATAGCAAGGTACCACAATACTTAACAGGCTCATAGTAAATCTGTCTCCTATACATAGTCACTGCACAGTGAACCACGGAAAAGGCATCGGCAGGAATCGACTTTATCTATAGTATACATACTTCGCATGTAATCCGCAAGTATTGAATTCTATTTTCGGGATAAGTATAGCTTTTTTCAGGTATGTAAAAGATATAACTATAAATAATTCTTAATTTTCCCGCCATTCGGATGACTGAAAATGTTTTTTATGGTAAAATATTGACATTAGTGTAAAATGTAATCATCATCATAATTGTTCCAAATGATGTGATCCGTACGACAGGAGAGTAATTATGAAACAGATTAAGATACTTTTATTGCTTTTAGCCGTCATTTTGGCGTTTACCGCATGTGCCCATGCGGAAGACACACCTGACCCTGTCATTCCTGACCCTACGCCTTCTTTCTCTGCCACTGACGCGCCGCCGCCCTCCATCTCCGGCTCTGCGTCTCCCGAGGTTCCCACGGAAGACGACTCACAGCCGCCCGAGGAAGGTATGGTGCGCAGCAGGCTGACCAACGAATGGGTATATAAGGACATTGCCGACACACGCCCCATAGCGCTTATCATTCCCAATGAGAGCAACGCTATCCCGCACTATAATCTGTCCAAAGCTTCCGTCCTCTATGAAGCGAATGTGGAAGGGCGCATGACCAGGCTGATGGCCATCTGTGAGGACTGGCAGACTCTGGACAAAATCGGAAATATCCGGAGTCTTAGAACCTACTATGCCTACTGGGCTTTCGAATGGGATGCCTTCCTCGTACATCTGGGCGGTCCTTTCTTTATTAATGACCTGATCGCGAAACCGGATACACACAATATTGACGGTCTTGTGGCATCCGATTCGGCTGCCTTTTTCCGCACCACTGACCGTTCTTCGCCCCACAATGCATATACGGACGGAGCAGATCTGGCCGGTGTTATCAGACAAAAGGGCTATTCTCTGAATTACAGGGGCTTGACGAACAATGAGCATTTCCGCTTTGCTTCCAAGAAAAACCCCAATACGCTGAGCCAGTATGACAAGAACGCCAAAAGTGCCATATATATTGATATGTCAGGCTGTTACCCTCTGACCAGATGTTATTTCGAGTACAACGAGGACGACGGACTCTATTATCGTTCCCAGCATCTGTCAGGCAGCACCGACGGGCCTCATATCGATGCGGCCACCGGCGAACAGCTCTCCTTCAAAAACGTTCTCATTCAGTATATTAAGTATGAAGACCTGGGGGAGGGATACCTGAATTTTCAATGTCACGATACCACCAGTGACGGCTGGTTCTTCACCAGCGGAAAAGGTATCCATGTAACCTGGGAAAAAGACAGCGACTACGGCGCTACAAAGTATTACGATGACTACGGAAATGAAATCGTTTTAAATACGGGCAAAACCATGATCTGTATCGTAGAAGAGGGCGATAACTTCACCTTCCGCTGACAATATGCATCCGGCTGCTTCAGACATTTCATTAACGCCTTTCGTCAAGCCGGCAGGGAAGATGGGATCCGTGCGCCGCTTTAGCGGTTAATTTCCAAGTGCGCAAAGTCGCACTTTGCGCACGGGCCTGCGCATAAAAAAACGGCCGGAACCTCTCCGTTCCGACCGTTTTTTATACCCTTATATCATTCTCCGAGTCCGTTTTCAACTGCCGTGACAAGTGCCTTCAGGGCTTCCTGTTCATCCTCACCCTCACAGGTAAACGTAATCTCATCACCGCTTTTCACACATGCTCCCAACACACTCAATACACTTTTGGCATTAGCCGTTCCATCCCGAAATTGAAATGTAATCAAAGACTTAAACTGCATTGCTTCCTTACACAGAATTCCTGCCGGCCTGAGATGCAAGCCAGTGGGATTCTTAATCACAACTTTCTGACTTACCATTTTATCTACCTCCAATTTGTTTTTCACTGCCGCAGCCCAAGATACCATGAACCGCAGCCTTCCCCATAAAACGGCTGTACCTTCTCTCTTTAGAATACCATGAGTCCCTGCAAAATACAAGCTTTAAAATACGTCAAAACAGAATGTAAACAAATATTAAAACATGATGTCCTGAATCAGGTTTGCCAGTCTTTCCGCATCCTGTCGGATTACCGTGCTGTCTTTTCCCTCTATCATGACACGAACCAGGGGTTCCGTGCCGGAAGGTCTGATCAGCACTCTGCCTTCGCCGGCAAATTTCTCTTCCAGCTTCCTGATTGCCTCCGCAATCTCGGGGTATTCCATATATTTTTCTTTCTTGTGATTAGCCACCTTTGCATTGACCAGGGCCTGCGGAAGCACCTCCATAATTTGGGTCAGCTCAGACAGGCTCTTCCCTGTATCCACTATCACCTGCAGCAGATGCAGTGCGCTGAGCAGGCCGTCTCCCGTGGTGTTTTCATCCAGGAAAATAATATGGCCTGACTGCTCTCCTCCCAGACTGGCACCGATTTCCCGCATGCGTTCCAGCACATAGCGGTCTCCTACCTTCGTCTGCTCTATGGTCAGCCCCTGCTCTCTGCCCATCAGGAAAAACCCCAGATTGCTCATGATGGTAGCCACAATGGTATCCTTTTTCAGCTTACCCTTATCCCTCATGTAATTGCCCACGATCGCCATGATCTGGTCGCCGTCCACTATTTCTCCGTGTTCATCCACCGCAAGCAATCGGTCCGCATCACCGTCAAAGGCAAGGCCCAGGCTGGCTTTCTCGAATACCACTCTTGCCTGCAGTTCCGCCATATGGGTAGAACCGCAGTTTGAATTGATATTGGCACCGTCCGGATTGTTGTGAATCGCCACCACGGAAGCCCCCAATTCCTTCAGCGCTTCCACGGAAGTGTAATAAGCGGCGCCCTCCGCACAGTCCACCACGATTTTCATACCGTCCAGATCCATGGGTACCGTCTGAATCGCATGATTAATGTACTCCTCCCTGGCATCGGTGCGGTATTTGATCTTGCCCACCGCCGTACCGGTAGGAAACTTGATATCCGGCATGTCCCTGCGGATCAGCATCTCTATTTCATCCTCCAGCGCATCCGGCAGCTTATACCCGTTTCCGTCGAAAAACTTGATCCCGTTAAATTCCACCGGATTGTGAGAAGCGGAAATTACCACTCCCGCATCCACCTTATACTTCTTCGTCAGATAAGCCACTGCCGGTGTGGGCAGAATGCCTACAAAGACGCAGTTCGCACCCACCGAACATGCCCCCGCCATCAGCGCATTGGCAAGCATATCTCCGGATATTCGGGTATCACAGCCCACCATAATGGTTGGCTTATGCGCGTTTTCCTTTGTCAGTACATAGGCCCCCGCCTGCCCCAGCTGCATGGCAAGCAGCGGGGTGAGTTCCTCATTGGCAATACCCCTTACGCCGTCCGTCCCAAATAACCTAGCCATTTCTATTCTTCATCCTCCTCATCTGCCTCCGCAATTGTCACCCTTGCTGAAACCTCATTTTCTATTTTAACATCCCCCGGAACATTGAATTCCAGCGGAATTTCGTATGTTCCTGCACTTAGTTCACTCATATTCTGCGCCCGCATCCATGCTCCTATGTCCAGCGTTCCCTGCACTGCGCCCTGCTCCACTGCACTCACTGCAGCGTTCAGTCCGGAAATCCGCAGTCTGTAAGTCTGCTGGCCTTCCGCAAACTCCAGTTCAAAGCCTTCCGGCAGATTCTGAACGAAAATATTTCTGCCCGGAATCGCCAGTGTCCGTTCCACGCTTGGCTCTATGTGCGCAACCGCATTCACCCTGCCGTTAAAATTGCGGTCCGCAAAATAGATGCTGTTATCCAGATAACTTCTCAGATTGATAATCCGTTCCTCGTCTTCGCTCTCACCGGTGATGTCTATTGTGGCTGTAATCTTGCTGATATCGGCCAATGCCGAGGTCGTTCCCGCCAGCACTACAGTGGAAGGACTGCATTCCACCCTGCCGGTAATCAGATATCCCTCCGCCGGCGTTCCTGTGGCCAGAACCTCAATGGGAACCTCCTTCGTCGCCAGCACCTTCACTTCCATGTGCATGTTATCCGCATTTTTCACAATATCCGTCGTATTGTCAACCAGGTTTCCTTCGATGTCATAGAAACGGATCTCTACATTTCCCGACACATTCTCCGTGGCGCCGGTGACATCCATTTCAAGCCCCGCATGATCAATTTCGCTCACCACAGACTCGGGACCGCTGATTTCCATCCTTGTCTGATCGCTGCTGACACTGTAAACAATATGTCCCTCTGCCACTTCCCCGACAGTATTCAGTTTCACATTCACCCATTTGGTGGCTTTCTCCTCCACCTTCAGGCGCACAACATCCGGATTACTCGTAATACTGCTGATTTCCACCGCATTGTTCAGCACGCTGCAGTTAATGGCGATGGTATTTACCTCCGTGAGCCGGCTCACATCCGCCTCCGCAATAATATCGGAAGAGCGAAGCTGGTTGATCACCTTTCTGGGTGCCTCCACCGTAACCCGAACCCTGTCCGTATTTTCCAGTACCTCATACAGCTTATCTTCGCCTTCCAGCAATTCCGTATTGACAAGATTCACGGAAATATTGTTAAAAGTCACCGAATCCTTCGGGTTGCTGATCATAACCACCGTAAACCAGATTGCCACGGCCATAAAGACGGAAACCAGCTTCAAGCCTAAATTATTCAGCAGTCTCTTTCTCACCTTTTGTCTTGCCTTTTCCTTTGCGCCTGTGCTTTCCTTTTGCATCTTCTTCTCCATTCATATTCATAATCTGCCGCATTTTTTCCTTCAAAGTCTCCGCATCCAGGTGGCGCATCAATTCCCCCTCATAGGCAATGCTGATACCCCCTGTCTCCTCAGACACAATCAATGTCAGGGAATCCGTTGCCTCGGACACTCCCACACCAGCGCGGTGCCTGGTTCCAAGCTCTTTGCTCAGTCCCAGATTGTCGGACAACGGCAGATAGCAGGTTGCATATGTCACCCTGTTGCCCCGGACAATTACGGCGCCGTCGTGAAGCGGCGTATTATGTTCGAAAATGTTAATCAGCAGCTGGCTGGTGATAATTCCGTCTACCTCGATACCCGTGCGTTCATAATCCTTCAGGGACTCCGTCCTCTCGATGACAATGAGAGCGCCCGTCTTCACCTTACCCATCTCCACACATGCCTTTGCTATCTCATTTACCGATCTTTCGGAGAAGACATCCGCCTTCTTATTCGATGAACCGGAAAACCCGATGGAAGGAAGAAAATTTTTCTCTCCCAGAAGCTCCAGCGCCTGCCGGAGTTCCGGCTGAAGCACCACAATAATTGCCGTGACGGCAAAAGTCAGCACATTCTGGGTTATCCATACAATATTGTCCATCTTCATCACATTTACAACCACAAGAAACACGCAGATGACAATCAGGCCCTTCAGCATCCGCCATGACCTGGTGGTTTTCATCCACGCCAAAATATAATACACCAGAAATGCGATGATCAATATCTCAAACACATCGAATAAATCTACCGTATTAGCATATGTTCTGACATCCTTCAAATATTCGTTCGCTGTTTCAACCCACTGCATTTTAATCAGTCCCACTCTTCATTCAAATATTACGGCCATTCGTCCTCGTTATAGTTGTTCGTTAAATCAGCTGCATTTCCGATGGTAACGCTTCGTCCCTGGGCATGCCCCGTATTTCTGGCACCGCTTCTGCCGGATGCGGTCCGTTCCGTACTCACATTTCTGCCGCCCTGGTATCCGCTTCCTCCTGCGGCCCCCCTCTCCGCCGCCGCCCGCCGGACTCCCTGGCTGCTTCTTCCGCCCGGAGCGGTTCTCTCCGAAGTTACTGTCCTGCCGCTCTGACGGCCGCCCCCACCAGTCGACGACCGTTCTGTAGTCACCGTTCTGCCGCCCTGACGCCTTGCCGGGTGAGAATCTTCCTCCACCATACCCTCTTCCGCTTCCCGGGTCCTCTGTGGGTTAATCTTCTTCACCGTTCTGGTCTGCATGGGAACAGCCATCTTCGGCACCGCTTTCACATAATAGTAGTATTCGTCATCCTCAAACTGTACTTTCTCCGTTCTGCTGTAATCCACACAAAAACGGAAAAATTCAATGACCTTTGCCACCACAACTGCCAGAAGGGAGCCAAGCAGCACACTTCCCACAGAAATGTTGATGTCATAGTACAGATCCCCTATCAGCAGCGCCACGATATTAACCATTGCGCCAGCAATCATGGCAATGGTCCATGCATAGTTTACCGATAACCTGCGAATCATATAAACCACCACCACCGTAATGGCAAATGCAGCTATGATTACCAGCATTGCTTTATTTCCGAGGAAGCTCTCAACCAGCATGCGAATCTTCTCCAGCGCCTCTTCCTCTCCCATTGTCCTGATATTGGGCGCACTCTCCGTCACCAGCTGAAACAGATAATAGACTGCCACACCGCAGCCCACGGACACTGCCGACGCCGGAGCACACAGAAGGCCCACTGTAATCGGGATTACATACGGTATCTTCAAAGCACATAAAAGGGGGGTAATTACCACTACAAGGGAATCCTTGGGGCTAAATCGGAAAAACAGCAGATACATAATCAGATACATGCACAACCCAACCAATGCTACTTCCAGGGAAAGCGCATACATATGCATCAGGCTGAACACCGCCCCCAGTAAAACGATGACTCCAAGCGGCAGAAAAGAACACGCCAATGCCGCAATCAATATGATTCTCATGTCATCCAGAATGGCCATATAGCCCATACTGTCATTTAAAGTGTTGAAAGTGATAAAAGCCAACAGGAATTTTACGATCGGTACGATAAATACCTCGCTCTTACTGTATATCAGCTTCAATCTTTCTTTCATTTCCAGTAAAACTGTCATTGTGACCTCCGACCGGGCATTTCCCCCGGGCATTCAGCCCGGGTTACCGTTCATTATGATACATGGAACCCAGCTTTTTTAAATTATGATAGTAACATTTCAGACTTTTCTTTGCCGACACATACCTCCAGGTACAGACGACATAAGTCAGTACGCCATAACCGCCGACCATGGCGCAGAAATAAGTCAGCACATCCTTTGCAAACGCAAGCAGATCCATATTATACAAATTCCCCATGAATTCCTCATAATTACAGAGCATATATATCCCGAACATAATCAGGAACGCAATCGTCGCACAGATTACCGATTTCAAAACCTGAATGGAAATGTAGTCGCTGCGGAAATAATTTCCGACCTTTACATTATCCCGGCCCTCGCCCTGTTCATAGGAAGCCATCCTTGTCATAAGTATAATGCGTTCTTCACTGAGCACGATACACCTCCCGTTTTCTCCTTTTTCGTAGCCAAAACGGGCATCTGATCCGCTATTTCAGATACCGCATCTTGGGACCTTCTCCTTCATTCTTCACCGGTTTGGGCGCCGTCTGCTTTCCTGCCTTCAGCACATCCTGAAACCCCTTTGTCATATTCACCGTGCATTTTTCGCAGAACCTTCCGCTCTTGATAGACCTTCCGCAGCTCTCGCATGTCAGTACGTCTGCAGACTCCGACGACAGTTCCAGCCGTTCCTCACGCAGCCACTGGCGAATCTGTGCCACATCTACCTCACAGGCTTCCGCCACCTCCGGAATTCCTGCTCCTTTGTTTTCGCGGATGTACTCCTTCACTTCCTGGAATTTTTTCTCCAGCTTTTCGCGGCAGGACGGACATGTAATCGGTCCCGACATATAATTAAAAATACATCCGCAGCTTCTGCAATTTCTCACATTCATAGACTCTGTATCCTCCATTTCAGTTCCGCAGTTCGCTGCCTGGCGCCTCTCCCGCTCTCTGCTGTTCTCTGTTCCGCAGTTCGCTGTCCGGCACCCCTCCGCTCTCTGCTGTTCTCTGTTCCGCAGCCCGCTGCCTGGCGCATCCTGCGAAACAATTTCCGTTCCCTCAGATACCTGCCCCGACTGCCAGGGTGACAAAGTAAACTTCTCTTACACCGGCCGTCCTCAGCGTCCGGGTAGCCTCATCTATCGTGCTGCCTGTTGTATAAATATCATCGACGAGAATTACCTTCTCTAATTTTACATCATTTCTCGCTATAATAAAAGCTTTTTTCAAATTATTTTGCCGTTCCTGCGGATTTTCATACTTCAGAGGGGATGTATTTTTCTCCCGAAGCAGAAATCCGGCATACACAGGGACCTCCAGGTGCTTTCCCAGCACCCTGGCAAGCAGTTCCGCCTGATTGTATCCTCTGACAGCTTTTCTCTTCCTGTGAAGCGGAACGGGAATCAAAGCGTCCGGATGTATGCTTCTGATAAAATTTCCCAGATATTCCGCCATCTGTCCGCCGAAGTAATCCGCATACTCCTGTCTGCCTCCGTACTTAAAGCGATAAATCGGCATTGCTGCGCTTTCATACTCATAGAGAGCACGCCCCGTCCGAAAATCATGCGCCCTGCGCCTGCAGTCGGCACAGTATTCTCCCTCCTGCTTCAGCTTTTTTCCGCATTTCATACACCATGGCGGCGTCAGAATCTTCAATTTGTCCAAGCATTCCAGACAAATCTCCTCCCCTGCCGGTTTCACAATCCTGTCGCAGACAGGACATCTGCGGGGATATAGCAGCTGCAATACCCCATCTCTTATTTTTGTTCTCACAGGTTCCGAATCCTCCGTTCCGAAACCTTCTCCGTTCCGTCCTGACCATTGCCTGCATGACATTCGCCATCCAGCTGAATTCCCGGCAGATGCCCGTCATTCTGCCGTCTCTCACATCTCACCCCGCCCCTCATCCGGCGTCAATTTCCCTGATTCTGGCCGTCAGCGCCGTATACCTGCGGTTTTCGCTGACATTGTCTATCATGCCCCGAACCACATTACTGCTGCCAAGAATGGTGACACAGCTCTTCGCCCTTGTAATGGCTGTGTACAGAAGATTCCTGTTAAAAAGCATCCTGGGTCCCGACAGCAGCGGCAGGATGACTGCCGGATACTCGCTCCCCTGGGACTTGTGGATGGTAATGGCATATGACAGTTCCAGCTCCTCCAGCAGGGAAAACGGATAGGTAACCCGCCTCTGTTCATCATATTCCACCACCAGGCTGGAAGATGCCTCATTTATCTCCAGAATCCTTCCCATATCGCCGTTAAAAACTCCAACTCCCTTGTCTACAGGAATTCCGTAGCGGCTGACAATCTCCCACTCCAGCTGGTAGTTGTTCTTAATCTGCATAACCTTGTCGCCCTCGCGGTAAACGGTATTGCCGCTCATATGCTCTTTCTTCTGCCCGTCCGCCGGATTCAGGTATCTCTGCAGTATCCCGTTCAGCGTTTCGCATCCCAGGCCGCCCTTTCGCATGGGAGTCAGTACCTGAATGTCATATGGAGACGCATTCACGTACCGGGGCAGCTTTTCTCTGATCAGCTGTATCATATGCTTATATATGACATTCATGTCATTTCTTTCCAGCAGGAAAAAATCTTTCGATTTATTGTCCAGGGTTATCTGTTCACCCCTGTTAATCCTGTGGGCATTGACTACAATATCGCTTTCCTCCGCCTGGCGGAAAATTTTTTTCAGTTCCACCGTGGGAAAGCACTGGCTGCAAATCAGGTCACGCAGCACCTGCCCCGGACCCACGCTGGGCAGCTGGTTCACGTCTCCCACCAGAACCAGCCTGGTTCCCGGCACCACAGCATCCAGCAAGGACTGGAACAGCTGAATGTCCACCATGGACATCTCGTCTATAATGATCACATCCGCTTCCAGCGGGTTCTCCCTGTTCCGCCCGAAACTGGCTTTCCGGGTGTTATCTTCCGACAGCGCACTGTTCAGCTCCAGCATGCGGTGAATCGTCTTGGCCTCAAAGCCTGTGGCCTCCGTCATGCGCTTTGCGGCGCGCCCGGTTGGCGCTGCCAGAAAAATGTCCATTCCTTCCGTCTCAAAATATTTTATCATCATATTGATGGTGGTGGTTTTTCCCGTGCCCGGACCTCCCGAGAGAATGAGTACGCCGCTGCAGATACTCTTCTTCACTGCCCCAAGCTGCAGTTCGTCCAGCTCCATCTTCCCGCCTTCCACCAGGCGCTTCAGCGCAGCGGTATCCGGCATTGCCTCCTCGGCAGCCAGGGGTACATTTAAATCATGAAGCATACGTGCGCAGTTTAATTCGGCATAATAATAGGAAGACAGAAAAACCTGGTTCTCTTTTATAACCACCTTTTTATCCATCATCAGATTCTCTGCCTGCAGCCGTACATTCTCCCCCTGCACTCCCAGCAGTTCCGCCGCCTTTCCCAGCATCCTGTCCATGGGAAGGAAGCAGTTCCCCTCCCCCACGGCCTGCGTCAGCGTATACAGAATGCCGCTTCGGATACGGAACTCCGAATCCGCGCTTACGCCAATCCTGGACGCCAGTTCATCGGCCATCTTAAATCCAATGCCGCTGATGCCCCCCGCCAGACGGTACGGGTTTTCTTTCATAATGCCGTAAAGCCCGGTACCATAGGTTTCATATATTTTGACAGCCAGCGTGTTGGAAATGCCGTAATTCTGCAGATAGATAACCGCATCCCGCAGTTCCCGTTTTTCCTCCATCTGGACTGCAATTTCTCTGGCCTTGCGTTCGCTGATACCCCTGATTTCCGTCAGGCGCTCCGGCTCTTCTTCTATAATACGGTAAGTATCTGCACCGAACCGCTTTACAATCCTTGCCGCCAAAGCCCCGCCCACACCCTTAATTGCACCGGAGCCCAAATACCGCTCCATGCTGACGGCATCGTCCGGCGCAACAATCCTGTAATGCTCTATCTTGAACTGTTCTCCGTATACCGTATGCGTGATATAGTTGCCTTCCGCCTCTATCGTCTCTCCCTGATCCGATGTCTTAAAGAATCCGACACAGGTAATCTCCTCTTCACCGCTGATCAGATTGAATACCGTATAGCCATTGTCCGTATTTCGATATATAATATGTTCAATAAATCCCTTGATCGTCTCCATCCGTTCCAAACGCTTTCTTTCGTCTATGTGTCGTCTGCCCTGCCCATCATAGCCAAAAAAGAGCTGCTAGATCAGCAGCCCGTTTTCGTTAAAGTTGACATTATGTAAGATTATAGTTGCGCTTCGCCTGTTCATACAACATATGCGCCAGCGAATTCGATTGCTCGGTTGCCGTCTGTGAAGAAATCTGCTGAACAGCCGCATCTTTGAAATAATCTACCATATTGGAAGCGTAGGCATCCCCGTCCTCATCATCGCTGAATACCTTGGTCGTCTTCTCCATCTCCTTATAGATCTGTTCCCAAAGATACGCCTCGAATTGTTTACAGGCGTCCAATAACGCGTCATTCTCTGTTTCCTTCGCCTGCGCAGTATTCTCTAACTGCTTCTGCAGATTCTCTGTATTGACTCTGTTCGCATCCGTCATATAGTCCGTATACGAACCCAAACCAGTCAGATCCATAGCCATACTCGTCTCCTGTCACCGCCTGCTGCAAAGATGCCGGCAGCTTCCCTTTCTGTCATAATCTATATATACGCAAATGTCCTGCCAGATCCAGATGTTTCATCTGTTAATCCCTAACGCTTCAGATTATTTGCAACTTCCATCATG